>Ga0207933_1001033_pt1 | contig 23133 bp, 20 predicted proteins | sample NGESurdeep092012_4_FD_184488 | JGI IMG/M metagenome (GOLD analysis project Ga0207933, IMG submission 184488) | Arctic peat soil microbial communities from Barrow, Alaska - NGEE Surface sample F53-3 deep-092012 (SPAdes) | ecosystem: Environmental > Terrestrial > Soil > Wetlands > Peat ...
CGCCAGGGACGGAAATATCCCGTCCTCGGGCGAACTCCGAGAAGCTGTGCTCTGTGCCTACAAATTGACCGTCGACGACGTCTCCCCGCTCCTTTCGTGGACGGATGCTCGCCAGGACGATTGAGACTGCGCCGGCGTTGGTCGCGATGACCGTTCCGCCCGCCACTGTTATGGCAACGATCGCGCGCGCGCTACTTGGAGATGAACCACACGGGCGCCGGATCGGCAACGTTACGCTTCACCCCCACCAGACTTCCGCGCTTGGACGGATCCGGGAGTCGCTGAACAGGCATCACGGCGCGCTCCTGTGCGATGAAGTGGGACTCGGCAAAACGTATGTAGCGCTTGCTGTTTCAGCCACTTACGAAGCCGTCACGGTTGTCGCTCCAGCGGCACTCCGGGAGATGTGGCGCACTGCCTTGAAAGCGACAGGCATCACCGCTGAATTCATCTCGATCGAATCGCTCGGACGCGGTGGCGCCCCAGAGCGCAGACGAGCGTTTCTCATTGTCGATGAAGCTCATCACTTTCGGAATTCGTGCACACGACGATACGTGGCTCTAGCGCACATGTGCACACTCACCCCCGTTCTGCTGCTGACCGCCACTCCGCTCCACAACTCCCGTGACGATGTTGCCGCGCTGGCTGCACTCTTCCTCGGCTCCGGCGCATACCGCATGACCGATGCGGACCTCGCTCGCCTGACTGTCCGTCGAGTTGCTATGAACGGAACCGGGACTCAGAACATTCCAGTGCTGGAACACTCGCCGCCTCGCGTTGTTATCGCCCAGGAAGCGATTCTCGACTCCATACTCTCGATTCCCCCACCGGTGCCACCACGTGACGGAAGCGTGGCAACCCAACTCGTGATTCACGGCCTCGTTCGCCAGTGGGCATCCAGCGGAGCGGCTCTGACAGCCGCTCTCAAACGCAGGATTGCTCGATCGCAAAGCCTGCTGGAGTCGCTCGACGCAGGTCGCTATCCCACGACGGACGAGTTGGCGACATGGGTCTATATGGGCGATGCGGTGCAACTCGCATTCGGCGATCTCCTCGTGCCGGAGAACGTGCCCCCGTCTTCGCTGGCATCGTCACTCCGAGATCATGTCGATGCATTAACCGCATTGCTGATTCATGCACGCAATATCGACGATACGGCCTTGATAGCCTACATACGAGAAATCAGAGACACCCATCCGGACGAAAGGATGGTTGCATTCTCATGTTATGCTGAAACGGCCGAATCACTGTACCGGGCACTGCGTCACGACGGCCATGTCGCTCTCCTGACTGCCCGAGGGGCGCTCATTGCTACCGGTCCAGTGAGTCGCGCCGAGGTGCTCGCGCAATTCGATCCGGAGTCGCCTGCGTCGCGTAACATGCAAGGACACAACTCGGTCAGGCTGCTCATCGCAACGGACCTGTTGAGCGAAGGAGTGAACCTGCAATGTGCGTCCGCGGTGATCCATCTCGAGAGGAAGTGTACATAACCCCTGCGCAGCGCGGGAGCCGTGTGTCAGGACGACACACCAAATAATTAGTTGTAATGATCACTGCCGTGTACTTGTCGGCATTTGGTATGGCGACGTGCGTGGCTTCGTAACCTATTTTCCACTTTGCCAGTGTCTGTCACACCTGAAAGCCTATTTACCGATCTACCGGGAAACTCACTTACCATTTCGCAACGGTAACACGACAGCGACGAGGGGCCGCAGAATCTTGCGACCCCTCGTTCTGCGTAGCGCACTCGCTCGTGCTCTGTGGCTTGGTAACCGATTTTCCAACTTGCAAGAAAATCGACTTGCCGTTCGTGACACTATCACGACAGTATACAGAACCGCGGCGAGACCGCGGCTCTGTTGCACCTCAAAAGCTATTTACCAAATTGCCGCAAAACTGACTCCCTGTGTCTGGGCGTCTGTCACTTGTTGAGTCGACCGGTCACGGTATCGTGCGTGCACTCAGCATGGGTGGCATATATTACAAATCATGTTGATCGGCACGGACATCAGCGGACGTCGGGTCGACGTCACTGACGACGACGAAATTGATACCGTGATTTGGGATCTCGGTGATGACGACTTGCTCAAGCTTGAGTTTTTCTACTGTGATGGCCGTACAGTCACGATCATGCAGCACAGTCTCGCCGTGGCAGGCGAACGCCTCGCTCTACGTGACGGCGCGTTGTAACGACTTATCCTGACCATGAACAAACGCGCCCGTAAGAAACTCGGTGCCTGCGGCGAAGCCAACAGCATCGACCTATTACTACCCGAGGTCACGTCGCGGATTGAAGCCGCAGAGGGAGACTTTCGGGCTGAGCGCTCACACGTACCTTCTGCCGCGATGTCCTCCGCTTCGGATCCAACTACTGACGATCAACGCGCCCGGCGAGCGAACCTTCGCGTCCGCGTCATCTCGCGATTGGACGATGTTGTGGGCCAAGACACCGTTGCCATGACGCCGGATGAGCGCGTTGCTATGATGTGGCCGCTGGCGCAGTCCGCGTGGGCCGTCACCAACCAAGGATCACATGCTGAATCCAGACTTCCGCGACATGTTGGCCGAGTTCAACGCCGGCGGCGTTGAGTACTTGGTTGTCGGCGGCTACGCCGTCGCGCATCATAGCTACCCGCGGGCGACGGGGGACATGGACTTCTGGATCCGCCGCTCCCCGGAGAACGCCGAGCGCGTGCTGCGCGCCCTTGCCGCCTTCGGTGTTCCGAACGGCCTCGTGACGCGCGATGACCTGCTGGACCGGGAGGTCGTGGCCCAAATCGGCGTCGAACCGAATCGCATCGACATTCTGACCGTCATTGATGGGATCGAGTTCGACGACGCGTATCCGGACCGGGTGATCGCCAAGATTGGCGACGTCGAAATTCCCTTCGTCGGCTTGCACCACTTGCTCGAGAACAAGCGGGCAGCGCATGACGACGCTGCTTTGGCTCGGATCTTTGGTCAGATCGCCGACCGCTGGATGCTCACTACAGACGAGCGCCGCAATCTGCTCGGCGGTATCGCACGCTCAACACACGGGAAATGGACTCACGAAAATCCACTGCGCACGTTGACGTTTGATCAGCGTGAGCGCATCGCACATATCATCGGCATCGACGTAGCGACACAGGCTTTCTACGGTGTCAACAGCGAGAATGCCGTCACACACGTCCGACGTCCGCACACCGCTCCGAACGGTGGGGGGACGGCGCTTGCTGTAATGCTCACGGGCCTTGCAGGTCTCGCAGACGTGCGTCGACATATCGAGGCACTCGCTGGTCGGAATATCGTGACCTAATTGCTCGGAGCGGATCGCCCTTCCGCGTGACTGTGTCGGCGTAGCGCTGGTGTTGCGATTGACGCTGGGGGTACGTCAAATCAGACGATAACAAGTTCTAGCTCGTCGAGTACCGTGACAGGAGGAGGGCCCTCCTCACGGAACGAACGATGCATATGTCCCGACACCCACGACGCGCCGTTAAGCGCACTCACCGCCCGCTGGAGGCGGAATGCAGACAAATGCGCAACTTGCCCTGTCATGCGCTCCGTTGTCGTCGCGGGCGGTGTGTGTGTAACGATCAGATCCACGCCCCGCGTGCCGGTCGCCGCCGCGATGAGCCGTGCAACGTCCGAGTCCGTCACTCCTTCAAGATCGGGCCACCAGTCCCGCCCAGCGACGCGTGTTTCGGTCGCAATCGACTCGGCGCCACCAACGAAAGCAACGCGCCGTCCGCCGAACGTCATTACTGTCCCACGCGGCACATAAATCAAATTGGGAAGCAACTCTGTGGGCTCAATAAAATCGCGCAGTCCCAAGCCGCCGAAATCATCCCAGTTGCCGTCGATCCAGTACACGGGTTGCTGCAACCGGAGCACAGCCTCACCACCAATCCCTGCACGTAGATCGGACGCGCGGAGTCCTAGATCCCCCACCTGGATGACGGCGTCGATATCGCGCGGTATACTCGCGACGATGTCCTCGAGGATATTGAACGAACGGTGCACGTCACCTATAATCGCAATCATTGATTCGCGATCACTCCTTCTGGCCGTTCGTGGATCGCGGGCCGTTAGCGCCGATTGTTACGATCAACAAGCCAAGCAGATCAATCTGCTCGGCTGTCTGGAGCCGCCAGAACTCTGCGAGCTTCACAGCGCCGCGAACCGCCTTGGCTGAGAGGCGTTCGCGGGAATCCAAATCGGTAACCGACATCGGAAGCCTCTCCGTCTGACTATGTAATCTACAGGCAGATTACTCCTCAGACCGATTCCAATTGCGGCGACACTGGGAGCGGAAATTCGTAGCAGCCGGCACGAATCAGCTATCCCAAGCGGATCGAATCTATTAGCCGGGAGGCGTCGGGCGGGGGAGTGCGCGGATGCACAGCTCGGGCGCGCGGGCCATGATCCAGGCTACCGGTCGGACCGCCTCAGGTTTCGCGGCGTCCCCGTCGTGCCAAAAGCCCCAAGCCGCGAACCGCGGTAAGGCGTCACGCCGCACCTGCGCCGCGACCAACGGCATCTCGCGCACGACGCGGAAAAAGGGCCGCGGCGGGCTAATCGGTCTGCAGCGCGCGGTCGCCGCTCGCAGAGCCTCCGCAGTACCACCGGACAACTCGTCGGCCCACGAGAGTAGCGCCCCGAGTGCCGCCGACGCCTCAGCCGATCCCGCTGCATCGGTTAACGCCGCGGCGAGGACCGCAAGGCGCTCGCCGTCCACAAAGCCGTGGTAGGTCGCCAGCCAGGAGACCGCAACCACGAACAGCCGCTCGTCGTCCGGGATCACACAGGCAGTGTCGACGATCAGCCCCTCGAGGTCGATGGGGCCGTCCGCCGGCGGGGTGCTGAGGTACGCCCCGACGCGGGCCCAGGCGGCGGCGATCCGGCGCAGCGCGTCGAGGTCTTCCTTCTTCACGTCGCGATTTGGCACGTGTTTACTCTAACCGATACCCACGGCGGGCGGCGAGGCCGAAAACACGTCGCCCGCGGCCGTGATCCCAACATCGGACCCCGCCGACACTGCCCATACGCCGACGGCCGTAGACAAGCATCTTCGCGGTCGGCTCCCGGAAGATACGCACGAATGCGTCGAGTTCCCGGGTGCCTGAGGAGAGTTTAGGGCGACGGGGACTAAACCGCCAATAACTACCGTAACCGCGGACACAAGTGTCAAGTCAAATCGCTGCTGCCATACTGTCGCGAAGGGCAAGTGAGTTATCCGGCAACTTGGAAAGTCGGCATTCCGCCCAGACACTCGTGCGCTCATGGAACAGCGCGACCGGTCTCCGGATGACCTCAACGTACGTCTCGACGCGATGCTGGTCGCCGGCGTGCTACGTGTGCCGGACGATGGATGGCGGCCGTGATGGCCGGTGTGGCCATGCGCGAGTATGTGCGGCAGGTCGACGGCACTCTTGGCGCGAGCATCGCGGCCGCTTCCGGCAACTGAATTCCCGAGAAAGTTGATAAATCAGTTGTCCGCTACAACACCACCAGTCAGCTTGGCGGAGTGGCGGCAAGGTACTCCTCGACGAGCGTGACGGCGATGGCGTTCATCTCGCGCTCGTCTTGGTCGCGGAACGCTCGATACGCCCATGGCAGGAGTTGTGGCGCGCGCTTTCGCAGGCTGAAGACGTCATTCTGGAGCTCGCGGATCTCGGGCGCGAATGCGCCGGCCGGTTGGCCTTGCAGCATGCGCTGCCAGAGGCCGTCCGCGCAGCGACGCGCGCCCTCGGCGTCGCTAGCGACCGAGTCTTGGCGCCAACTCTCGCTGTATAGCCAGAGAAGCGGTGCGCTGACCGTTCCGCCCCATCTGAACGTGTCGATGACCGTCGTGCTCCGGATCATGGCAATCACGACGATCACTAGGACGATGGCGCACGCCGCGAGCCGGAGGGCGCGAGCATAACGCTCGCGCACCGTCATGCTCCACGTCCCGTTCGCACGGTGACACACGATCACCGCAGCCGGCAGTGGCAGTCGCTCGACGATCCGGGGATACCAGTGGCGTAACCCTGTGGCCGCCGGATGCCGATGCGCCCACCGGCGAATCGTCTCCGGTGCCGGTGTGGGCCCAGCCCGGTCTCCCCGCCATGCGAGGTCGAACACCGTGCAGTCGAACCACTCCTGGAGTGTGGCGCCGAGCGCACCGCGTTTCCGCTGGAGCCGATGCAGGACTAACAAGTAGGTGGCAGCCGCAAGCGCGTTGTAGACGAGGACCGCGTTCGTCATCTGCGGAAACGCGATGTTGCATGCCGCGAGGATCAACGGTGCGGCCACTGTGAAGCCGACTTCGGCGCTGTACCAGCGCTGCGCGGCGTCGTACGCCGCGGACTTCGCCCGGAGCACGTCAAGCATGTCAGGACGGTCCTGACGCTCGACCATCCGGGCGCCCGTGGAGGCTGTAGCGGGAGCCTCCACGGGGTTGATGGATGTCATCGCCGCTACCGACGCCGCGTCCGAGGCACGTGCATCCGCCGTCTAGCGGACGGCATATCCCGCCGCGCGGCGCGTTCCCCGTTCACGACGAGCGTGCCATCCCCGCCAATCTCGTGCCCGATCCAGCGTCCCGTGCGGCGGTGGTGCTCCTGTCGGAGGAGCCAGTTCGCCGCGAACACGAGCACGGTCACGAGTCGCCCATCCCACTTGTCCCGCAACGCGTGCGTGCACATCGCGCGGTCACCCCACTGATGACGGATGGTCCGCACGGGGACGAACGTCACGATGCCCTTGCGGCTGACGGGTCGGCGCGCGACCCGTTGCTGCAGCATGTACACGCGCGGCTCTCGTGCCGGACTCTCCTTGAACACCTTCACGAGTATCTCGCGTGAGGTGCCGTAGTTGGTCCGCTGCAACCCAAGCAGCACGGCGTATACCGACTCCGCGTCGCGCGCAGTCATCGGCCAGAGCCGCGGGTTTGCAATCGCGTCAGCGACCGCAATCCGGGTGAGCGCGGGGAACTGCTCGAGCGCCCAGTCGATTTCGCGTTCAAGCTGCGCGCTCTGGGTGTCGTCGATGCCGGGCACCGATGACGCCGGCACGACAACCTCGACGGCGCCGCCATGGCTTGTCGACGACGGGACTCCCACCAACCCGGCGACCAGAGGTGAGATCCCGCTGGAAGTCGCTGTGAACGGCGCGTTCCGCCGGACGAGGTTGAGCGCGTCGGCGACGGGCGCGCGCCTCGCTTCCTCACGCGTGGCCCCCGTCTCGGGGTATTCGTCGCCGAGCAGGGAATACCACTTTGCATGCGCGTCGTCGATCCGGCCAGCGCGCTCGGCGTCGTTCGCCGCCTTCGCCACCGCCGCTGCGGCTGCGAGCGCGGCCGCCGCATGCATCTGATCGGACATCGTCAACGATGAACTCGCGTTTTCGCCGCCAAGCCAGATGTCCGGGGTCGTAAGGTAGATCGTCGTGCTCAGCTGCTCGAACAAATACTGCAGCCCTTCGCGTTCGTTGGCGGGCGCGTGCTTCAGAGCGTGGTACGCGAGGGCTTCGAGGTGAAAGCCGCGGAGTGGGACATCGTGATGCCGCTTCCACGTCTTGAGCAGCTTCACCAGCGGAACGAGCCAGCCGTCGCATACGTTCTGATTCGCCTCGGTAACGAGGCGCTGAACCTCGCGGGGGTTCGTCCGGATCCACACGCCGCGCTGCTCATCAGGCATCCAGAACGTGTGCTCTTCGAACTGTAGGACTGGCGCAACGTCGAATCCGATTCCTGTTCCCGCGAACTGCAGCATGATGCATCGCGAGTCGCGCATCTTCTCGGTCTTGGGATATGCGTCGCTCAGTGCATTGAATATCAGGTCCAACGCCTTGCTTGCACTCGCTGCGTCGCGGGCAAGACCGTGGGACTCGGCGTCGAGCACGACCAGCATGTCGATGTCGGTTACCGGTCGCCTTAGCGTTCTGCGCCGGTAAGAACCCGACAAGTACGAGTTGGCAACGTCGAGCCGCGCGTCGAGTCCTTCCCGAACGCGCACCTGCTGCTCGCTGGCTGCCGTCTGCTCCGCTTGGTTGGGTTCAATCGTGGAGAGGAGGCCACCGAACGCCTGTGCTGCAGTAGCCCGCCCGCTCGAAGCCCTCCCCACCCGCTCGCGAAGGCTCCGCTGAAACGCATCTTCCTGGTAGCGCTGCGGCGCCGTGCTGGCGTCCACCACGCTTCCGAAGCGAGCCCAAGCGGGCCCGCCGTTGACATCAAGACTGTCTGGCATAACTTCTCCTTCGGCCGTAAGGCCATGGGGGTTCCGGTCCCACTCGCCAGTGATTCCCGGAATCCGAGGTATTCGCCCCGGTATGACTTCACGTCATACCGGGGTCGTCTCTTTGAGTCGCACGCCGACTCTCATTGCGACTGATACTATGTACGTACGTGTTTGCGCGCCAGCCCAATGTTAAGTCGTTGCAGGACATGGAGTTGCGCGTTGACGGACACGAACGTTTGTGATTGCTCGGTTGCGCACACCGATGTCAACAGTCGGGCTTCCTTCGCAAAATTTGTGACGCTATGCTAGTACGTGGACCGGAAGCCCTTGTCCGACCGTTACTTAGCGGAACAGAAGGTGACCTGACGTCGACCGCGGACGGTCGGCACACGCGCACGCCACTGAAAAGTTGCTTGGAAGCACGTGGTGCATCCGGCCTGCCAGTTGGCGACGGATCCTAGTCGTGGCGGTATAGCACCCGAGTGCGTGTGCGCGGCTGCGGTGTATGTGTCACCAATGTCATCAATGCGATGAGACTTCCCCGGCTCGACTCCAACACCGGCGCCAACCATTCGCCACACGTGGTAATCCTAGGGGAAGGTGCAAGTAGAGCCGCGCTGCCGGGCGGTGACCGGTACGGTCCCAGCCTGCCAGTTATGGATTCGCTCATTGCCGATCTCAGCTTGCATGCAGTCCTAAAGTCGCGCGGCATCGACCTAACGTCCGGCAACTTCGAGGCGATCTACGACGCGCTCGCGCGGGACGCGTCCATGGACACGCTCAGGGAGGAGCTTGAGAGGCGGGTTCGCGACTATTTTCAGTCCCTCGAACTTCCGACGCACGCGACACTCTACGACGCGCTTCTCCTCGGCCTGAGCGAGAGGACATCATCGCCACGTTCAATTGGGACCCGCTCTTGGTGCAGGCGTACCGGCGGGTGGCAGACCTCGGCCCCGTGCCGCATATGCTATTTCTTCACGGGAATGTGGCTGCGGGCTACTGCGAGCGGGACCGGGCTCCTGGCCTTCCCGAACCGCGGTGCGCCACATGCGGCCGTCGCTTCACGCCGACACCACTTCTTTACCCAATCCTCGACAAGGAGTATAGGCGGAACCCTTTCATCGCCAGCCAGTGGGACGTCCTTGAAGAGGCGCTACGTGACGCGTTCATCCTTACGGTCTTCGGCTACGGCGCTCCAACGTCCGACGCCGCTGCACGGGATCTCCTCCTTAGCTAGAAATGCCGATGACCGTGATGAGTATGAGCACGAGCACGAGCACGAGCACGACGATGCTGTCCCAACCAAGAGCGAACGTGCGTGGCAGTCTCGTCAAGATGCCCGTCGACGGTTAACATCAGCATCAACTCTTACCGGGTGAACATAACGGCAATGCACGCACAGAGTGGGACAGTCAAAGGATCGGGGCCAGTCCACTACTGAACCGGTGAAGACTCACTCCGGTAGCCGAACCCCCGCATCATTGCGGCGACCCCTGCTGCACAGCGGAGACGATGGGTAGGTTTTCAAGTGTGATGCGCACGTCGCAACGAAGGGCTTCGAGGCTTGGTTATGACTCTGGACTTGACTTGGAAGGAACTGATGGATGGTGCCAGATGTGGGAGCCCCAAGATCGTTGCCGACGCGGCTAAAACAATTTCTGGAGCGACGCCGCTGTCCGTGCATCAAGTGCTTGCAAAGGCTTTGGCCCGCGAGAATATCTCCTTCAAACAACGCGCTACAATCGTGTCGAGCCTAGCCCAGTGCTCGCCCTAAAGAATACAGCCGATTGAGTTGCTTCCGGTCCCGGCAATACGCAGCCACGCTGCGCGGAGCCGTGCGACGGCGCGCCACTTACATGCAGCGCGCACTCGCATGAATCGCGGGCCGAATGAATTACTCGTGCCGTGCATACGTACACCATCTTGAGAGGTAGTGTACATAACCACTGCATGTTCCTGCTCCCGCGGCCTTACGCTCTCTCTCCAAAACAGGGGTTGCAGGTTCGATTCCTTCCCGGCCTGTCATTTTTCTTGTGGGCTGGCCAATGTGGAAGCCTGGGAAAGAGTTCCGCGTGGATCGAAATGTTGCAACGGAGAACGCCCCAAAGGCCGCCCTAAGGGGGAGGCACGACGACCACTTCGTGATACCTCTTGCGAACCGAGCCCGATCATTGTATCGTCGCCCGTCAGATGTTTGTCGGGCAACTTTGGTTCGCCGGTATGCCGGCCATTTTGCTCGATGCATCCAGTGGTTGTGAACTCGTGGTAAACTCGTCGCGAACGCTTTCACTGCTGTGTGCCATCGCGTACACGCGTTCGCATTGGCCCCGCTCAACCTGCTAGTTAGGAGAACCGGATGAACCGTAAGTACGCTGCACTCGCCGCGTCTGTCGCGGCCCTCACGCTCGGCGCCTGCGCCGACTCTACGTCTCCGAATGCCGCAACACCAGGCGCATCGGCTGTGCAAAACGTCCAGTTCAATAGTACAAGGCACATTTTCCACACTAAGCAGTTCTACGCCAAGTCGAATCCGGCGCGACCGAGTAGAAGCACCGGGATTTCGTACCATGGGGGTCCGCTCATTGTGAACCCCAGCGTCACGAAGGTCGTCGCAATCTACTGGAGCACCGCTCAGATCTACGCCAGTGCACCGACCAACAGCCACGGCACGGGATCAGGTGATGGCTCGCTGATCGGATCCTTCCTGCGCAATCTCGGCGGGTCCAAGTACTTCAACATCAACACGACCTACTACAACGGCTCGACTGCGCACGTGCTTAACAGTGTCACCTACAGCGGGTACTGGGCGACCGGCAGCTCCGTTGCGGGCCCGTCGGCAAGCCCGACAGACGCCGATATGGCCGCTCTCATCCAAGCCGGATTTGGCAACGGATCGCTCACTTATGACCCGAACACGGTCTACGCAATCTTCACTGGCCCCGGCATCAATCTGGGCGGTGGGTTCGGTTCACAGTACTGCGCGTACCACACGCACGCCACCATCAACGGGCAGACGGTCCTCTACGCCGCGATGCCGCACAACCAAGACTACGTAAGCGGTTGCACCTCGCAGTTCGCGTCGCCCAACAGTGACGTTGCTGCGAACTCCGAAGTAAATACCCTGGCGCACGAGATCGAAGAGACGACGACCGACGAGCTAGGCAGCGCGTGGTACGACAACCGCGGCTACGAGAACGCCGACAAGTGCGCGTGGACATGGGGTAGCACGTACCCGGCGACCGGTGGTACGGCCAACATGCAGCTCTCAGACGGCAAATTCTATCTTATTCAGCAGAACTGGATCAACTCAGGCAGTGGTGGTTGCACGCTAGGCTAATTCTCGGCGAGAATACCGCTTACGCTACGACCCGGTGCGTTTGCACCGGGTCGTTTGTACGATCCAGACTCCAGCGACTCATTTCCACGGACGCGTCGGGGTAACTTTCGTGCGTGACACGAACGCAATATGGGCTGCTGCCTGTTCGGTAGACACACAGCTACACTACGCGGGGTCGTGTGCCAGCCCACGGCACCAACATGTAGCATACGGCCTCGTGAATCCAGCACCGCATGGTTTAGCCATGCGGTGCATATGTACACACTGCCTTGAGAGGCACTGTACGTAACCTCTGCACACTAGGCGCGCCGCTGGGGCCGCCGAGTTTCCGATGTGGGCTAGGTGCCAGCGAGTGATCGCCCCTCTCGCTCCCATCCGGTGAGCTATGGGTGCGACACGTCCCAGTCGCGCTGTCCCTTAAACGCGAAGTTCTCGCGAGGGAGACTGAGCGAGCGTGCGATGCGCGTTCGCGCATGCGGCGACTGCGCCACGCCGAGGCCGCCGGCGGGCGGGCCTTTTGCGCCCAAGCCGATCCCGCGAAGTGCTGGCAGGAACTCTAAGCCCGAGCACCGAATCGCACTGCTACAGCCCCGCGCCGCCTACCCGAAGAAAGTGAATGCGGACAGCGTTCGTGGCTGCGTCGACATCGACGCGAGTAGCAAAACGCGCAAGTTGGCGCTTCCGCTCCTCCATGGAAGCAGCTTCGAACACCGCTTTAAAGTCCGTCGCGAGCTGCACGTGGCTGGCGATGGGGCGATGCGTGTCTCTCTTCGCGAGCAATGCCTCCATGCCTTTGTCAATATCCGCAGCACGCTGATTCAGTTTGTGGAGTTCCTGATCCACTGCGTGACCGACGGCGCCGCCTGCGCCTACCAGCTTAACCACTCGCCCGATTTCGTCCGAGATCGTCGCCCGCTCATTGCGAAGTGCGTCGATTTGCGTCGCGCGCGCTGTCCGACCCCCACGTCCGAGCGCCGCTTCATCGACTACCGCTTGGCGGACGGTCGGATGGCTCGCCATCGACGCGATGGCGCTCACCACCACGGGCTCGATGTCATCGGCGCGGACGCGCGCTAGACAGACGCTGCACGAGACGAGTCCGACTCCGCCCGGCGGCGTATTCGCACGGTAGTAAAACACCTCGCGGCGGCGGCTTCGGTCGACGGCGCCAAAATATCGCGCCCCACAGTGCGCGCAGTGCAAGAGCCCCGTGAGGACGTACACGGAGTTCGTTCCACGACCGCGCGTCCGGCTGGACGCCAAGCGCTCCTGGACGGCTGCCCACGTCGACTCGTCGATCAGCGGCGTCCAACGCGCTGGTTCGAGGACACCGCGACGCGCCTTGCCTCCGACGGCCTGTTTGGCACGATATGCGTTATTTGTAAGGATCACCTCGATGGTACTCGCGTACCATGCGTCGGCACCCTTGGGGGGCGTGGTATGCGCCTGATTGAAGTCGGCTGCTATGGCGTGCGTCGACATGGTGGCCCCGGATGCGTCACCTTCGGCTGCCAAACGCAAGATGAGCTGTGCGGTTTCCGCGGTCGCCGGGTCAGGTCGGAGCAACGTCACCACATTCTCATCCGCGAACCCGTTGCGCTTCCCAGGTGGCAACGGCTCGAGCCATGTGATGGCACCATCGGCGTGCAGCCGCGCGGCCCAGCGCATGTATCCGTACGGCGCCTCACCACCGTGCCAGATTCCGAGGTGGACGGCGTCCACCTTGCCGCGGGCGACGTCCTTTGACTTGTCCTCACTCGACTTGGTGTCTTTTTCCGAACTCAGCGCGATCTTGAGAATGGTGAGTAGGCGCTCCCGGTCGACGCATGACAGGCTCCCGTCTTCGACGCTGTAGAACTCCCAGCCGTACTTGTAGAATTCGTACAAGCAATGCACCGCCTCAGCCGGCCCGTCGTGGAACCGGCCGAGCCGAGAGAGGCTCCAAATCCAGATCAGCCCAGGCCGAGCCTTCGGCTGCCGGTGCGCACGACAGAATGCCAGCAGCGCACTCGAGCCGGGGCGCTCTTCCGGCGCGTACTTCCACCCGGAGACACCGTCATCGGCATAGATGCCAGCCGCCGGAGCGTGTGCATGCGGCAGGATCTTGCCCGCGCGAAGAAGGTTTTCCTGGACCCACTCTGCGGCGATGTTCGCCATTTGCTGTCGACACGAGCGCGATTGCTCGTCGGTCGACGACCGCAGATACGCGAGAAGGTTCAGACCGAGTTCGTACTCAGCCCTGTCGCCATCGTGGCGCCACCCGGGCATCGAAAAGTCGCTCGCGTGAGGCGTCGATGCGCGTGGCGCGCGCATGGGAGTCTCGCGGCTCGCACGTCGCGGTGACGAATTGCTCTTCCGGGAGCGCATTAGAGACATCCTCCCGCGATGGGCAGAGGACAACGCAAACACCCCACACGGCAGCCCAGAGGACGCCCGGGCTTGCCGTGTGCGCGCGTCCAGCAACGTGCTTCCTGGGCTCTCGCACGTCGAGCCGCACGGCACGCACGATGAGGTCGCGGACCACGCCTCGGTGTGGAAATGCAATCAGCCTGTCCGGACCGATCACGCGGCATAGGAAACCTCGGCGGCGGCTTCGGTGCGCCGCCGAAGAATGGCGACGGCGTCCCGGGCATACGCCCGGACATCCATCGGATCGCCCTCGGCCTCGACGTACTCCACGGTAAATACCCGCACCTTCCGGCGGCTTGGTGCGGCAGCGCCACGGCCTGCGGATGCAAGCCGCGGGGACGCAAGCGTCGCGGGTGCGGGCATAGTCGTGGGAAGCTGAGTTGAGCGGGAGTGAACCATGAGCGGGATGGGCGAGACGCGGACGAACGGCGGTGGGTGGAGGACAACGCGAAGAGGATCGCCTCGAAAACCAAGTGTAGGAGACCGAGGGTGCGGCGGCGACTCGCGCGAATCCTGGTGCCGGTCACGGCGCACTTGGACCGCTTCGCGTCGGACCAAGCCGCCGCCACATCCGCAGCGGGGGCCAGTCTAACTGGCCTCGGCAGACCCGCCCACTCACCGGCCTGGACGGCGCTTGTGACCGCGCCTTGGACGCCACGCGCCGGGCGGCTGGCAGAGGCGGGAGGGGAGTCGCGGGAGAAAGTAGCGTCGCTCCACACCGAACGGACTGCCCGTACCCCATTCAAGCAGTGGCACTTGCGACCGCTCGATGCGCCACTGCGCGGTTCGGTAGTCCAAGTTGAGATGCCGGGCAACCTCCACGACCGTTCTCCATCCCGACACCTGCTGTGGCAAATCGGGGCGGGCTGCCAGTGCTTCGCGAAAGGTGTAGCGGCGCCACAGGGCGAGATCGGCGGGAGTGGCGTGGATGTAGAGGGAATGGTTCCGCGCGTGACGTCCCCGCGATTCGGCGCGGGGTACCTGCGCGCGCGCGATCCGTCCGTCATCAACAGCGCTCCGCACCGTGGCAATCGGGCGATTGATGTGCTGGGCCACCTCGTTGATGTGCAGGACGTCGTCTGGCAATACAGAGGCTCCGAACGAGACCTCGACCGTAAACCACGTGTTCGCCGACGGCGGAAGCTCGAACTCGCAGCGGGGGATTGCGGCATCGTGTGGACGATGACCCTTCCGTGCTGACATACGCGCCTCACGCCCGTCGACGGTGAGACTGCGATACTAGGACACGAGGAGCGAGCGTCTGTCGCGCGCGGCCCAACGCGTCAGCGCTGGCCGGCGCGAAGACGTCACGCGGTGCGCCCGCCCCGACCTCTGATCGCGTGGCGGTCACATCAGCGGTTCGCGACGCTGTGAGTCCCGACGTGCGTACTGCCAGCAGCAATAGAATCGCGACATGAGCGATCCGCGCGGAGCGCAGCGCGAACGGAGACAACCCGCACGCACGAGTTGCTCGCACGCATAGGGCGATTAACCGCAACGATCTTTTCATCGGCTATGCTGCCACGTCAATGGGCACCGAGCCGACCGCAGGATCCTGATGCCGCTCGCAGACCTCGCGGAACGGGCAGTCGCGGCACTTGGTCCGGTCGGGCGTCATCGCGTAGCCGGGCGACTCGCGGCGGGCGCGCTCCACGATCACCGGGAGGTCCGCCTCCGGAGTGTCCGCCGCGCGCGCTTCATTTACTGCGTCCATCGCGGCGTGATCTGCCATGGTGCGCGCGAGCGACATCGCCAGCGCGCCTTCGCGGATCCGCGCCGCCGCCGCGTCGATGTCATCCGAGGTGACCGTGAACGGCAACTCCGTCCCGTCGTGCAGATACACCAATAGCCCGCGACACTCTTCGCCCTCAGCGAGCACACCGGTGACTCTGAGCTGGACGGCATAAGAGGCGACCTGCGCGATGTGGCGTTTGAGTGCTGAGCCGCTCGCCACCGGACCGGACTTGAAGTCGATGACGACGATCTGCCCGCCGTCACCGTAGCGCACCACTAAATCCGGTGCCGCCCAGACCCTGACGGAGCCGCCAACATCCCCATCTCTGGGTGGAAGCAGGTAGCTCTCGAGCTTGTCGATCAGTGCGATGTTGTCGGGATCGAGCGCGCCGATCTCCCCCCAGAGCGCGAGCCCATTGAGCGAGATAAGCGCGCGCTCGACGCGATCCTTGGTGCGCGCCAGCTGATCGGCCGAGGGGACCAGCCCGTAGTAGTGCTCACGCAGCATCGGCACCTGCTTTGGCTGGAGCGTCCACTCCGCGCGCCGACGCTGTGATGACGACCACACGTGATTGAGCGTGTGGCGTGTGCGCTCCCGCATTGCGACGAGCGTGGGGAGCGGATCGCTCGCGCGGATCGCCTTCGCCAGCTCCGCAGCGCGAGCGTGCAGTGCGGTGCCCACGACGAGCGGTAGAGACGTGAGCGACTTGAGCCGGTACGCGGCACGTGCGTCATCCGTCGCGTCCCGGCGCCACCCTCCGCGCGCGAGTTCGGTCGAGTAATACAGCGCGCGATTACACGTCTCGTACAGATACTGGCGCGAGTGCGACCACTCGAGCACGCCGAATGGTGCACCCGCCGTCGCTGACGAGGGTGTGGGCGAGAGAATCGACGAGAGCATGGAACGGGGGGCGCCGAACGGCATGCTGGGCATGGGTGTGTGACCTCGCTGAGAGTGATGCACGCCGCACTGGGTCGGCGTGCTCATGAGGAGGTCAGCGCTCACCGTTCGCGCGCCAAATCCGTTTCTGGATTTTCCGATGTGGTAGCTGAGAGATTGGCGTGGTGGCTGTGAACCGGCCGCGTTCGCGCTCGCACGTTCGCATCGCGCGCTAAGCGTCCGTTCCATTGGGTCGCGCCGCTGTCATTGCTAGCAAGTCCCTACCGACCATCGTGGGGTGCGACCCCCGACGTGTGCGGTCACGTCATCTCCTCCGAGATTGCCTGCGTCGCAAGCAGGAGCCGATAATCTTCCTGTTCTACGGGTTCTCGGCCCACGTTCCGCGCGGCACTCCACCGCTCCGTCACACCGTTGCGCTTCGGACAGCTCCGCGGGTCCGCACGTCGTGGCCGTGTGTCGGAAAGCAGAAATCGCGGACACACTGCGGATCCGCAATGGCTGGACTTCGTGGCCGAAATGGATGGACTCGCAAAGCGTAGAGTCCGAAGTGGACGGTGGTCGGTCAGTTCGGAGGGTCAAAGAAACCCCGTCACTCGCTCAGATCGTCACTTAGCCGTGCACGGTGGTGTCCGGTTTTCAGATGTTGCAGAGGGCGCTCTAGGTGACTGAGCGCTTAGAGGAACTTGTCGAGGGGTTCAAAAACTGGGCTGCTGCCGGTTCCGAGGACACCATATTTAGGTGTACTAAGGGGAATCGGAGGTCTGGATGGGATCGAGACGGAGATTTACCAGGGAGTACAAGCAGGAAGCCGTGCAACTCGTCACCCAGCGCGGTGTCAGCGTAGCACAGGCAGCCCGGGATCTAGGACTGAATCCAAACGTGCTCCGGAAGTGGGTTCGCGAGCAAGCGGCAGATCCGGTGCATGCCTTTCCTGGCGAGGGTCAGCAGAAGCCTGAGCAGGCAGAACTGACGCGACTCAGACGGGAAGTCGCAAAGCTGAAGATGGAGCGCGACATATTGAAAAAAGCCGCGGTAGACTCAATGGGTCAACGCAACACCATCGTTGATGGCTTTACGGAGGTGTGGCATGGCCAAGATCGGTCGACCGGGGTTACCGTCGGCGAAACGTCAGCAGGTGTGGGAGATGTGGAAGGCGGGAGAGTCGCTGAGTGTGATTGCGCAGACCGTGGGTTCGCCCGCCGGCTCAATCTTCTCGATTCTGTTGCCGTTTGGCGGGATCTATCAGGCGCCGCAACTTCGACGGGCCACAGCACTGAGCATGGACGACCGTGAGGAGATCTCACGGGGGATGGCTGCCGATGAGTCGTTCCGGTCCATCGGTCGGCGGATTGGTCGGCCAGCCTCGACGATTAGTCGCGAAGTCGCCAGGAATCGAGGTGTCGCGAAGTATCGTGCCGTGGAGGCCGATGATCGCGCATGGCGGCGGGCGAAACGGCCCAAGGCGTGCTGCCTCGCGCAGCAGCCGGTACTGTGCACTTATGTGGCGGAGCGCTTGCGCGAGAACTGGTCGCCGGAGCAAATCGCGGGCACGTTGCGCAAGCTGAACCCGACAGGGAATACGATGCGCGTGTCGCATGAAACCATCTATCGGTCGCTGTACATCGAATCACGCGGCGTCTTGGCCCGTGACCTTCGCGCGCATCTGCGCTCGGGGCGCCCGATGCGACGGAGTGTGCACAATACCGTCACCGGTCAGTGGCGGTCGCAGATCAAGGGGGCCGTGTCAATCGCCGAGCGTCCCCTGGACGTGGAGGACCGGGCCGTCCCCGGCCACTGGGAGGGCGACTTGCTGCTTGGACGCCATTGGACGCAGATCGCCACGGTCGTCGAACGGACCACGCGCTTTACGGTGCTCGTCCAACTGGAGGGTCGTGATATGCACTCCGTGGCCGCGGGTCTATCGCGCGAGCTGAACAAACTTCCCGAGCATGTGCGCCGCTCATTGACCTGGGACCGCGGCATGGAGCTCGCAAACCATGAAGTGGTCAGGGCGAGCACCGGACTCGATGTTTACTTCGCTGACCCCCACAGTCCGTGGCAGCGGGGCACGAACGAAAACACCAACCGCTTGTTACGGCAATACTTACCCAAGGGGGTTTCCATGGCTGGGCTGACCCAAGCCGATCTTGATCACGTCGCTGCGCAACTGAATACGCGACCTCGCAAGACCTTGGACTTCGACACCCCCGCGACGCGATTCGCAGCCCTGTTGCGTTGACCCATTGAGTCTACCTTTCGAATTCATGGAGATGCCCGCACCGCGAGCCAAACCAAGAACGCCGCGCTTAATCCGATGACGTGTGCCCAGCCCTCCGAATTTCTCTAAGCTCACCCAAGTCTGGTGTGCTTGAAACCGACGGCAGGGCAATGACGTATAATGGTCGTTAGGCGTCATTCGCTGCCATGCTTCGCTCCGCGTCACCTTGAATCAGAGTATTTCCTCGCGCAGCAGCGGCGTCGCCCGAGCGGCCGTTCGGTCACATCTTGCAGGACAGATTCGTGGTCACCGCCTCACCGCTTTCTGAGGCGCTCAACCAGCGCGCGCGCCGCAACTGACCCGAGCTCGACGAGAGCCTCCGCCGCGTCCCGAACAGCGTCGGGCGATGCGCCGCAGTCGAGACATGTGCTCAGCACGTTTACTCCATCGTCTGCATGCCAGGACGAGATGCAGCGGCGCTCACCCAGAAACGCCATAATTCCAGCGGCTTCCGCGGGGTGCGCCCGTACCCATGAGTCGTCCTGTGTCCATTCCCAGATGACGTGATCAGCGTTCTCGATCTGCTCGCCCGGTGATGCCCGTAGCGCGTCAAGCACTTCGCTCGCAACCTCGGGGAGCGCCGAGACCCAGCCGATCATCTCTCGCAGTTCGCTGGCTGACAGTGAGCGTGGTATGTTGGTCCGTCGGTCTCGCCAGTATGGTGACAGAATCCCTCTCCAGAGACGGCGGCGCACTTCGGGCGCCAACGACGCAAGGTGCCTTGGCATCTCACGGGCAAACGCGACACGGGCATCTTCGGTTGCATGGTCAATGAACCGCGCCAATAAGTCGAGCGTGATGCCCGACCGCTCTGGCGCGGCAACGAGCATGGCGACCCAGTCTCCCAGTTGGGCAGAGCGAAATGGCACGAGGGACGCCGAAGCATCGAAAAGGCTCCCGATGTATGGTCGCAATGCTTCGAGGGTGGTCCAGGACCAGCGCGACTGCATCAGCCGACCGTCCCACAACTGAGCCGCCCTGTCGACCTGACGAGTTGCGTCAAACGCCGGAAATACCGCCTTGGCCGCCCACGGGAGATCGGCGCCACTCAGTCGGTCCGTAGCCATGCCAAGAATCGGTCGAGCGAAGCTACCCGTCGTCTCCCCATCCTCAACTACGCGACGCCAGCGGGCGCGCTCAGCGTCGTCGAGGGACAAGACGAACTGGCCGTCAATCCAGTCTCGAGCGTTCGCGACCCGCCACCACAATTGCGCCGCTTGGCCTGCCGGGTGGTTGATCGCTGCCTCGAGCCACCCGTGCCCTTCGATGTTGGGGCGCTCGGTGCCAGCGCGAGCATACACTGCGTCGCCTGCCGCGTCGAGCCCGTCGAGAAACTGTGTCTCCGACACCACCCCTAGATCCGCTGACCATCTGTCTAACACGGCGGCAATCGGGCCAATGATCTCTTGCGCCCACATGTCGGTAGCAATGTGACGGAGCAACGCGAGTTTTTCCTCCAGCGGCACTGGAGTCTCACGTAATCCCCAGAGGGCGGCGCTTGCGACGCGGTGCAGCGCTCCGTCCCCTCCCATCGTCCGAGCGATGATCTCCACCCCCCACATTGGAGCCGTTGCGGTGGCCTGCTGAACGGCGTCGAGCAGTGCTTGTGCATTGTCGACTACTATAGCGTCATCAAGAGCCCGTCGTATATGGGCGACGGCGTCGCTGGGCTCCCAAGCCACGAGCTGTGCCGCCGCAATCGGCGAGGGCGCGACGCCACCCCAATGGAAGTCTACCCGCGATAAGTAGCCATCGGGATCCCCTTCTGTCCAATCGTCATGTGCCAAGTGTTCTGCCTCGGCAAATTCACGCGTCGATTCGCTGTCCGGAGCGATACGGCGCAACTTCTGCGCGAGATTATATCGGGCACGCGTGGCGAATTCGTCTTCAACGTCACTCCACGCGTCGTCGTTCTGAAGCGCTGCGATGAACGTCGCGCGCGAAGGCTCGCTGGCCTTTGCGTAGTGCGCGTCCAGAAGCAGGTACAATTCCGGGCGGAGCCAGAAGTTCTGCGGCCAACGGCGTTGGATTGCGCGCTTGAGCAGGGTGTCCGCATTGTACGTTGTGCGTCGCGCATAGGCGTACAGTGCCAGTCGGCGAAGCAGGGCGCGCGAGCTCTGATCGCCGCGCTTCGCAAAAACGTCCAAGCGTGCAGGCGCGACTACTGCTAGGCGGTCGATACCAGCCCGCGCCATTTCGACGAGTACGTCCTCACTCTGGGCCAAAGTGTCCTGCCCAGAAGGCGCGACAGCGGTACGCCCATAGCTCAGCCAGTCAATCGTCGGATCGCTTCCTCGTGCAAGATCTAGTAACTCGTATGCGTCTTCGATACGCTGCTCGGCAAGCGCCAACATCTCGTCCGGCTTTTCGCGTGCTACGTCGATACCATGCTCGTCGAGAAACTGATTGAGCCGCGAAGGCTCGATAAGAGTCGCAACTCGCATGGAGAGCGACCGAAGCTCTGAGGCAGCGTCATCGCCTTCGTCCGTCCGCTGGGTAGCGCGTATGATGCGAAATGCTTCGTCGACTGGCTCGAGTCGTACCTGCGTCGCGAACCGAAGTACGACCATTGCTTCACGCCACCATTGTTCCTCGACCAGGCGCTTCAGAAGCCATTGCCAATCGTACACGTCGCTAACTGCTGCTGAAGCCTGAGTGACGAGCAGCGCGAGGATTTGACGCACGGCGGCATCGGCGGGCCAGGGCTTGGACACCCAGAGATACCGACAAAGTGCTGCGGCAAACCACCGATGCAGCGTGAACGGGCGCTCCTGCAGCAGGCGGACAAGCGGTGGCGCCACGCCGCCCATAAAATTGCGCACCCCCCATTCAGCCCAACCCGGAATCTGTGTGTCCATCGAAGCGGGCGTTGTGAGGCCATCCAAGTATCCGTTGGAAGCCGCCCACCACAGCCACGTCTCATTTCTGGCGCCCCCCCAGAATGCGAGCCGTCCCACATCGGTCGCGAGTCTTGCCCGGAGGTAGTCAACATCCGTAGGCGATGTAGGTGGCCCGAGAGCGATCAGTCGCTCGGTCTCACGCGTGTGATCTGACGACGGCGCCGCGGCGTACCAACCCCACCGTCGCATCCCATCGTTGAGGTCCCCAAAGCGGTCGCCGGAGGCGCTTGTTCGGAACGTCACGGGCTGAATGTTGTGCTCCGTGCTCTGAGCCAGTTCATCCTCATGCCAGAGCCCATACCAGCGGCCGGTCGGTGGGATCGCGTGGAGCAGGTACTGAATCAGCGGGTCGCCGACGCTGTAGCCGACGAAGAGAACTGTGCGGTCGGTAAATACCCGGACCAAGAATCGAGTGGCCCAACCGTCCGCCATGTACGCGTCGGCGAAGTCGCGGTCTGTTAGAACAAGTCGCGTGTGCTCCTGATCGAGCGCGCCGTGGAGCTGCGCCACGCCGGCGAAGTTACGCCCGGGCGGCAGGGCAGGCCCAACGTACCGCGGGCCGGAAGCACCAGGGAATACGCACTCCGCAGCAGCGGCGAAGTGCCGGTCAAAATTGGTTGTAATGAGGCGGACCCGGTCAGCCGTCGAAAAAAGCCGAAGCAGATGCTCGTGGAGTGGGGTGTGGGCGCCGCCCCCGCGCAAGAACTCGCGCGCACGGGTTTGAACGTCGACGCCAGCGGCTTCAGCGCGCCCGAGATACCGATCAAGAGTGCCAGAGTATGTCGGGTCCCATAGGATCTTACGTTCTGCAATTTTCCGTGCGAGTTCCTGGAAACTTGGCAGGAGCGCTGGCGGTCCCATTGACACGCCCGCGCCAGCAAAGACGACCAGCTCGCCCGCGGCCCGGGCGCGCTCCAGTTCGTCTGGGACCTCGAGTGATTCCGCAACGCGCATGGGAAAACTTACGTGGGAGGCAGGCAGCCCGGAAAGTAAGGGCGTAAGATGTCGCCTAACCGTTGTTAGGCGTCATTGGCCCGTCCACGTGACGCCGAGCCGCCTGAACCATGTACCGTGTGCTGCCGCTGCGCTCGCTAGTGTTCGGCAATGGTATGATCGAAGCGTACTGGGGAGATCCAGTATCCTAGCAGGTTGCTGAAAATCGACGATAAATCCTGATTATGTGGCCGACATCGTGCTGTAAAATCGTCGACCTCTAAAGCGAGTTCGGCGATGCGTGGTGCAAACGAGCAGCAAGCGATTCTCTTCAGCTATCGGTCCATCGAGGATCGGATCCCGAGCGACCATCCGCTGAGGGCGATGCGGCAATTGGTCGATCCGCTGCTGAACGAGTTGTCTCCACGCTTCCAGGC
>Ga0207933_1001034_pt1 | contig 23110 bp, 17 predicted proteins | sample NGESurdeep092012_4_FD_184488 | JGI IMG/M metagenome (GOLD analysis project Ga0207933, IMG submission 184488) | Arctic peat soil microbial communities from Barrow, Alaska - NGEE Surface sample F53-3 deep-092012 (SPAdes) | ecosystem: Environmental > Terrestrial > Soil > Wetlands > Peat ...
GTGTTCACCGACCGCCGCCAGATTGGCGTCGTTCTCAAGCCGAACCGGGCAACCCAGCTCTTCCCCCAGCATCCGCACCAGGGGGACGTCCCGCCAGCCGGGCAGGTTGGGTGGGTTGGCAAGAACGCCCCGGCTTTGATCAATCGGTCCCGGAGCCCCGATCGCGAGCCCCCGCAGCGGCTCACCCCCGCACAGCTTGGTCACCTGCTGGGAGGCCCAGCTGACGACCCGGGGAGCGGTTCGCAACTGTCCAGTGTGACAGCGGCGAGTGCCGACGATGCGGCCGTTCCCATCGCCAACCGCGACCCGGACCTGGGTCCCGCCGAGATCGATTCCCGCGATCATGGAACCGCCACCGCCAAAGCATCTGAGTTTGTGGTGCCCATCGCGTTTTCAAATCTAGCCGCGGTGGGTATCCCCTGCTTATGGATTCCGGAATGCACGAGTCCCACAACGGATAGAAGGAAGAAATGGCTGATCAAACACAAAGACTACCTGTGCTCCCGCTGACCCAGGCGGTCGTGCTGCCGCGCATGAACGCGACGATTCCGCTCGACAATGAGGAGGCGCGGACGGCGGTGCACGCCGCCCAGACCGGGGATGGCCTACTCCTGCTCCTGCCCAAGGTCGAGGGTCGCTACGCGTCGGTGGGCGTCATCTCCAAAGTGGAGGAGCAGGGCAACCTTCCGGACGGGACCCAGGTCGTGGTGGTGCAGGGCCGCGTGCGCGGGGTGCTGGGGGCGGTTACTCCCGAGGCCGGGGGACCCCTGTGGGCCGAGGTTACCGCCCAACCCGACCCGATGGTGTGGTCCGAGCAGGTCACCGAGCTGGCCAAGCAGTACAAGGCCGTGATCGAGAACGTACTCGAACTGCGGGGGGCGCCGCAGGTCGTGCAGATGATCCGCTCCATCGACAACCCGGCTCACCTGGCCGACCTCTCCGGTTACTCACCCGATCACTCTGTGGCCCGCAAGGTGGAGATCCTGGAGACGCTCTCGGTCGAGGCCCGGCTGGAAAAGCTCATCGTCTGGAACAAGGACGTCCTGGCCGAGCTGACTCTGAAGGATCAACTTCGGAGCCAGGTCTCCGAGCGGATGGAGAAGAATCAGCGCGAATTCCTGCTTCGCCAGCAGCTGGAGGCCATCAAGAACCAACTCGGCGAGGGGGGCTCGGACGTGATCAGCGAGTACCGCACGCGCCTCGAGGAGTCGGGCATGCCGGATCAGCCGCGTAAGGAGTTCGAGCGGGAGCTGGATCGACTGGAACGCATGAGCGACCAGAGTCCGGAGCACGGCTGGATCCGCAACTACCTGGACTGGATGCTGGACATCCCCTGGAACGTGCGCTCGGAGGACAACTTCGATCTGGTCAAGGCGCGGGATGTGCTTGACGAGGACCATTCCGGGCTCGACGACGTTAAGGACCGAATCATCGAGTTCCTGGCCGTCCGCAAGCGGCGCCGGCAGCGGGGACAGACCGAGCAGGGGGGTCGGGGGTCAGGCGCCATCATCACCTTGGTCGGCCCTCCCGGCGTCGGCAAGACGTCGCTGGGAGAATCCGTGGCGCGGTCCCTCAATCGCAAGTTTGCGCGCGTGTCCCTGGGCGGCATCCACGACGAGGCGGAGATTCGAGGCCATCGTCGGACCTATATCGGGGCCTTGCCGGGCCGCATCGTGCGCGCCCTGAAGGAGGCCGGAACCAAAAATCCGGTCATCATGTTGGACGAGATCGACAAGGTCGGCAACGACTGGCGTGGCGATCCCTCCTCGGCGCTGCTGGAGGTCTTGGACCCGGCCCAAAACCACACCTTCCGCGACCATTACCTGGAGGTGGACCTGGATCTGTCCGAGGTGCTCTTCATACCCACCGCCAACGTCGCCGATACCATCCCCAGCCCCCTCCTGGATCGAATGGAACTGGTCCGCCTGGACGGCTACACCGAGGCCGAAAAGCTGGCCATCGCCCGGCGCCACCTGCTGCCGAGGCAGCTGGAGAGGAACGGCATCGAACCCAGCGAGGTGGACGTCAGCGATGGCGCCCTCGAACACGTCATTGCCGACTACACGCGCGAGGCCGGGGTGCGAGCCCTCGAGCGGGAGCTCGGAAAGCTCTTCCGCAAGGTGGCTACGCGGATCGACTCCGGCAAGCTGACCGCCCCGGTGACGATTGACGAGGCGATGGTGCGCGACGCGCTGGGCCGACCGCGCTTTCAGTTTGAGGAGATCCTGGAGCGCACCGCGGTGCCGGGCGTGGCCACCGGACTGGCCGTGACCGGGGCGGGAGGCGACGTGCTCTTCATCGAGGCCACCGCCATGCCGGGAGAATCCAAGTCGGGACTGATGCTGACCGGCCAGCTGGGTGACGTCATGAAGGAATCGGCCCAGATCGCCCTCTCCTATGTTCGCTCGCACGCGCGGGAACTGGGAGTGGATAGCGCCTTCGGTGACCAGTCGGTGCACATCCACGTGCCCGCCGGGGCGGTCCCCAAGGACGGGCCTTCAGCCGGGGTCACGATGACCACAGCGCTGGTTTCGCTGCTCACCGGACGACCGGTACGCTCCACGGTGGGTATGACCGGTGAGATCACCTTGCAGGGCAAGGTGCTACCCATCGGGGGCGTGAAGCAGAAGGTGCTGGCGGCCAAGCGCTCGGGCTTGAAGGAGGTCATCCTGCCCAAGCGCAACGAGCCCGACCTCGACGATCTGCCTGAATCGGCGCGGGAGGAGATGACGATTCACCTCGTCTCCGACGTCAAAGAGGTGTTGGACCTAGCGCTGGAGCCGGCCTCCACTCCTGTGGCTGTGGCATCCTGACCTGAGGTCCGGCCGGGGGACGCTAGGTAACCCCCAGGAAGGGGCACGGGTTGAGCGTCACGTACCCAGAGCACGTGCCCAGGATGGCGGTCGACGCGGGTTGATAAGCAATCCCCATGACCGCCGCCAGGAGGCTGAAGTGGAGCAAGTAAGGACCCAATATCAAGGCGAACACGGCCACCATCCAGATCGTCTGGGTGCTGCCGGCGACACGATAGAAGAAGGCGGGGTGGCGGCGCCGGAACAAGATCTCGACCACTCGCCAGCCGTCAAGTCCGGGTAACGGTATGAGCTGGAAGGCGAAGATCGACAGGTTCAGGAAGAAGCAGGCGTAGATGATGGTGGCGACGAAACCCAGGGGGGTCTGAGTCAGGGTGTAGGGCGCAGGCTGGCCGCCGACGCTCAGCAGCACCCGCACCAGGGCTCCGAAGATGATCGCCGCACCAAGGTTCGCCGCCGGCCCGCCCAGCGCCCAACCCAGCTTCCGCCAGGTGCTCCCGAGTCGGGCCTCGTTGACCGGGACCGGATTGCCAAAGCCCACATTGAGCAGGAATACGGCAACCACGCCGTAGGGATTGAGAAATACGCGGGGGTTCGATCGGAATACGCCTCGGTTTCGCGGCGATGGATCACCGAGCATGACCGCCGCCGCCGCGTGCCCCAGCTCGTGGAGAGGAATGGCCACAAAGAGGGCCACGATCAGGAAAAGGGACGAGATGATGAAGGCGGCGGGGTCACCGATCACCGCCGAATGGTAATCGTCGGGGACCTCGGGGCGCGCCTGGCGCCGCCTGGTCTCAGTCGATCGGAATACGCCGGGGGCGTTTGCTGGGCGGCCCCTCCGCGACGGGCGAGTCCGACGCCGAACGCCTCGCGAGGGGGCGGGGCCGGGCCGTGACGCGGGCCGGACGATGCGCCTTCACCTGGTGCTCGTAGATCAGGAGCAGCGCAGTCAGGAGCTCGCGCTGGGCATTGAGGAGGTGGGTTTGGGCCTGGGGCGGAACGGCACCCTGTAGAACCCCTGCGACGCGCTCCCCGATGTCGGCGGCAAGTTCCAGCAGGCGCTCCGAGTCGGCGCTCATCGGGGTCCGAACCTGACCTTCAATTCGTCGCCCTCTATGGTCGCGCCCAGCGTGGGCCGGCTGGACAGGGCTCGGGGCAGGGAAATCTCACGCTTGTAATTGCCGACCGTGACGAAGAGGTCCCCGGCCTCCCGTGAAAGTCCGATCTCTTCCTTGGTCGCAAACGGAACCTTCAGCGACAGGACGTATTCGCCTCCCACCCGTTCAATCGTCTGCGAGTTCCCGGAGTGAAACCGAGACGACGGATCCGCCCCCTTGTAGATCACTTCCGCCATCTTGCGCAGCATGCGCTCTCCCACCACCTCTTCGTCGAAGAGAGGGGCGTGGAATATGGGAAGGGGATGGAAGGCTGTCGCGACCTCGGCTTCGTAGCGCTGTGCCACCTCCTTCCACTTCTTGAAAAGGTCGTCCTCCAGGGAGCTGGGCAAGGTCCGGTTCACGACCACGGCGTCGGTGTTGTAGCCGAACAGGCTGAGGTACATGTAGGCCCGCTTGGCCTCTTTGACCACCATCTTCTCCAAGTTCAGCACTATGCGCATGGATGTCACCGAGCTGTCCACCAACACCTTCTTCATGCCGTCGATGTCGATCAACAGGTCCTTGACCGAGGCATAGATGTCGTCGGTTGGAAGGGGCAGGTCGATGGCCCTTTGCAGAAGTGGGCGGGCCACCTTCATGGCCTTGCGCTGCCAGGGGAATACCTTATCCAGCCACCAGCGCGCCGCGTCGGGAAACATCAGAAGCTGCAACGTCTCCCCGGTGGGCGCGCAGTCGACGATGAGAAGGTCGTAGTCCGCCGTCTCCGCGTAGCGCTTGATCCACATCAGCGAGGCGACCTCGTCCATTCCGGGAGGATTGGCCACCTCTTCGGCAACAACCTCGTCCAAGCCCTGGGTGGCGAATACGCGGGCGGCGTAGTCGTGAAGCTTGGTCCAATGCCGCTCCATCTCATGCAGAGCCGAGACCTCGTGCGCCCAGACGTTGGTGGTCACCTTGACCGGTTGGCTCGCCAGTTCGGCTTCGAAGGAATCTCCCAGTGAGTGGGCAGGGTCGGTGCTCATGATCAGGGTGCGGTGGCCCAGCGCTCCGCAGCGCACCGCCGTGGCCGCCGCGACCGAGGTCTTGCCCACTCCCCCCTTGCCCGTGAAGAGAATCACTCGCACCGCCCTAGAGTGTAGGGCGGCCGAACCGGCCGGCCTAAGGTGCCCGACCCGCCGCGGATTGGGTTCGGGAGGGCGTCGACGGTACTCCGCTATGGCAGCGTCGAGACTCGGATCGGTGCCGCGACGCGATCAGGCCCACTCTGGTGCTCACTCAAGCGGGGTGGGCGGCCTGAAAGCCGATCGAAGCCTACCTGACCATTAGCGGGATGACTCGAGAACCGGCCAGCAGCAGGCCCACCATGACCAGAACGGTGATGCCCAGGCGGGCCAGATCGGAGCCAAGAAAGGGCACCCGATCGATGGGTATTCCGGGGTCGGAATTCTCGATGGTGATGCGACCGGGGCGCCGCGCGGCGTTGGAACGATTCCCCAGCGTCAGCTCCACCGGACGCGCTGGACGCTGCGCTGGTGCCGACGCCGCCGGGGCTGAAGCAGCCGCGAGGGGGGCCGTGGCGGCAACGGCCCGCACCGGTCGGCGGGCCTTGGACTTGCGAGCTTTTCGAGCCATGGCTGGGTCCGAGTCTAGCAGCCGATCCGAGCCATCCGGCCCCTGCGTGGAGGTCTGAACAGGCAGGCGATGGGGTGATCTGGAGGGAAACGTTGACTGGTGCGTTTGCCGGAGCCGCCTGCCTGCGCTTGGGAGGGACTCGTAATACGACGCGTGGGGTACGACATCTTGAGTCCCATGGGGCAGCCTACCCCATCATCTGGGATAAGTCAACGATTGGCCCAGCAAGTTTTGATTCGCCATAATCAATCGCGATGGTGGGTGCCCCAGGACCGTATTGCATTCAGTGCGGAGGACCGATTGAAGTCGGCCGAGCCACCTGCCCGAGGTGCGGTGCCGAGCGGTGGGACGCGCCTTCGGTGGACCTTCCCGCACCCCTCCCGATCAAGGAGGCGATTGGGTCGGCGCCCTGGTTCTTCGCCCTCGCGGCCATCTTCCTTCTGATCTGGGCGACCTCGATCCTGGCCAACCTCATGAACCCCATCGGTCGGGCTCAAGCCCAAGCGGCGGTGGGAGCGGGGGCTGGCAGCATCACCACCTACGGAGCCGTCTTCATAACCCTGCTGGTGCTGCTGAGCTTGGTCCACGCCGTGGCCTATTACGGTCTCAGGGCTGGCCGCAAGGGGGGTTGGATCACGGCCACGGTCCTGGCGGCGATCTGGTGCCTGATTCTGGTTGGAATCCCGGTCCTGATCCGCCTCTCCACCAGGAGCACCCGAAGAGCCTTCGGAATCGGCTGAGTCCCGCCTAAAAACCGGCACCCCTGACGGGCTGGTGCGGCCCGCTCATCGCCCGACTCGGAAGAAGACCACATCGCCGTCCACGACGCGGTATTCCTTGCCTTCCACGCGCAGCTTGCCCTGGCTCCGCAGGGCCTCCATCGAGCCCGCTGCAACCAGTTCCTCGACCGACGTCACCTCGGCTCGGATGAAGGAGCGCTCGAAATCGGAATGGATGACTCCGGCCGCGGCCGGCGCGGCGGCGTGATCCTCGCACGGCCAGGCCCGCACCTCCGGCTCGCCGGCGGTGAAGAACGTGATCAGGCCCCCCACCTGCCAGACCGCGCGAGCCACCGCGCCCAGGGACGATTGGGTGAGACCGTAACTCTGGCGCATCTGGTCGGCATCGGCGGGGGTCAGGGCGGCCAATTCAAGCTCCAACTGGGCGCCGATGACCAGGCAGCGGATCCCCCTCGTTTCCGCCACGGCCCGCGCCCGCTGTCCTGATTCGCCGCCGTCGGGAAGGAGACGATCGTCGACATTGACGACCACCACCGAGGGCTTTCGCGTAACCGCGAAAAGGGGATCCAGATGATGGCGTGATTCCTCGTCCAGGACCAGCGTATCCAGCCCTCGACCCTCGTCAAGATGCCGCTTGGCCAGCTCCAGCGTGGCCAGCTCGGCCACCCCGCCCTTGCGCCCACCCCGCACCTCTCGGGCCAGGAGCTCGAGGCGCCGCTCGACCGTGGCCAGGTCGGTCAGAACCATGTCCAGTTGGATGCCCTCGAGATCCCCCGCCGGATCCGGCTCCGGGCCAAACCCGCGCACGACCTTGAGCACGACATCGGCCTCCCGGGCAGCTGCGATGCGTTGCGCTGGCGACCCCGCCGGCGCATCGATCAGCCGGACCTGGGCGGGCACAATCCGTTTTGGTTGGACAGCGTCCGCGAGCTGGAGCAGGCGATCGTCGGGCACATCGACCATGCCCACCCCATCGGCATCGCGACCGCCGGTCAGGGCGCCGAAGAGCGTGGTCTTGCCGGACCCTTGAGGGCCCACCAAGGCCACATTCACCGGCACCTAGGAGGTGACCTGGTCTAGCTGAAAGGCTCCATGCAGAGAGCGTGCCGCGCGTTCCACGTCCGAGCGCTCGATGATGCAGGTGATCCTGATCTCGGACGTGCTGATCATCTCGATGTTGATCTGTTCTCGGGCCAGCGTTTCAAACATGGTGGCCGCGATGCCGGGGGTTCCGAGCATGCCGGTTCCGACGATGGAGATCTTGGCCAGCCCTGCCGACTGGCTCACCTCCCTGGCCCCGATCTCGGCGGCGACCGGTTGAACCAGCTTCAGCGCACGCGCCAGGTCGGATTCCCCAACCGTGAATGTGAGATCCGTGGTTCCGCCCATGGAGATGTTCTGGACGATCACATCCACCGAAACACCGTGCTCGGACAGAGTTCGGAATATCGAGGCTGCAATCCCAGGTCGATCCGGAATGTCGACGACCGTGATCTTGGCGACTTCCTTTTCATGAGCCACGCCGCGGACTCGATTGCGATTTTCCATGGGGACTTGGGCCACGATCATCGTACCTGGACGGGTGTGGAACGATGAACGGACGTGGATGGACACCCCGTACAGTTCGCCGATCTCGACCGAACGGGGTTGCATGACCCGGGCTCCAACCGCCGCCATCTCCAATATCTCCTCGTAGGTCACGTACCTGAGCAATTGGGCGTCCGGAACCACCCTCGGGTCAGCGGTCATGATTCCGTCGACGTCGGTCAGGATTTCGCACGATTCCGCCTCGAGGGCCGCCGCTAGGGCCACCGCCGTCAGGTCGCTGGCGCCGCGCCCCAGGGTGGTGATCTCGCCCGCAGCGGTCGCGCCTTGAAAGCCAGCCACGATCACCACCTGGCCGCGGTCGAGACAGCTCTGGATACGCCCCGGGTCGATCTCGTGAATGCGGGCCCGAGAATGGTGTTCGCTGGTTCGAATTCCGGCCTGGGGCCCGCTCAATGAAACGGCGTCGACTCCCATGCCCTGCAGGCACATGGCGACCAGGGGTGCGCTGATGGTCTCGCCGTTGGCGATCAGCATGTCCAGCTCGCGCGGAGGCGGTTCGGGATTGACCCTTTGGGCCAGGGCGATGAGCCGATCCGTGGTGCGACCCATGGCGGAGACCACCGCGACCACCTGCTGGCCCTGGCCGACGGTCTCCGCGATTCGCCGCGAGACCCGGCGGATCCGGGCCGCACTGGCCAGCGAGGTGCCACCGTATTTCTGAACGATCAAGCCTCCACCACCAGCCCCGAGCTCGATACCTGGGTCACCAGAGCGCGGCCACGGCCGCCGGAGGCATGCTCCATGGATTGAGCCACTCCGCTGGCCTCGCCCTGGCGACAGTAGGCGAACACGCTTGGACCGGCGCCGCATACTGCACTGGCCAGCGCCCCCGCCTCCAACGCGGCGGCGCGTACCCGCGCCACCCAGGGGTAGAGCGATTCCCGGAAGGGCTGGTGGAGCGAGTCCTCGCTGGCGGCGCCCAGAAGGTCCCAGCGGCGGGAATGAAAAACCTCAACCAGCAGGGCCAAGCGGCCCGCGTTCAGCACCGCGGTGGCGTGCGGAATCGCAGGCGGTAGCACGCTCCGGGCGCGTTCGGTCGGGACCGGGTCGAAGGCCACCAGGAGGGCGATCTCGAGGTCGGGCCGGGGCAGATCCAAAAGCGCGCCGCCGACCGACATCACCAGTCCGCCGCGGAACGCCGCGGCCACGTTGTCGGGATGGCCCTCGGCCTTGGTCGCCGCCCCCAGGGGATCTGGATCAGCGCTCAGAACAGCCGCCGCCAAACGTGCCGCCGCGCTGCTCCCCAATCCGACTCCGAGCGGAATTCCGCACCTGACCTCGCCCCGCATGGGGAGCACCGAGAGGGGGTTGGGATGCTGGCCGAGGAAATCCGCGCCCTCACCTGAAAAGCTCCAACTGGGCACCGCAGCAGGTTCCGCCTCGACCTCCAGCCAGAGGTCGACCGCCATGGCCAGGATGTCGAAGCCGGGCCCCAGGTTGGCTATCGAGGCGGGGACGCGGACTCTCAAGCCGAGGGCCCATCCGACATCAGAGCTTGAGTGCCTTGGCGATGGCCCGGGCGTCGCCGTCGAGCACAATCGGCGGCTCCACGTTCTTGAGGGCGGCATCGGGGTCCTTCAGCCCGTTACCGGTCAGCACCACCACCACGGTCGAATCCTTTTCGATCCGGCCCTGCTGCGCCAACCGGACCAGCAGGGCCAGGGGTGCGACCGAGGCCGGTTCCGCGAACAGACCCTCTTGGGTGGCCAGCAGGATCTGGGCCTGCAGGATCTCACTGTCCGCCACCGCCGCTATCATCCCCCCCGATTCGTCGCGGGCCGTGGTGGCCCCCTCCCAGCCGGCCGGGTTGCCGATTTTGATGGCGGTGGCGATGGTCCTGGGATTCTCGATCACGTGTCCGTCCACGATCGGGGCGGCTCCCTCCGCCTGCGCCCCCACCATGCGCGGCAGCACGCTGGCGCCGCCGGCCGCTCGCTCCTCCTTGAATCCCTTCCAGTAGGCAGTGATGTTTCCCGCGTTGCCGACCGGTAGGATCAGGTAGTCGGGTGCGTTACCGAGCACCTCAACAATTTCGTAGGCGGCCGTCTTCTGGCCCTCCAAACGGTCCGGATTGACCGAATTCACGAGCGCCACCGGATATTCGTCCGCCAGCTGCCTGACGATGCGCAGAGCGGCATCAAAGTTGCCTCTGATTTGCACCACGCGGGCACCGTACATGAGCGCCTGGGCGAGCTTATTGAGCGCTATCTCACCCTCCGGAACGACAACGATGGCGCGCAGCCCCTGGCTGGCCGCGTAGGCGGCGGCGGAGGCCGAGGTGTTGCCGGTGGAGGCGCAGACGAGAACGCGCGATCCCCGTTCCATGGCCTTGGCCACCGCCACCGCCATGCCCCGATCCTTGAACGACCCGGTCGGATTCAGACCCTCGTATTTGAAGTGAAGGCCTGGGATGCCCAGCGCAGGTCCGATGTTGCGGCTGGGAAACAGGGGGGTGTTGCCCTCCTGCAGGTCGACCATCGGCGTGCGGTCGGTGATGATCGGCAAACGATCTCTCCAGCGCGCGATGATGCCCATCTACATCACCCGCAGAAAGCACTGGACGGCGACCACCACGTCCAGTTCGCGGAGCCGTTCACGGGTGCGCTGCAGGGCCCCGTCGGAAGCCGGGTGGGTGGTGACCACGAATTCAGCCGATACATCGTCGGCGTCCCGCTGGGTGGCGGTGGCGATGCTGATTCCCTCTTCCCCGAAGACCTGCGCGATGCGCGCCAGCACGCCCGGCTGATCGAGAACGCGGCTGCGGAAATAGCCCTTCGTGATCACCTCGCCCATGGGCACCAAGAGTGCGCCGCCATCGACCTCGGGCGCGGGTCGCCTCTGCACCTGGCGCTGGATGGAACGGGCCAGGTCGATGAGATCCCCGACCACCGAGGAGGCGGTCGGGCGGCCTCCTGCCCCGAGGCCCTCGAGCAGCACCTGCCCGACCAGATCACCCTCCACAAAGACCGCGTTGGCTGCCCCTCGCACCCGCCCCAGGGGATGCCCGAAAGGGACCATGACCGGATGCACCCGGGCTTCGATGCGGCCATTGCCGTCGCGCGCCGCATAGGCCAAGAGCTTCAGGGTGCAGCCCATCTCGCGGGCATAGTGGAAATCGATCGGCTCAACGGCCTCGATGCCCTCGCGGTAGACCTGGTCGGGGTGGACGCGCACGCCAAAGCCGATCGAGGCCATGATGGCCAGCTTGTAGACGGCATCCAGGCCGCTAACGTCGTCGGTCGGGTCCGATTCGGCGAACCCTTTGGCCTGGGCCTCGCCAACCGCATCCTGGAGGGTCAAGCCGGAGTCCTCCATCCTGCCCAGGACATAGTTGGTGGTGCCATTGATGACCGCCGCGATGCGCTCGATGTCGTTGGCCAGGAGGTCCACGCGGAAGGTGCTGATGAGCGGGATCCCTCCCCCTACCGCAGCCTCGAAGTAGACGTCGAGGTCACGCTCGCCGGCCAGCTGGAGGAGCTCGGGTCCGTGCTTGGCCATGACCAGCTTGTTGGCCGTGATCACGTGCTTGCCGTTCTTGAGGGCTCGCTCCAAGTAGGAACGGGCCGGCTCCTCGCCGCCGGCGACCTCGATCACCACGTCGATGGCGGGATCGGACAGGACCCGCTCCGGGTCGAGCGTGAGGAGTCCGGGCGGGAGCTGGATGGCCCTCTGTTTCCTATCGTCGCGGACCAGAACGCGCTCCAAAAGCAGTTCCACCCCCGCCCGGCGCCGGAGCTGGTCACCGCGGTGGAGCAGTCGCTCGGCGACCTGGGAGCCGACGGTGCCGAGCCCGATTAGGCCGACACGCAGGGCATTGGGATTGCGCACCTGCCTATTCTGGAGTTCATGGCGCTGTTGTTGCGCGAAGAGCAGGTGCGGCGGCTGGCCAGCCCAACCGAGTTAATCAAGGCCATCGATCTGGCCATGGGCGAACTTGGCACCGGCGTCGCCCAGAACCAGCCTCGGCGGCGCGTCTTTCCACCCGCCGGTGTATTGAACGTCATGTCCGCCTCCTGGCCGGGCGGCGGAGTCAGCGGACTCAAGAGCTACAGCGTCTCCTCCGGCCAGGCGCGCTTCGTGGTCCTCCTCTACGACCTCCAGGGCGAGCTCATCGCCCTCGTCGAAGCCGATCACCTGGGGGCGATGCGGACCGGAGCCGCCAGCGGCGTGGCCGCCCGCAGGCTCCTGGCCCCCGGGCCCAAGATCGTGGGCATCATCGGAACCGGCAAACAGGCCGAGACGCAGGTCATCGGCCTACGGGCAGCCATCGAGGTGAGTGAGCTGCGCGTCTATGGGCGTGATCCCGCCCGGCGAGCGGACTTCGCCCGGCGAGTGGGTGCTGTCGCCTGCGACAGCCCCGAGGATTGTGTGCGGGGGAGCGCGGTGGTGGTGACCATGACCCCAAGCCGCGAGCCGGTCCTGGAATCGGAATGGGTTGGACAAGCCTCCCTCGTCATCGGGGCCGGATCCAACTACCCCAATCGGCGAGAGCTTCCCGGCCGGCTGGTGCAACGGGCCCGCGCGGTGGTGGTGGACCAGATTGAGACGGCCCTGCTGGAGAGCGGAGATTTGCTGCTCAACGGCTACGACCCGAGGAACGCGACCGAACTGGGGGCGGTGATCAGCGGCGATGCCCAAATCCCGCTTGGCGAACAGCCGCTGCTGTTTGAATCGCACGGTCTGGCCCTGTGGGATGTGGCGGCGGCAAAGGTCGTGGTCGAGGCGGCCCGGGCAGCTGGCATTGGCCAGGAGGTGAAGATCGGCTAGCTACCTTCCCCCAGAGAAATGAGTAGTCAAACGAGCTGCGAAACGGTCCCCGCGCCAAGCAAGGGGAGGTGTTATGGGTTAACCATCGGTGGCTGAACTGCAGAAGGCCTTGGTCGCCGAAAGACCGATATCGAGGTGCGGGGTGAGCTGACCCGAATGCCGATGCTCACGCTTGGACCGGGAGTGACGCTGCGGCTCGGAACACTCCGCTTCGGCGCCAAGGGCGTCCGACTGTAAGCCGTGAGGAACGATGGCAGGAACTCGCCGAGGGCGACGAGCCACGATGTGGCCGGTGGCAGGGGGGTGACGTCCCCTCCGGCGCTAAACGGTAGGCCAAATACAAGCTCAACGGACACGTCGGCGACCGCGCGCGCTGGCTTACCGCAACAATTTCGAAAACCCACGGATAGCCATGTCGGCTGGTCAATCGGCTCCGCCGTGTGCCAAGGTTTGGAGGAGAGGCGACAATTCCCTTCAGACGTGCCCGCTCCCACCTCTCGACAAGAAGACCTACACGGTTTCGACGTGCTCACCGCGCTGACCTTCGCCGAGACGCGCGTACGGGAAGCGTTCGCTCATGGCTACCGACAGATCGAATTCACCCACGGCGCAGCCGACGTGATCGCCCCAGTCGAGGACGGGCGCGGACGCATCAAGTGGGAGCTCCGGCGCCTACTCGAATCGGGTGCGCTCGATGCCTGGGTGGATCCAGCTCGAAGCTGGCCCAAGTCGGGCTCGCTGGTCATGGCGCTGCGAGCAAACCCACGGTCCCACCCCACGGGATGGAGTCCGGAGCCCCGCCGTGCCCACCGATGAGCACCGATGCCCGATCGGCCCTGGCCGGTCAGTCGAGTTGAAAGCGGCCTTCGCGAAGGATCGGAACCGCTTCGCCCTCGGCAGTGAGGCCATCGACCTCAATGTCGGGCGCACCAACCATGAAGTCCGTGTGCACGGCCGATTGACTGAGGCCCGCCTGCCTTTCCGTTGGCGATGAAACCGCGAAGGCAAAGCCATGTCCGTACGCAATGTGGCTGGTTGCATTCTCGTCGAAGAGCGTGTTGAAGAAGACCAGTCCGGTCTGACCCACGCGCGAACCGGCATCAACCAGCGCAACTTCGCCCAGCTGTTGCGCGCCCGGATCAGCCGCCATCTGAGCCCGTACCACATCCTCCCCGCTCGAGGCCGTCACCTTGACGACCCTGCCGTCATGCAGTGTTAGTTCAAGGTCACGGATCAGTGCCCCGTTGAGCCCGAGCGGCCTGGTCGATCTGACCACACCCTCCGCGCGTCGGCGATCGGGGCTGGTGAAGACCTCCTCGGTTGGCATGTTGGCAATGTGGCGACGCCCGGCCTGGGAATTTGAAAAACCTCCGTGCCAGGTGGAACTGGGTAGGAGGCCGACGCTGAGGTTGGTGCCGGGGCCGCGGTAGCGGAGCGAGTCAAAACGGCGCTCGTTGAGCAACCGGGCGCGTTCGACCAGGTGGTCGATGTGATCCGACCACGCCGCCACCGGATCGGGCTCGTCCAGCCGAACACTCGTTTCCAATGCATTCCACAGCCGTTCGACGTCCGGCTCCCCAAAGACCTGGCTGGCCCAGCCGGGGGTGGGACAGGCGATGATGGTCCAGTTCACGGCTTTCTCGCCCACCAGGCGCCCCCACACCTCGTGGTAGTGAAGCGGTCGGGCGCGACCCACCTTGGCTCCATCCAACCCCGCGAAAATCCGGGGTTCGGGATCACCAACGATGTTGATCGACGCTCCCCCTTCGGATTCCAGCGAGTGCAGGAATCTGAGCGACCAGGGGCTGCTCCAATTCAAGGCCTCGTCGGGCCCGAATTCAATCAGAGCTCGGCGGGCGTGATTATCTGAATAGTTGAGTTGAACGTAGCGGGCTCCATTTTGGTAGGCCGACCGCACTATGGCCCGAGCCAGCGGCGCGTGTTCCACGTTCGCCCGCACCTCGACCAGCTGGCCTCGTCCCACGTTGGCACCGACCCGAACGGCCAATTCCGCGTAACGCTCTAGACGATCGGACCGATCCATGCTCTCTCCCTGGGCTTGGTGGGGACGAAGTTAAACCACACAAAGGCAAACGCTCAGGCTTGCCTTGACTTTGCGGTCCCATCTTCACAAAGTCCCCAGCCTGGGGCCATCGCTGGGACCGGCGATCATCAAGCAGGGTTCTTGCAGGCCCAAATAGCGGCCTACATCGCTGGCCTCCTCGGCCAATGCTGCCACAACCCCGGCGGCGAGATCTGCGAACGGTTTCAGCACCACGTCGCCCCCCGCCAGTCTCCAGGTGCCTGCAGCCCGGCCGGCGACGAGGGCGAAGGGGCGGAAAAGTCCATTGACCGTGATCACGTCTCGGTGCTCGCCCACGATCGCCTCCCGCGACTTCCAACCCATGAGGAGCGGATCGAAAGAGCCGAGCAGCCGCGGCGGCGGCCCCGCCGGGGCCCAACCAGCCCCACCAACCCGCCACCGTGCTCTTCCAGGGAGCTGGAGATGGAGTCCAGGCCAGCTCGGGCGTCGCGCAGGGGCAGTCCCGACCAGACGGCCAGATCGCGCTCTCCAGCAGGGCCATGGCCGACGAGATAGCGTCGAGCCAGTTCGGCCAGCGCCACGCGTCGATTATCCGGTCGAAGGGGCCCCAACCAGGCGCGAAACCGTAGCGGGGGGCAGAGTACGCAAGCTGGAACGATTAGCCAGCCACACACACGCATTCGGAATCCACCATGGTAACGTTGGCCCATTGGTGGTTACGTAACACGACATCAATTTACCATTAGCTCAGCGGCTGGACCCGTGTGGGACGCACTCACCAAGCCAGAGCTGGTCAAGCGGCGGCAGTATGGCAGCGATGTGGCGACCGACTGGCAACCCAGCAGTTCGATCACCTTATCGGCGAGTGGGAAGGGGCCGCCTACAAACAGCGGGAGGACGTGCTCGAGTTTGAACCTCTCAAAGCGATACCCCGGTGTGCGATGAAATCGAGTCCGGGCTTGATGCATTTGATGGGTCGGCGGCGCGTCGGGGGTTGGGTGATTCGCTCCGGCGAGGTCTGGTCGGCTGACCTCGGATCGAGGCTCGCCCTCGACCTGTGGGCGTTTGTATGCGTTATGTAACGCGATCCGAATCGGTGTGGGCGGCCCGGGACTCGAACCCGGATGGGTTACCCCACACGCCCCTCAAACGTGCGCGTCTGCCAGTTCCGCCAGCCGCCCGGCTGGGTACCTCGTGATTCCGTGGCACCTGCCCGCTAAGGGACTCGAACCCCTAACCTCATGGTCCGAAGCCATGCGCTCTGTCCATTGAGCTAAGCGGGCTGATTACCGATCTCGTTTGCAGCGATTGCCTCTTCGTGCTCTCTCTTGAGGGAAGCATGATCTGAGAACCTCAAACGAACGATAGGTTAGGTTACAACACGGGGCGGTCGAGGTATCGTCGACCACTGCGGCGCGAAGCGCCGACTTTTCCCCTACTTCATACAGCGCCTTCGCGGGGGGTTGTCGGATCGACCCAGCCCATCGCGGCGGTCCACGCTCACGGCGCTTGGACTCCTGCCTTGGAGGACGCGGGGGGCCGGCCAGAACAAAGGCTGCCGATTCTTTCGTGGCGACGATCCGTTAGCGCGATCGACCCTCCGCAGCCGCAACAACCGTCTCCATACGTTGATGATTCAGGCCCCAGGCCATGTAGCGAACGATGCCCATTGCCCGATAGCGTTCCCGGTGGGCGATAGTCTTCCGCCCTTCCAACGCCAGTCTCAGGTCAGCCGAGGTGCGACCCGGAAAGGTCGTGTAGGCGCGTCCCATCGCGTCGAGGATGTGCGCATCGGAGTTGCCCAACTCGGCGCATCCCATCATCTCGTTGAGGCGATGTGCCATCTGGTTGAAAAGGTAGAAGCCGGGCGTCGAGTTTTCGACCTCGATGCCGTCGAAGGGTAGATCGACCGCCAGCCAGCCGATTCCGTGCACCGAGCTGCGCCGGGACGGCCGCTCCCGGCGCCAAAACGGATGGGCGGCAAAGGCGAGTCCGCCCTGACGGTGAATTCGCTCCAGGGTGCTCGATGCGGACAGCCCGGGCGCAACGCGGCTGTTCAAGAACAGCCCCACGATGTGGCCCTCCCGGCTCGAGACCTCCTCTCCAATGATCACGTACGGGCCCGAGCGTAGCCGGGCGGCATATTCCGCCCCACGGAGAGCGCCCTCGATCGTGTCGTGATCAGTGATCGCAATCACGTCTAATGCAGTGTGGTCACGGGCAAATCGGACCAGCTCCGCCGGCTTGGGCCATCCATCCGAATGGTCGGTGTGCATATGCAGGTCGGCGAGCCCACGCTGAGGCATTCCGGCAAGCTTACCGCCTCCATCCGGGCGGTTGGTGCGATCTACGCCACGTTTCGCTGGTGATGATTTGATCGCGGAATGACCGGTGCAATGTGCCCGGGCCCAACCCAACGGTGGGCCATACTCGTTAGCGGTTCTGCAGGATTGGTCTCGAAAGTGACGTGATGAAGCAACTCGGGCGCTTCTCGGTTCAGGAGGAGCTGGGCCGCGGGGCGATGGGAGTCGTCTATAGGGGCGTGCATCCCAGCCTAGGGGTGCCCGTGGCGATCAAGGTGCTGGGCGAACCATTTTGCAGCGACGAGGGCTTCCGAGCCCGGTTTCGGCGCGAAGCGGCGGTGGTGGCCGGTCTAGATCACCCCGGTCTGGTCAGCGTGTACGACTTCGACGTCGACGGTGATGCGCTGTTCATCGTCATGGAATTCGTCGAGGGCCGCAGCCTGCGGGAAGTGCTGAGATCGCGACAAGTCCTCCCTCCCGCAGAGGCTATCGACATTCTGGAACAGCTCCTCTCGGCAGTCGGGGCTGCTCACGCCCGCGGCATCGTGCATCGCGACCTGAAGCCTGACAACGTCCTCGTCTCCGCCGAGGGGAAGACCAAGATCCTGGACTTCGGTATCGCCCGCGTCGTGGATGACGGACAGCGTCTGACGGTTACCGGGGCCATGGTCGGCACCCCGTCCTACATGAGCCCGGAGCAGGTCAAGGGCGAGCGCGTCGACGCCCGCTCCGATCTCTATTCCCTCGGTGTGATGCTGTACGAGCTGCTGAGCGGCGCCACCCCCTTCAGCGGGGGCATCCCCCACGTCCTCCACGCCCAGGTCTTCGAGCAACCGGCGCGCCCCCCATCAATACCGACCGATCTCCTCGATCTGGTGCTGAAGGCCATGGCCAAGGATCCGGCGGAGCGGTTTCAGAGCAGCGAGGAACTGGCGGGCGCCCTACTCAGCTGGCTGGGGACGATCGGCGTGGGCACGGCCGGCGGAAGCGCGATTTACGCTCCTGCCGCATCGTTGCGAGACGCCCGGGCCACCCGGCCGCGGCTCGGCCAGTTCGCCCGCATGACCGGGTTCGGTCGCAAGCGTGCCAGTGAGCGCACCGGATCTTGCTCATTCCTAGGCTGTGAAGCCACTCATGGTTGGCGCTGCTCCTACGAGGATCCGGAGGGCGCGCACTGTCCCACCTGGTGGTGCCGCAAGCATGTCCGCATCATCGAAGGCCAGCCTTTCTGCTCACGCCACGCGACCGTGCTCGAGGCCCTGGCGGTGAGCGCGGGGACCATCCGCGAGGTCAAACACCGGCCCTTGGTTAACGATCGATCGTTGAACCTGGTCAGCCTGATCGCGGATGACGCTGACAGCGACCTGACCGAACTCCTGCGCCGCCGCCATCGTGGGCACCCCAACGTGCGCGTTGTCAGCGACCGCGCCGTCCGCCAGCTCGTGAGCTCGCCCGGGCAGGTTGTGTGGGAGAGAAGCTGGGCTGCGCTCCAAGACCAGGGCTACCTGGACCGAATCGCACTCCGGATTCCGGCCGCTGATCCAACCCACGTTCGCGTTTTTGTGGGTCCTAAGATCGTTCTCGACCAGGCCCCGGAATGGATCGCGGCTCGGGCTGAGCGTGATGACCCGGACATGGCGTCCCGGCTTCGATTCCGTAACCAGGTGCTGGAGGCGGTCATGAGCGCGATCGATTCTCCCCAAAGAGTCGCCGCGCCGCGCTCTCGGGTTGCCGCCTCGATCTGGCCACGCCTACATCCCGATCTCCTGGAAATGCTGGTGATTCGCAGCCTACCCGCCGCCCGGCGAACCTCGGCGGCCGAGATCTGCGGACGGCTCGGAATTTCGTTCGCCCACATCGAGCCGACCCTGTCCGACCTGGTGGGAGCGGGTCTGCTGCAGGTCCACGGGCTGGCTTCGGGTTCAGGGCCCTGGGATGGACGTCCATTGGGGGAACGCATGACCTACTCCGGGACCAAGTCCGGCCAGGCGCGCCTCGAAATGCGGATCCATCCGGTCTGGGATGGCCCCGCCCCGGTCGGACTGGATGAATACCGCGCGACGCTGTCCCAACGGCTTTGGATTTCCGCCTCCAAGGAGCGAGTAGCTTCGGCACTCGCCGAACTGAAGTTGTCCGACGCCACCTTGGGCATCATCTCCCAGTCGATGGTTGAGAGTCGCCCGTTACTGATTCGGGGCGGGTCGGACGCCGACCGCCGAGCCCTGGTGGAGGATCTGGCGGCACTTTTCGACGGACCCGTGGCCATGCCGTTGGCGGTGGCCATAGGTGGCGCCGTGGTGAGGGTGTTCGACCCCTCGCTGCACCAGCCCGAGCCCAACCAGCCGGAGGATCTGCGCTGGCGACGAGTCGGCCCACCCCTGATTCAGGGCGACGCCAGCGCCGGCAGCCGAATCCTGCTGGCCACCTTCGATCCCAACTCCCGTATCTTCGACGCCCCGCTGCAGCTAAAGGCGGCGGGCGGCCTGCTCGCCGTCACCGGACTCGACAAGAGTCCGGCTTCCGCTCGCGCCATCCTTCGTCACCTCGGATCCACGTCGCGAAACTCGGAATCGACGATGACCTTGACCGCTGGCGGACCTCCTGCCCAGGTGCCCAACACCGCCCTTGTGGTTCTCGATTCAGCCGTGGAGCCGGCGCGATTTCTGGGCGAGGACGAACTAAGTTTGCTGGGCACGCTCATAGGAGTGGCGGACCTCGGCTGAGGTGGGTGAGATCGCGGGTGGTCTTTGGGATCTGACAGTTCTGGTCACGCCACCTCCGCTCCTTATACTTATGCCTCGCTTCCAGCGGCGGTGGCGGAACGGCAGACGCGCTAGTTTCAGGAGCTAGTGGGGGCAACCCCGTGGAGGTTCAAATCCTCTCCGCCGCACCAAACTACAAGTCCCTCCAGGGCCGGAGTCTGGGTTTTGGACCCGGTCGCTCCGGGCTGGGTGACCCTAGGCCAAGGGCAACCTCATGGTGAAGGTGGTGCCCCGCCCAACTTCGCTCTCGAGCGTGATCGAGCCCTTCATCAGGTCGATCAGGCGCTTGGTCAGGGCCAGGCCCAACCCGGTCCCTTCATGGCTCCGAGTTGCGCCCACATCAACCTGCGTGAACTCCTCAAATATTCGATCGAATTGGGAGCGCGGTATTCCGATCCCAGTGTCGGAAATGGTGATCACGACCTGGTCCTGAGCCTTGCACGCCCGGACCGCCACGGCCCCGTGCTCGGGCGTGAACTTGACGGCGTTGGACATCAGGTTCCACAGCACCTGGGTCAGGCGCGTCGGATCAGCCAAAACCGCAAGCTCGGCGGGTGCTTCAATGGTGGTGGCCAGATGCTTGCCATCGGCCATCGGCCCCAGCCGAGCCCGCAGGTCGTCGAGGGCCGTCTTGATCCTGACTGGGCGCGACTGGATCTCCATCTGACCGGCGACCACCTTGCTCAGGTCCAGAATGTCGTTGATCAAGGCCACCAGATGATGCCCGCTGGCCCTGATGTGACCCAGATAGCGAACCTGGCGCTCTGACAGCTCGCCGAAGGCAGGATCCTGGAGCAGCTGAGCGAAGCCGAGGATCGAATTGAGCGGGGTTCGAAGCTCGTGGCTCATTGAGGCCAGAAACCGACTCTTCTGTTCATTGGCCGCGATCGCCCTCTGGGCGCTGGCGCGGGCCGAGACGTCGATGCAAGTCCCGATCACCGCCGTGACCTCGCCCTGGCTGTCGGTGATGGGACTGAAATGGAATTCAAGATCGACGTCCTGACGGTCAAGTCGAACGGAGGCCTGATCCAATTCTCCGCGCAAAGCCTGGTCCAAGACCTCCGCCACTCTGGGTTCGGCGAAAACGCTGTGGATGGACCGACCGAGGGGGTCCGGATCGTCGCCGGCGAGATCGCCGGCGGCCGAATCGTCGTCGGAGCCATTGTCGCCTCCGGTGAAGGTGATGGCACCCTGTTGGTCAATGGCGAACAGCGTCACCGGAGCGCTGCCAACGATCTGGGCGAGCTGGGAGCGAGCTTCCTCCAACTCCGTGTGCAGTTGGGCGGCCTCGAAGGCTGGCGCCACTTCGACCAACACCAGCGACAGCAACTCAAGATCCGACTTTGTGAATACCGCCAGCGGGGATGACCGGGCGATGAGCACGCCCCAGGGGCGTTGCTGAATCCGGAACGGAATGGCGGCCAGGCTCTGTCCCGGCCGTAGGGCGGGGGTGACCTCGGCCGGGTCGTTACGGCCCTGAACAAGAACCAGAGTGCCCTCCGTGAAGGCTTCCCACGCCTCCATTCCGACGGGCGTGGTCGCCATCGACGCCAAACTCGTATCCGGCCCGCTGGTGGTGTCGGCGACGATGGAGAGCCGCTCACGATCCGGATCCCAGAGCGCGACCGAGACGCTCTGCGCGCCCACCAATGCGCGCGCCTGTTGGGCAGTCATCTGGGCCAGGGGTATCGGATCCAGCACCCCCGAGATGGCCGCGGCAAAATCGCGGACGGAGCCGTAGCTGCTCGCTTGGAGGGCGAACCTGTGTGCGCCCCAAGCAGCTTCCAAAATCGGCGTAACCTGGCCCGCCAAGCGAACAGCGACCTCCACCAGGGGCGGGGTGAAGTGGTAGGGGACGGGGCTGGTGAGGCTCAAGACACCCAGCGTGCGGCCGCCACCGGCGAGGGGCAGGGCCAGCCCGCTGGAGGTCTGAACCGGGCCCGCCTCACCCGCCACCGAATCGGCCACCATTTCGCCCACTCGGAAGGCCGCCTCGGCAATTCGGTCATCCAGATCCGGTTTGAACTCGACGCCCAAAGCGTCCGGCCGAGCCGCCCCGTCCGCCAGCACCACCAGCCGCGCCGCCCCTTCGTCCCACCAACGCAAGATCGCCACCGCGCCGGTCAACTCGCGCGCACTGGTCACGACCAAGCGCGCGAGCCCAACCGGGTCGTGAAGGAGATCAGCCCTTAGAGAGAGCTGGTTGAGGACCGTCAGGACCCGTACCTCCTCGTCCCGATCCCGGTGCAACCTGGCCTCGGCCATGCCCGAGGCGAGGTGAGCGGCCACGTGCCCCAGCAATGCCACTTCGCCCGCCGAGAAGGCACAGCGACTCCTCCAAGCCCTGATGCTCCCGACCTCGGCGCCCCCAACCACGATCGGAACCAAAATGCTGGTGTCACCCGGTGCCCACGACGGGCTCGCCAACCTGGTGTCTACCTTCCCGACCTCTTCCGAGGAGCCGACGGCCCAAGTCACCTCCGACCGATCTGCTCCCAGCAGCGTGATGACGGACGCCTCCACAGCGGTGCCCAGGCCGGCGGGATCGTCGAGCGCCACCCGGAGCGTCTCCAGCGTAGACAGAGCGCGACCCATCTCCTCCACCCCATCGGACCTCAGCGTGGTCAGCGTCCGCGCCGCCGCGATATCGAGCCGGCGACGCGCCACGTTCGTGGAACGAGACCCGGGGGAAGGGGGTGGTTGGAGTCGTCCCCTGTCCAAGACCAAATTGGCGCCCGGCCGGACCACGAATCGGGGGCTCCGACAACCTGATCGGGCGGCGGCTGAAGGCAGGTCCCGCCCGGCGCCAGCTGATTCACATCGCTGGCGGTTTCGAACCGCGCGGCCACCTCAATATCCGTGCCCTGCAGCGAGTTCACGGGCCCACACTACCCCCGCCGACGCCGATCGACATGACTTTAGCGACTAGCAGCCCGTCCGAGTAAGACTAGGCCGGGGGGTTCGCGCACGCGCGCGAGGGCTGGGGCAACGTGGCAATGCAGAAGACCTACCTGCCCAACGACCAAGACCAACTCCTGCTGCTACCGCCGTCGATCCGGGAATGGGTGGAGCCGGGGGATCTGGCCCACCTCATCGATGACGTTGTCGAGTGCCTCGACCTTGGCGCGATCGAGGCGGTCTACGAAGCCGAGTTGGGTGGCGCCGCCTTACCACCCGGCGATGGTGGCCAAGCTCTGGCTCTACGCCTACGCGGGCGGCGTGACCAGTTCCCGGCGGCTGGCCAAGCTGGTCCAGCGAGACGTGGGGGTGATGATGCTGGCGGCGGGTAACCGGCCGGACTTCCGGACTCTTGCCAGCCT
>Ga0207933_1001035_pt1 | contig 23110 bp, 19 predicted proteins | sample NGESurdeep092012_4_FD_184488 | JGI IMG/M metagenome (GOLD analysis project Ga0207933, IMG submission 184488) | Arctic peat soil microbial communities from Barrow, Alaska - NGEE Surface sample F53-3 deep-092012 (SPAdes) | ecosystem: Environmental > Terrestrial > Soil > Wetlands > Peat ...
ATGCTTTAAAACAGATTCAGCTGTCACTAGTAGATCAGTTTTTGCGATACAACCATCCCTAATCAATAATAATATCTTGGAAACAATAGTGTCCGTAAGGGCCGTAGCGTCGTTTATAGGGTGGGTTCGATGACCACAGCTTAAATATATGCTCACAAATAGATTATCACGCGAAAAAGGCTTAGGAGAGGTATTTGGGTCAATAACCATAAAAGATAAATCCTTAAGAGCCTCTATAGAAGTAAAAGTATCTTTACACCGTGGGCAAAATCTTCGACGCCAGACTGTATTAGATCTTTTTTGTGAACGAGAGTTTACCACCCTGGTTTTTGACTGACAATATATACAAACCATGACTACATATTGTCATATGGCTATCAAAAAATCTAGTGGATAACCTGTTCATATGTTAATTTCGTATCTTCAAAAACGTTTCTCAAAATAAAACCCCGAGCTCTCACTCGGGGTAAAATCGACTTCTTGATGCTATTTAGTTGCAATCCCAGAAGTTGGGCGCTTGATACGATCGCTCGGTTTTATAAAACGTAAGTCTTCATAAAACATTTTGAAACCGTCAAGCGCGCTTGGTTGATTATTGCTCACCCAAACACCTCGTTTAACCTGAAGATTGTAGCAGAATGGCAAAAAAGTGTCAATACTACCTATAGCCACAAGCATCACTAAAGCTGCTTTGTATATATGACAAAGTAAGGTATAGTTAACAGATGAAAATGGGCTCTTAGCTCAGTTGGCTAGAGCGCTTCCTTGACGTGGAAGAGGTCAGAGGTTCGAGTCCTCTAGGGCCCACCAATTAATGACCCGCAGAGGTCATTTTTTATTTCTTTAGTATTTATCTCACGAGTGATATATAAATTAACAATTAAAATTTGTATATCCACAGGACCTTTGTAGAAATAACAATACCTAATACTAGCCTAATGATACTAATACTGATATGCTTGTCGTTACAGGTGAAGTTTTGCGATGTGTTTACATCACAATTTAAAGGGTTTGAAGGTCAATGCGAGAGGCTTTTAAACCCTTTTTTATTTATAAGCGATAACAGAGATGCTATGATGATACGTAATGAGTGATAACAAGAGTCAAAATGCAGATAATCTACAAACTATGCGTCATAGTTTGGCTCATATTATGGCTAGTGCAGTTCAGAGGCTTTGGCCTGAAGTAAAATTCGGAGTTGGGCCAGCTGTAGAGAACGGCTTTTATTATGATATTGACCTAGGCGATATTAAACTCTCTGAAGACGATTTTTCTCGTATAGAGACTGAAATGCAGCAGATTATAGATGCTGACGAACAGTTCGAGAGGATTAGCCTAAGTATCGAGGAGGCAATTGAGTGGGCAAAACAGAATAATCAGCCCTATAAACTCGAATTATTGCATGATTTACAGAGATCAGGAACAACTAACGCTAACCATATAGACTCTAGTGAACTTGGCGTTAAGGCTGAGACAAATAGTAAGGTTAGTGAAGTTACTTTTTACCGAAATGGAGATTTTACTGATCTTTGCCGTGGACCACATGTTAAGTCAACTTCTGTAGTTGGTGTCTTCAAGCTTCTAAGAATTTCCGGAGTTTACTGGCGTGGCGATGAGCATAAACCACAGATGCAACGAATATACGCGGTAGCATTCTCAAATAAAGCTGAGCTTAGTGAGTACCTAAGTCAGCTTGAAGAGGCTCGGAAGCGCGATCATCGTAAACTTGGTCAAGAACTCGATTTATTTACTTTTTCGGATCTAGTTGGTTCGGGGTTGCCGTTGTTTACCCCCCGAGGCACTGTTTTACGAAACGAATTGAATAATTTATCCGAAGAACTCCAGGCTGCAGCTGGGTATGAGTCGGTAACTATACCTCATATAGCTAAAATTGATTTGTATAAGACATCTGGTCATTATGATAAGTTTTCTGAACGCTTTAGTGTAACTAGCGAAGAGAGTGACGACACATTCATGATGAAGCCGATGAATTGCCCACATCATACTCAGATTTATGCGTCAAGGGCACGAAGTTACCGAGATTTGCCGATAAGATACATGGAAACAACAATGGTTTACAGAGATGAAAAGGCTGGAGAATTACATGGCCTAAGTAGGGTGCGTTCGGCAACCCAAGACGATAGTCATGCTTTTTGTCGAGAAGATCAGATTGAAGCTGAGTTCGAAGCCATAGCTAACATGGTAAAAATTATGTATAGCGATGTTTTCGATATGTCTTTTAGGGTACGTTTAGCTTTTCGCGACAATAGCGATAAATATCTTGGTAGTCCTGAACTATGGCAATCTGCTCAACAATCAATCAAGTCTATCACCGACAAACTAAAATTTGATTATGTTATCGAGGAAGGTGAAGCGACTTTCTATGGTCCTAAAATTGAGTTCGTAATCCAGGATTCCTTGAGTCGAGAATGGCAGTGCGCCACAATTCAATTAGACTTCGTTCAGCCTGAGCGCTTTGGTCTTGAATATACCGCGAGCGATGGCACTCAACAGAGACCGGTCATGATACACAAGGCTTTACTTGGATCAATCGAACGATTTATGAGTGTCTATATTGAGCATACCGACGGCAAATTCCCGATTTGGTGCTCGCCCGAACAAATTAGGCTCGTTACGGTCAACCAAGAGGAAAACACCGAGTCATTTGCGGCCGGGGTTTTAAAACAGGCTAAAGCCTACGGCCTTAGAGTGACTACCGATATAAGCAGCGAGTCTGTCGGTAAGAAAATTCGTGCATCGGAAATTATGAAAATACCCTACACGTTAGTAATAGGGCAAAAAGAGATGGAAAGCGGTCAAGTTACGCCACGAATCAGGCATGATTTGTCTACCAAGACAGACAACAATGCCTATGCAATAGATGATTTTCTAAAAACCGTAGCTGCCGAAGCCCAGTCTCGTACTTCAACAAGTACTTTCTAAGTTAGTATATATGCCAAATCATACACCTTTGTTCCATACGCTAGTCGAAGCTGTTGTAGCTGATATACCGAAGGGGCGGGTAATGACCTACGGTCAAATTGCTGCTATCTGTGGCAGACCGGGGGCAGCCCGGATTGTCGGTGGAATTGCTCATTTTGGCGATCCCGATGTACCTTGGCAGAGAGTAGTTAATAAGAGCGGCGGCTTAGCTAGTGGTTATCCAGGCGGAAAGCATGGTCACAAACAAGCTCTAGAAGCTGAAGGGGTTATTATCTCAAAGGATTTCAGCGTTGATATAAAAAAATTACTATGGGATCCAATCTGAAACCCCTTGTCGTAATAGTCGGAGCAACGGCGTCAGGAAAGTCAAAATTGGCCATGGATATCGCCAAGCGCTTCAATGGCGAAATAATCACAGCAGATTCTTGGACAGTTTATAAGGGATTTGATATCGGTACTGCTAAGGCCAGTTCTAATGATCAAAAGCTTATTAGGCATCACTTACTTGATTTAACCACTGCTGATAAAGGCTTTAGCGCGGCTATTTTTAAAAGGTTAGCCAATTTAGCTATTAACGACATACTAAATAGGGGTAAATTGCCAATTATTGTTGGAGGTAGCGGTTTATATATCGATAGTATAATTTTTGACTATAGTTTTTTACCCCAACACGATAAATACCAGCGAACAGCTATGGACTCTTTAAGTATTGAAGAGCTTATGGGTATTACTCTTAGCAAGGGCTTTGACACAAGCACCATAGACATCAGGAACAAACGACGAATCATTAGGTTGATCGAAAATAATGGCAAAAAACCGTCTAAAGGCGTTTTAAGATCAAATACTCTTATAATTGGTATGCTAATCGACAAACAAGCCCTAATTAAACGCATAGCTGAACGCCTTGATAATATGATTATCTCTGGACTCGAGGAGGAAGTTAATAACCTTCAGAAAACTTATGGTTGGGATATTGAGCCAATGAAGGGAATTGGCTACAAAGAGTGGCAAGCATATTTTAACCAGGCTCAAGACTTACAACAAACCAAGGACGCTATTATAAGCTCGACTAAGAAACTAGTTAAAAAACAAGAGACCTGGTTTAAACGGAATAAAAGTATTCATTGGATAAATAATCAGAGGCAAGCCGTTGCGTTAGTAACAACATTTCTGGATAAATAATGTTATTTGAGTAGCCGAATCTGTTACAATAGAGGCATGATTGAGCAACTTTTTGGGTCAAAAACAAGGGTTAAACTTCTTAGACTGTTCTATTCTAATCCGAATCGTTCATTCTACGTTAGGGAGATAACTAGAAAGATCGACGAACAGATTAATTCTGTAAGGCGTGAACTTAGTAATCTGCTAAGTATTGGGCTAATCTCATCTGATACCAACAATAATAGGCTATATTATGAAGTTAGCCAGAAATATGAATTTTATAAACCTCTTAGCACTATCTTTGGTGGTGGTACTTCAACTGAAAAAATAGAGGCCAAGACTGCCGATTCAGCCAAAGCTAGTCCGCTAAAGGCGCTTGGAAATATCGAACTGGCTATCTATACCGGTAAATTTACTCGCGATGATAGAAGTGGCGTTGATATTATGGTTGTTGGCGATGTAAATAAAACCCAGTTTGATAAATTCATTAGCGATTTAGAAGCCGAAGAAGGCCACGAGATACGCTATACTTTGATGCCTGTCACTGAATTTACTTACCGTCGTCTTATTAATGATCGTTTCATCAATAGTGTTTTAATGTCAAAAAAACAAGTTCTGATAAATAAAAACAACGTCCTTGAAGTGGACTTAGTTTAAAAGGAGTACCTCATGGATATACAATTTTTTGGAGCTAACTGTATTGTGGTTAACACCAAACAACTGCGCGTGACAATTGACGATAATCTAAGCGAGCTTGGGGCAAGTGGTCCTACTAAGGCAGGAGACGTAGTTCTTTTTACGAATCACCTCGAGGTACCTAAGGTAGAAACCAAGATTGTTATTGATGGACCCGGCGAATATGAGGTCGCTGGTGTATCTATTAAAGGTATGAGCGTTAGGGGTCATATGGACACTGAAAATCAGAAAACTGCTACTTTGTATAAAATTATTGCCGAGGACATTAACCTTGTGGTGACCGGCCATATATATCCTGAACTTACCGAAGAAGAACTAGAGACTATTGGTTTAGTCGACATCCTTTGTATCCCTGTTGGAGGCAACGGCTATACGCTTGACCCGGCAGGGGCGCTTGATGTTATAAAGAAGATTGAGCCAAAACTAGTAATACCGACTAACTATGCCGATAAAGGTTTGAAGTTCCCAGTTTCTCAGCAAAGCCTTGATGAAGCCTTAAAGGTTCTTGCCATGGAGCCTAAAGAGACAATCAGTAAACTTAAAATAAAAGCATCAGATTTATCTGATGCTTTACAAGTTGTTGTTTTAGAGCGAAGTTAATAGAGAGGAACTACTATTTGTTAGCCGTTACAAGAAGACCTTTTTTCTTAAGGGTCCGAATAGCCTGGGTACTAATCTTCATAGTGACTTTCTTTCCATCAACTATGAGAGTTTTTGTCTGAAGGTTGGGTTTCCAGACTTTTTTGGTATGACGCTGCGAAAAGCTGACGTTGCTCCCATATTGTTTGCCTTTACCGGTAATTTCACACTTCTGCATCGATCAATCCTTTACTTAAGGTGTTATTGTAGCGGTTTTAGCCATTTTCGTCAATCTTAAATTGATAGCTGATATACTTTATGAAGAATGTTTATTGATATAAGTGGTGCTGGAATTGTTGTGGCTCTAGTTAGCTTAGTGCTGTCAGTATCGGCACACGAAGCGATGCATGGCTATATGGCTCATTGGCTTGGTGATTCTACGGCTCAAGATGCCGGCCGATTAACTATGAATCCGTTAAAACACATTGACCTATACACCTCGGCCTTATTACCTATGGTTACGCTCGTACTGTTTCATAGTCCTTTTATGGTGGCCAAGCCAGTTCCATTTAATCCAGCAAGACTGAAGTTTGACGAGTTTGGGGCAGCACTGGTTGGTTTTGCTGGGCCGCTGACTAATCTGGTGCTTGCCACAGTTGCATCTATATATCTACGCCTATCTATAAATTCACTTACCATAACTACAGCACGCTACATTGGTATTTTTATCGGTATTAACATTGCCGTTTTTATCATTAACATGATACCAATACCGCCTCTCGACGGGTCGAGAGTACTTTACGCTTTTGCCCCAAATCCATTACGAAAGGTAATGGAACAAATTGAAGCCTTCGGTTTTGCCTCTATCATGGTTATCTTCATCTTGATTTTATTCTTACTTGGCTCAGTACTAATATCGGTAGAAACCAGTCTTGGGCATTTGTTGCTTGGCTACCTATACCCATACGTCTTATAATATCTATAGGCTGGGGCTAAGTCCGAATAAATGATTATCTGATACTAATCATTCGGGAGTTCAACATTTGTATAGACCGTGGTCTATACGTGAGAACACCCACCTGGGTTTTCTCTCAGGTTAATCAAATTCGGCGCCCGGCTTTTTTAATGAATCGGGGTGTAGCGCAGTTGGCTAGCGCGTACGGCTGGGGGCCGTGAGGTCGCAGGTTCAAGTCCTGTCACCCCGACCATCCATCATTAGGTATGTCTATGAAAACTAGTCATCAGGAACATGTTAGAATATATATAGATGTGGCATCAAACAAACAGAGAACTATTTAAAGAATTTGTCTTCAAAGACTTTAAAGAAGCTTTTGATTTTATGAAAGCCGTTGCTAGCATAGCTGAAGCTCAGAACCATCATCCACGTTGGTTGAATGAATATAATACAGTAAAAATTTGGTTATCAACTCACGATGCAGGGGATACGGTGACAGACAAAGACCATGAGCTCGCAAATGCAATTGATGCCTTACCTTACCCCGGTAAAACGACAGACGTCGTTGATAAAAATACATCGCCTATTCGCGAGATAAAACTCTATGCTGATGGCGGTTCGAGAGGCAATCCGGGTCCCTCTGCAAGTGGCTTCGTTTTACTGGATATGAACGATAATATAATTTTCGAAGGCGGCGTATACCTGGGAGTTACCACTAACAATCAGGCGGAGTATAAAGCCCTAAAGTTTGCTCTGGAGGAAGCCCAGAAACTTCAAGCTCGAACTGTTCACGTTTATATGGATAGTTTGTTGGTTGTTAATCAGCTAACAGGCAAGTTTAAAATTCGTAATCGAGATTTGTGGCCGATCCACGACGCTATCAAACAACTAGCTAAGACCTTCAAAGAAGTTCATTATACCCATGTCCCTAGGGAGTACAACAAGCTTGCTGACGGTATGGTTAACAAAACCCTTGACGAACGTACTACATAATTAACTCTAGTGTTATATAATAGTAAGGCCAGATTATTGGCTGATCGCGTGCTTAACGTACGAGGAAAGTCCGGGCAGCAAAGGGATAGGCAGTTGCTAGCGGCAACCGGGGGTAACCCTAGGGAAAGTGCCACAGAAACGATACTTCCATTGGTTTACCAGTGGTAAAGGTGAAACGAGTGAGGTAAGAGCTCACAATTCTTATCGGTGACGATAGAAATAGGTAAACCCTGTCTGCTGCAAGGAGATGGATCCTTCGAGCCTTAAAGCTCAAAGTGTCCCGCTAAGGTTTCATCATTTAAACCGCTTGAACTTATCGGCAACGATTAGTCTAGATAGATGATCAGCACTCTTTATGAGTACAGAACCCGGCTTACAGATAATCTGGCACTAGATTTGAATAAAATAGCAACGTTTATAATTAGTAATTTGTCTATTTCTGGGCAGTTTTAACAACTGTTTCGAAAGCTTTTGGCTCATTAACAGCCAGTTCAGCTAAAACCTTACGGTCTAGAGTGATGTTTGCAGTCTTTAGAGCAGCAATCAATTTACTATAAGTAGTGCCGTTAATCCGAGCTGCAGCGTTAATCCGAGCGTTCCATAACTGCCTAAACGTTCGTTTATGGTTACGACGGTCTCTGTAGGAGTGTTGCAGGGATTTTGTTACTGCTTGACGACCTCGTTTAATAGACGAGCGATGTGATCGCTGCATGCCTTTAGTGGCATGGCGAATTTTTAAGTGCTTCTTGTGACTGGCGACTCCGCGTTTGACTCTCATTGCTAAACTCCTAATTGCTTCTTGATATTTTTGCTACCCTTACCACTTAGAGTGCCTAAGCCAGATAAGGAGCGCTTACGACCAGCGCTTTTCTTTTGCATAAAATGACTGATGTTAGGGTGTCGGGCCCGAATTTTATTATTCTTAGATACTTTAATGCGGTCTTTTGCGCCGCTATGCGTTTTTAGTTTTGGCATTAGTGTTACTCCTTATTACAAAACTTAGTTGTTTACCGGCAAGCTGAGGCTCCTGGTCGACGATCGCTGTCTCACCGAATGTTTCTATTACCCGAGCAGCCAGTGCAAATCCTAGATCCTTATGGGCTAACTCGCGTCCTCTATAAAAGAGAGTTATCTTTACCTTATGGCCATCGTCCATCATGCTAGTTACTTTTTTAAGCTTAACGTCTAAGTCATGCTGACTTATCTTTAGCCCAAAGCGCATTTGCTTAAGATCAAGGACTTTAGTATTTCGCTTGTTCTTCTGTATCTGCTTCGTCCGCTGGTAATTAAATTTACCCCAGTTTACAATTTTTACTACTGGTGGATTAGCGTCAGGCGATATTTCTACTAAATCAAGCCCTTGCTGTTGTGCGATCTGTAGTGCCTCTATCCGCGAAAGAACTCCAAGCTGTTTGCCTTCTTGATCAATGACTCGCAATTGAGGTGCCCGAATGGCCTCATTCAGGCGGGTAGGCCTAGTGATAAACTATCTCCTTATCAACATTAATAACTAGATGACATTGTAGCAGAGATACGAACAGGGGTCAATATAATTAACTTAGCAAACTTGCTGCCGTAGAGCTGATTTACCAAAAGTCCCAGCCAAGTAAACCTAAGTGCATAGGCGCTAGTCAAACGTCTCAGATGGAATATTATTAGGACATGAGATGGGGCTAAAATTTAAAAAGTCCGCTAATTTGGCGGACTTTTTAGCTTGTATGTATTATTTTATTTCATTTTTTATTTTCATTGTTTTCATGAAACAACGGCTTGCGAGAAGCCGTTGTTACTTTTAGCTTTTTGTTTTTGAGCACTTTTTTTATTCAAGTGCTTTCTATATCTTATAAATTGCAATTTTTTATGTCAAGAACATAATCAGTTTAAATTTAATTTTCCTGTGCATAACTTTTCAAAATCGCCAGTAGTTGTTATAAATTTTCAACATATTTTGGCCAAATAATGCAACTAATTGTATGAAATTTCCGCGGTCCAGAACAACAACACAGCATAATCACAGATGACTATTAGTCTAGTGAATATTTTTTCACAATATAGGCCTAAAGCTTGCCGTTAAAATAATTGAACTTTTTGTATTTATAGCTAGCCACAATTAACACCACCAAAAACCACCCAAATATTATAATTATTCTTTATGCCCAGCCCGCTCGCTAGCAATTTTTTTGTCATAGTATTACATTTCGTTTCTATTGGAACGGAAGATTTGATTAGCCGCCATAAAACCAGACCCGCGCAAAACTACCAACTATTTACTCAGCAGCCGTCACCATTTGATGTATTTTTTGGTCAATAATATTTTGAAAGGCCGTACCGGCCATAGCTGAAAATATTTAAGTAAGTTGCGATAATCTCTACCATCTAAACGTCAGTAATTTGACTGTTTTTAACCAGCCTATGCGCTATTCAAACAGCTTTAATGTATATCGTTGTTATTTAAGCAATAATATAATATTAAAAATAACAGATAGAAAAGTTTTTAGCACAACATACTAACTTGACATTATAGAAGTTCTAAGGTATATTTATTTCGTAAGCTACAAAACAAAAATTCACTTACAAAAACGGTCTCTACCGATATCGCTCAACTACCCTAAAAGGTAGAAGAGCGGTCAGTCAAGCAACGGACGATAAGCGCTTTACAATAATTTTTATGGGCGGATTTATCGTCCTTGCTCTATTTTATAAAATGCCTATTTACGTCAAAACGAAGCCTGAACACTATTTATTTAAGGCGTATAATCTAGATTATAATGAACCGCAAAGACCAGCTTTATATTGTTATCGGCGTAATCGTTTTAGGCTGCCTGTTATTATTCAGCACTAATCCCCAAAGAATGCCCTTACCGGTGTTAATACTGCCATTTATTCTTATTTTTGTCTTGCTTTGGTTACCGCTTAGAATAATCTTAAGATATTTTTATCCTCAAACCGCTAACAAGAAATTAAGTATATTCGCAGCCTTACTGGCTGTTTTCCCGGTAGTTTGTCTTTTATTGCAATCTGTTGGGCAGTTCTCGTCACGTGATTTTATAACCCTTGCAGCCTTATTCGCGGTCTTATGGTTCTATCTGAATAGGGCAATTACAACATAGAGCGTTAAGCATAAGTTAATACTGTTATCACGGTAATCCTCCTGCTATAATTAACTGCATATGGGACCGAACTATGATCGACAGCCAGATCTCAACCCTCTTGCGGCTGTGCCAGAGGTAGATTTGTCTAGCCAGAGTGCCGAGTCGTCAACCCAGCGCCCCAATCAAACACCTGAGTCATTTAGCGCCGGTGAACTTAAGCCAGCCGTAACTACCCCAGTAGACCCTCAGCAAGCATCTTCAGTTTCAGCTAATCCTCTTATACTGGATAATCAAAAGCCTGTTATACCCGCGACAACCTCAACCCTCTCGAACAATAATCCGCAGATAGCCGATGACAATGATTTAATAGAGAAAGAATGGGTCACTAAAGCTAAGCAAATTGTTGAAAAAACTAAACATGACCCCCATCTTGAGACCAAAGAGATTAATCTTTTCAGGGCAGATTATTTAAAAAAACGCTACAACAAAGAGCTTAAGGTAGCTGAATAGTAAACTATGACAACAATCTTATTCATAGTGTTTATATGTTTCGCAGCAGGGGTCATCATTGGAGTACCAATCGTATTTACAAAATCCCAGCGTCTACTTCGAGAGCAGAAAAACTACGAACGATCACTCAAGATGGTACCACTCTTGATACATTTGCCACCACCTAGTGAAGATACCCAAGCTAACGGTAGAGATGAACGCGACGTTACCGAAGAAACTATTTCTAAGGCACAGACTATCTATAATATTATCGCCAGTACGCTCCAAAAAGGTCTGAAGACCAAGTTCTATGGCCAAAGGCATATAGCCTTTGAGATAGTTGGCTGGAATGGTTTTATCCATTTTTATGCAGCTGTTCCAATTAGTCTGGTGGATGTTGTCAAACAAGCGATTGTTAGCGCCTATCCTTCAGCTGAACTCGAAGAAGTTGCTGACCATAATATCTTTAACCCGGTAGGTAAAATCAATGCAACTATTGGTGGTGAGCTTAACCTTAAGGAATCCTACGCTTATCCCATAGCAACTTATCAAGAGATTAAGCGAGACGCCTTGCAGGGCCTATTAAACGCTATGTCAACACTGGATAAGGAAGATGGTGCTGCGATTCAAATATTACTGCGACCAGCTAACCCAGAATGGCGCAAGAACGCTACAAATATCGCCAGCTCCAGGCGTAAGGGCGACAAGAAAGGTGGCGGTAGTGGCCCTAACTTCGACAACGCTATTAACTACGCTGCTCAACTAGCAACGGCTTTAGTCAAGGCACCAACAGAAGGCGGAGATAAGAACAAGTCTTCAAGTGCTGAGCTAAGTAGTCTAGAACAATCGGTTATAGATTCGATAGATGATAAAACCAGGTACCCAGGCTATGAAGTGCTTATTCGACTAGTCGCGTCCTCCAATATCTCCCAGCGTTCCCAGACTATCCTAAGCAGTCTAACGGCCGCTTTTTCACTTTTTGATGCCCCTGGACGCAACGGATTTGTATTTGTACCGGCAAAGGACCCTGAAGCTTTGGCGACAAATTATATAATGCGTTTCTTTCCCCAAAAATCAACTTCAAACATCTTAAATTCGGTTGAGCTGGCTACGATATTTCATTTTCCGAACCAAACTAATATCCCCACCTCACAGCTCCAGAGACAAGACTCCAAGCAAGTAGACGGTCCCCGTAACGTGCCCGAAGAAGGTTTATTATTAGGCTACAATGTCTTCAGAGGTGTCAAGAAGCCGATTAGAATTGCCTTGAATGACCGACAAAGGCATATGTACGTTGTTGGTCAAACCGGAACTGGAAAGTCGACCTTTCTAGAGAATTTGGCCTTACAGGATATGCTCAGCGGTAACGGCTTTGCGTTTGTCGACCCACACGGCGATACCGCCGAAAAACTACTAGCCATGGTGCCGCGCGAGAGAACTGAGGATGTTATATATTTTAGTCCGGCAGACATGAGCTATCCGATGGGTCTGAATTTATTTGAATTTCAAACAGCTGACCAAAAAGACTTCCTGATCCAGGAAGCCCTAAATATGCTTTATAAGCTTTACGATCCACAGCACCAGGGTATTATGGGCCCGCGTTACGAACATCTTTTCCGTAACGCCGCTTTAACTGTTATGGCCGACCCTGACGGAGGTACCTTTATCGATATACCTAAGCTTTTCCGCGACCCAAAATTTGTCCAACAAAAATTAAAACACGTTACCGATCCAACGGTAATTGAGTTTTGGACGAAAGAAATGCCTACCAGCCAAAGATCCAACGAGTTTGGTGAAGTGGTCAGTTGGTTTGTGTCTAAGTTTGGTGCTTTTCTATCGAATGAAATGATGCGCACTATTATCGGCCAAACAAAAAGTGCCTTTGATCTGCGCGATATTATGGATAAAAAGAAAATATTACTAGTTAATCTATCAAAGGGAAGAACCGGTGAACTTAACTCTAAATTGCTCGGTATGATCTTTGTCATGAAGTTCCAGGCAGCGGCCATGAGTCGAGCCAATATTCCAGAAGACCAACGAGTTGATTTCTCGCTATACGTTGATGAGTTCCAAAATTTTTCAACTGACTCGTTTGCCACGATTATGTCCGAGGCCAGGAAATATCATTTAAACTTAATTGTTGCCAACCAGTTTACGACCCAGCTGACTGATGAAATACGTGACGCGGTATTCGGTAATATGGGTACTATAGTAGCTTTCAGAGTCGGCCAGAATGATGTCGACCCCTTAACTAGATATTTCCAACCAACTTTTGATGCTGATGATTTGCTGCGCATACCGAACCATAACACCATTACCAGGACACTAATAGGCGGAGTACCAACCCAACCGTTTAGCATGTCGATGCTTCCACCGCTCGGCTCGCCAAACCCTAAATTAGCCGAAGCCTTAAAACAACTATCAGCAGCTAAATATGGTCGTCCGAGGGCACAGGTTGAGGCAGAAATAGCAGATCGATTAGTTACTAAGCTTGACCCTCCAAGTTCCTACAGCGGGCTTGCAGGTGGGTCTAGCGGGCTACTGCCAGCTGCTCCAAATCCTCTTGGCCAGCCCTTAGCTCCTCCAAAACCTACAGCCAAGAGTTCATTTCTTGATGAATGGATGAGCAAACACAAAGCAACTAGTACCCCACCAGCTACCCCGACTTCACCATCAGCAAAGCTAGTTAGTCCTAGTTCGGTACCGCCAACGGCTCAACCACCAAATTTGCCCGCCACACCAATGCCGACGATATTTGAACCCTCAACACCGATTTTGCAACCCGAGCCTCAAACGACTACAGACCCAGTAATCAAGGTTAATCCGCCAACCGAAATAACTTCACCGACCCGTCTACACGAGACAACAGTCGCCTCAGGTGGCTCGCCGGATAATTCCCATGAAGACACTATCTATATTGATCGCGACGGTAATTTACAAAGTGACTATAAGGAACCTTAAATATTAATCAAAAAGACGAAATAATGATTGTCTATAAGGATGAAATACACTATACTAATGGGTAAGTGGGAATATGCTAATTACGATACAAAGAGGGTTATTACACAGTGCCTAAACAAACATATACTGCTGACCAAATTCAGGTTCTAGAGGGTCTAGACCCAGTCCGCAAACGACCGGGTATGTATATCGGTAGTACCGGGGTAGAAGGTTTGCACCATCTAATCACTGAGCTTGTCGATAACTCTATCGACGAAGCTCTAGCTGGCTACGCAACTGAAGTCAATGTCGTATTACAAGAAGACGGTGGTGTAACTGTTTCTGATAACGGTCGCGGTATTCCTACCGGTATAGTTAAGAAGACCGGTAAAAGTGGTGTTGAAACGGTTCTAACAGTTTTACACGCCGGAGGAAAATTCGGCGGCGGAGGTTATAAAGTTTCCGGCGGTCTCCACGGAGTCGGTGTCAGTATCGTTAACGCACTATCAACAAGCCTAGTAGTTACAGTTTGTCAAAACGGTAAAATGTACCGCCAAGAATTTGCTAGTGGAGTTCCGGTTGCTCCTCTTAAGGTGGTCGGTCCTTCTGAAAAGAGTGGCACTGAGATTACTTTCTATGCTGATCCAACAATTTTCGAGACTATTGAATTCAGTTATGACACGATCCTAGATCAATTACGCCATCAGGCTTATCTCACAAAAGGTGTTAGAACTTCAATTAATAATGAAGTTACTAAAGAAAGATACAGTTTTTATTTCGAGGGTGGTATACAATCTTACGTTAAGCATTTAAATGTTGGTAAAGAATTAGTTGATGATGACATCTTCTATGTTGATAAGAACGTTAAAGAAGCTCAAGTTGAGATTGCTTTTCAATATACCGATGCTTACGTTGAGAGCATCAAGCCATTCGCCAATAACGTCTTTAACCCAGAGGGCGGTAGCCACTTAACTGGTTTTCGCGCGGCTTTGACGAGGGTCATCAATGACTATGCCCGTAAAAGTGGCCTATTGAAGGAGAAAGAAGAGAATCTTTCTGGAGAAGATTGTCGAGAAGGACTGACAGCGGTGATTTTAGTTAAATTACCTGACCCCCAATTTGAAGGCCAAACTAAAAGTAAGCTAGGTAACACTGAAATTCGTGGATATGTCGAGCAGGTGATGACAGAGTACTTTGGTTATTATCTAGAAGAACACCCTGCTATTGCTCGTAAAATTATTGGCAAAGCCCTATTATCTGCTCGTGCCCGCAAAGCCGCCCGTGCAGCCCGCGATAATATCTTGCGTAAAGGTATTTTAGACGGCGCTAGTATGCCGGGGAAACTAGCTGATTGTTCGTCCAAGGATCCAAAAAACTCCGAACTTTATCTAGTAGAGGGTGATTCAGCTGGTGGATCAGCTAAAAGCGGCCGAGATTCAAAGACACAGGCCATCTTGCCTTTGAGGGGTAAGGTTTTGAATGTTGAGCGTGCCAGATTGGATAAAATGCTAGCTAACAACGAAATAGTTAGTCTAATCAAGGCCTTAGGTGTTGGCATAGAAGAGTCATTTGACATAAACGGTCTGCGTTATGGACGGATTATTATCATGACAGATGCCGATGTTGATGGGTCACACATTAGTACGCTACTACTGACATTTTTCTTTCGCTTCTTGAAGCCGGTTATCGATGGTGGTCACCTTTATCTGGCCAAACCACCACTATTTGAACTAGTAAAGACTGGGCGTAAGAACAGCGTGTTTATCTACGACGAGAGCGCCCTAGAAGTTGAACTGGATAAGGCTATTGCTAAGCGCAAAGCCGAGGACATTAAGATTAACGTTGAGGACGAACGATACCGTCAGGCTGGGTTTATTGAGCAGAAACGCTATAAAGGACTCGGTGAAATGGATGCTGATCAGTTATTTGATACCACGATGGATCCTCAGAAGCGCGTTTTAATCCAAGTTCATGTCGAGGACGCTGAAAAAGCTGATGCTATATTTAACAAGCTAATGGGTACAGAAGTTGAGCTACGTAAGAACTTTATTCAGACACACGCAAAGTTTGTGAAGGATCTGGATATCTAGATGGCTGAGGAAGTAGCTTTACCGATCGAGAATAATTCTCCAGAACCAGAGGTTCTGTCTAACGCCAACACCGCCAGCAATGTTGAGCTAAGGACTGTTGAAAATGTCATGGAAGATAGCTATTTACGCTATTCGATGAGTGTTATTATTGAGCGCGCCTTGCCAGACGTACGAGATGGTCTTAAGCCAGTTCACCGACGCATTCTCTATAGCATGAACAGCGATGGACTGCGCAGTAGTGCTCGGCACCGTAAGAGCGCTAACGTTGTTGGTGCGGTAATGGGTAAGTATCATCCTCACGGAGACTCTTCAATTTATGACGCCTTAGTTCGCATGGCCCAGCCTTGGTCGATGCGATATATGTTGATTAACGGTCAAGGTAACTTCGGTTCAATGGACGGCGATCCACCGGCTGCAATGCGTTATACAGAAGCAAAAATGGCTCGTTTAGCCGATGAGCTACTCGCTGACATAGACAAAGAGACCGTTGATTTCCGTGATAACTACGATGGTACGACCCAGGAACCCGAAGTTCTACCGGCTAAGGTACCTCTTCTTCTACTCAATGGCCAACTCGGTATTGCTGTTGGTATGGCGACTAATATTCCACCGCACAATCTAAATGAATTAGTAGATGCTACTGTACACCAAATCGAGCATCCGGACGCTTCACTAGACGATTTATTAGAATATGTCAAAGGACCGGATTTTCCTACGGGCGGTATAGTTTACGGTAAGGAATCACTACGAACTGCCTATGCTACTGGCCGCGGTGGCGTTGTAGTAAGAGGAGTTGCCGAAGTTGAAGAAAATACTAAGGGCCGCAGCCAAATTATTATTACCGAAATTCCCTATGCCCTAAATAAAGAATCGCTAATTATTAAAATCGCAGACTTAGTTCGAGAGAAGAAGCTGGCCGGTATAAGTGACATAAGAGATGAAAGTTCTCGTGGTAAGGTTCGGATAGTTATCGACCTAAAGCGAGACGCCTACCCTAAGAAGCTATTAAACCAACTTTATAAATTAACTCCTCTGCAAACAAGCTTCCACTTCAACACCATGGCGCTAGTTGACGGTATCCAACCAAGAGTACTCGGTCTACAAGATATTCTGAACGAACACATCAAACACCGTCAACAAGTTGTCCGTCGGCGCACTGAGTATGAACTGCGTAAGGCTAAGGAGCGGGCCCATATTCTTGAAGGACTCAAGATTGCCCTTGATCACATAGACGAAGTAATAAAAATAATTCGAGCTTCAGCAACGGCTGATGAGGCCCAGACTAATTTAATAGCCAAATTCAAGTTGTCTGAATTACAGGCTAAAGCTATTTTGGCGATGCAGCTTCGAACTTTGGCAGGACTAGAGCGACAGAAAATAGAAGATGAGCTAGCTGAGTTACTCAAAGTAATTGCCGGTTTAGAATCAATCCTAGCTGATGAGAAGAAGGTTCTAAAAATAATAAAAGATGAACTGCTAGAAATTAAAAAGCAGTACGGCGACGAACGACGAACTCGAATTATTGCTGGCGAACTTGGCAAAATGAGCGATGAAGACCTAATCGCAGAAGAACAGGTGGTTGTAACCTTAACTAGCGCGAATTACATTAAGCGTAGTCCAATCGCTGAATACAAAAGACAGGGTAGGGGCGGTAAGGGTCGTAGGGGCATGGTTACCAGGGAAGAGGACGTTATCGAGCATGTTGTTAACGCCTCAACACACGACTACCTATTGTTCTTCACTAACCGTGGCCGAGTCTTTCGACTAAAGACCTATGAGCTCCCAGCAACCGGTTTAAGCGCCAAAGGTGTTGCAATTGTAAATCTATTACAACTTCAACCAGAAGAGACAGTCAGTGCCGTTATAAATGTCTCACAACAGCATGATATGACCGCTAATCTAATTATGTGTACCGTTCGAGGTGTAGTTAAGAAGACACCCTTTGAGCAGTATAAGAATGTTCGTAGTTCTGGCCTAATTACCATTAACCTTGATGATGGCGATGAGCTGAAGTGGATCCGCATGACAACAGGTGATAATGAGGTTTTGATTTCTACGAGCCAGGGTCAAGCAATCCGCTTCCATGAACGAGATGTAAGACCAATGGGCCGCGTTGCTCGCGGGGTACGAGGTATTCGTCTCCGAGCTGGTGACCGAGTAATCGGCATGGATATAGTTGAGCAAAACTCATCGATTTTCGTTATTAGTAAGTTTGGTTACGGCAAACGTACCAAAGTTTCTCAGTTTACTCCACATGCCCGAGGTGGTGTCGGCATACGATCGGCAGTTGTTAATGTTAAGACTGGTGAGCTGATTGGGGTCAAGACCCTGTCAGATAATGATGGCCAAGAAGTAATTATTATCTCGAGCCAGGGCCAAACAATTCGCCTTGGCATTAACGACATCTCGGCATTAGGCCGCGCCACCCAAGGCGTTAGAATTATGAGACTTAACGATAATGACGAAGTTGTTTCTCTGGCATTAGTCGATAAGGTTGACGATATCGATGATGAGGAAGATGCTCAAACAGCTGAAGTGGAAGCCCAGACTAAGGATTAGAGGCCTAAGTATCATTAGCATGTGAAGCATAAGCAATATCAGTAATATGGTGATGTAGGAATTGCAACATTATTGGCTAGATTTATCTTGACTTACGTCTGTATTTCGGTATATCATACCAGGATGCTTTTGGGGCTTTGTTTAAAGTGTAATAAAGAAGGCAGTACGTTAACAATCAATTAAAAATTGAATAGTGCAAATCAACGTCAGTTTATTTTGAAATGTTTTTTAACAGATCAAAATCTTTTTGGAGAGTTTGATCCTGGCTCAGGATAAACGCTGGCGGCGTGCCTAATACATGCAAGTCGAGCGGCAGCGCGGTCTTCGGACTGGCGGCGAGCGGCGGACGGCTGAGTAACACGTAGGAACGTACCCCAAAGTGAGGGATAAGCACCAGAAATGGTGTCTAATACCGCATGTGCTCTAAGGAGTAAAGCTTCGGCGCTTTGGGAACGGCCTACGCATGATTAGCTTGTTGGTGAGGTAATGGCTTACCAAGGCGACGATCATTAGCTGGTCTGAGAGGATGATCAGCCAGACTGGGACTGAGAACGGCCCAGACTCCTACGGGAGGCAGCAGTAGGGAATTTTCCACAATGGGCGAAAGCCTGATGGAGCAACGCCGCGTGCAGGATGAAGGCCTTAGGGTTGTAAACTGCTTTTATGTGTGACGAATATGACGGTAGCATATGAATAAGGATCGGCTAACTCCGTGCCAGCAGCCGCGGTCATACGGAGGATCCAAGCGTTATCCGGAATTACTGGGCGTAAAGAGTTGCGTAGGTGGCAGAGTAAGCAGATAGTGAAAGCGTACGGCTCAACCGTATAAACATTATCTGAACTGCTCAGCTTGAGGATGAGAGAGGTAACTGGAATTTCTAGTGTAGGAGTGAAATCCGTAGATATTAGAAGGAACACCGATGGCGTAGGCAGGTTACTGGCTCATTTCTGACACTAAGGCACGAAAGCGTGGGGAGCAAACGGGATTAGATACCCCGGTAGTCCACGCCGTAAACTATGGATGCTAGCTGTTCTTGGTATCGACCCCAAGTGTAGCGAAGCTAACGCGTTAAGCATCCCGCCTGTGGAGTACGGTCGCAAGACTAAAACATAAAGGAATTGACGGGGACCCGCACAAGCGGTGGAGCGTGTTGTTTAATTCGATGGTAAACGAAGAACCTTACCCAGGTTTGACATCCTTGGAATTTCTCCGAAAGGAGAAAGTGCTTTTAGAGCCAAGTGACAGGTGTTGCATGGCCGTCGTCAGCTCGTGTCGTGAGATGTTTGGTTAAGTCCATTAACGAGCGCAACCCTTATAGTTAGTTGAATTTTTCTAGCTAGACTGCCCTGGTAACAGGGAGGAAGGAGGGGATGATGTCAGGTCAGTATTACCCTTACATCTGGGGCTACAAACACGCTACAATGGCCAGTACAAAGGGCAGCCAAGTCGCGAGACGGAGCAAATCCCATCAAAACTGGTCTCAGTTCGGATAGCAGGCTGAAACTCGCCTGCTTGAAGCTGGAATCGCTAGTAACGGTAGGTCAGCTATACTACCGTGAATACGTTCCCGGGTCTTGTACACACCGCCCGTCAAACCATGAAAGTCGCCAATACCTGACGTGCTAGCTTGCCTAGCCCTAAGGTAGGGGAGATGATTGGGGTTAAGTCGTAACAAGGTATCCGTACGGGAACGTGCGGATGGATTACCTCCTTTCTAGGGAGTAAACTAGCAGCTAATCGAGTAATCATTAGCGAGCTAGGTCGGTCTTGGTAAATTGTATACAGTACTGACAATTTACACTTTCCACTCCGGTGGACAAGATATCAGTCTGAACTAACGATTGATGTTGATTGCACTACTCAGTTTTTAAACTGTGAACTAAAGAGCGCCGTGCGAGAGCGCTCTTTTTCTTTACCTCGACTAATATATTTCCAATATTTATCACTTTAGTACCAATAAACTTGTTCTTAGGACGATTATTAGATAGAATACAGGGGTAAATTGGCGCGGGGACATAGCTCAGTTGGCTAGAGCACCTGCTTTGCAAGCAGGGGGTCCGGGGTTCGAGTCCCCGTGTCTCCACCAAAAAATAAATCCTACACCAAATTACTTATCTTATAAGGAGATGGCAGCTATAAATGATACGGGGCTATAGCTCAGCTGGTTAGAGCGCGTCACTGATAATGACGAGGTCTGTGGTTCGAGTCCACATAGCCCCACCAACCATCCGTCAGACGGTTGGTGGGCAGCGACAATCAAGAGTAGATATGTTCTGTGATAAAGTATAAATAAGATTTATAATCATTACCGATATGCATAAACAAAATAAATATCTGATCATTCTTACATTAGTCATAATGGTTAGTTTTCTTATCTCCGCAGTCAACGGCTACGCCATAACCGAGTCAATATCCAACGCCTATAAGGCTGCAACCAGTATCAAGTCGGGAAGCATAGTTAGTCTGGACAGTACAAAGCAAAATGAAGTAGTTGCCGCTAACACCAACAACCAACAAAGACTCGTAGGTGTTACGGTAAGTAGTCAACAGTCTCTTTTGGCGGTAAATGATGTGAGCAGTACAACACAAGTAGTCTCCAGTGGCATAGCAGACACACTTGTTAGCACGATAAATGGTTCAATTTCAATTGGTACTCAAATTGCTGTCTCGCCATTAAGTGGAGTTGGCGAGAATGCGAATTCAGATGGCAAAATTGTTGGCATAGCCGAAGCTTCATTTAACTCCTCGACTAGCGGGGCAGTCGCTCAGAATGTTTACGACACAAACAAACAACTTCACAAAATATATGTTGGGTATGTACCGGTGTTAATTGCTATTAGCAATAACCCGAGCACTACTGCAAATAGCGGCTTTATTAATAGTTTTCGTAATCTTGTAAGCAATATAGCAGGGCACACCATTTCAAACACCTCACTACTGTTAGTATCGATCATAACAATCATTGCAGTTATCTCGATCATTGTACTAATTTATGGCGCAATTACGGGAGGTCTAATATCTATTGGCCGTAACCCCTTAGCGAGGGGGTCAATACTGGCTTCATTAGGCCAAATATTTTTGATGGTTCTTACAATCGCAATTATCTCTATAATAATCATATATTTTATCTTGCATTAGCGTTTTAAAAATCGTACTATATATAACAGTAGTAAAACGTTGGATTAAAAGCAGTACTAAAAACTACAATAAAAAATGTGTTCAACTACATGGAAAACAAAGATTATTCTTCAGGAGATCCAAGAAACCCTACCCAGCTAGAAACTCTGGGTAATACAGAGGTTACTAGCGATATAGAAGCTGCGAATCCTCAAGGTTTTAGGGGTAAAACCTATTGGTATGAGCAACTAAAGAATTCTACCCGCAATGTTCATTGGGCTAGAATGCTGACAGCAGCTGTAACAATCACGTTTCTGGTCATTTTCGCAATCGTCTACGGCCTAAGCCACATCTCCAACTCTAAAAAACCCCAGTCTGTAAATAAAATATCAGCGCTTTCGACTAACTATACAGTCATGAGCCTACCGCTAAATAACTTAGTGCAATCTGGTCAAATTCAGCTCGACCAAAATAGTCAAGTTACCCTAAACGGACAACTACACCTCAATAATGCCGGTGTACTTACCCCAATAAGCCAGCCAACAAACCCTGTAGCTGGTGAATTTTATTACGATAAGACAACGAACCAACCCTACTATTACAACGGTAGTCAGTTTGTTAGCATGAGCTCTACCGGACAGGTAGTTAATTCCATCGGTGGTCTCAGCGGAATAATTGGCCTTGGTGCAGGACTGGAAATAAATAACGGTAAAATTGCCACTATTCCGGGCCCTTCAACACCAGGTTCGGTTGTGACCAGCTTGCAAGGTCAATCTGGAACTGTTTTGTTAGTTTCGGGGAGTGGGATTAATATTCTAGGCACGACCATAACCAACACCGGGGTTACTTCTTTCGGCGGTGCAAGCGGGCACTTATTAATCGGGTCTGGCCTATCAGTAACCAACAACACTATTGCCAACACTACTAACATAACCTCAGCCAGTAGTGGTTTAGTAGTTACCCCAGATGGTTTAGGTAATTTTGCTCTTAGCTTAAGCGGTGCAGGCGTTTCCGGGACGGTGGCCCTGGGCCCAGCAAGCGCTCAAAGTGATAATTCAACCAACTCCTCGATATTTGTTAACAAAACAGGCTCTGGCAATCTTTTGCAATTTCAGTTTAATGGTACAGACCAGTTCATAGTCAATAGTTCAGGACAAATTACTACAGGTTCGATCCCTTATTCTAGCGTTACTGGTACACCGAGTATCGTGAATTCAATTGGTGGTGATTCCGGCACCGTAACTCTTGGCGGAGGCTTAAGCATCAGCGGTAATATATTAGCTAACTCAGGAGTTACCAGCCTAAATGGTACAGCTAGTCAGGTTGTAGTATCTAGTTCAACAGGTAATGTTACGCTTTCTTTACCGCAAGACATTGCCGTTACCTCCACCCCAACCTTCGGTGGTTTAACCCTAACTACAGCCTTAAGTGTCGCTAACGGTGGTACCGGCGCTATTACCGGCGCTGGCGCTCGGACTAACCTGGGAGCAGCAGC
>Ga0207933_1001036_pt1 | contig 23108 bp, 19 predicted proteins | sample NGESurdeep092012_4_FD_184488 | JGI IMG/M metagenome (GOLD analysis project Ga0207933, IMG submission 184488) | Arctic peat soil microbial communities from Barrow, Alaska - NGEE Surface sample F53-3 deep-092012 (SPAdes) | ecosystem: Environmental > Terrestrial > Soil > Wetlands > Peat ...
AAGAAAGGGTTTTTGAAAGAACCTGCGCACTGGAAAACCTAAACCATGAACTTAAAAGCCTTAGCTTATCAAAGGATAAACTTCTTTCTGTTATTTCACATGACCTGCGCAATCCCTTAACGGCTATATTGCTGGCGTCAGATATATTAAGCCACGATATGGAAGATGAAATTTTTAAAAGGGTTCAGCCCTTCGCGAAGATCATAAACCAAAGCTCTCATAATATTTTGGATCAATTAAATGAGCTGGTTGACTGGTCAATAACGCAACAGGAGAAAACAATTTTAAATGCTGAAAGGCTACATTTGGCGGGTACGATAAACCAAAGTTTTGAGTTGATAAAAGTTAATGCCACCCAAAAAAATATTGTTCTTGAAAACAAAGTGCCTGACGATATTTATGTAAAGGTGGATGCCTTAATGCTGCGCTCAATACTTCAAAACCTTGTTACGAATGCCATTAAATTTAGTGCTGAAGGCGGATTGGTGAGTGTAATGGCAGCGCTAAAAGATAATATGGTGGAGATTCGTATTCTTGACAGGGGTATAGGCATGGATGCGAATTTCAGTGCGAATCTTTTTCAGGAATTTAATACAGCTACCGCACCTGGCACCAATAATGAGAAAGGTTCGGGCATTGGGTTAAAACTTGTAAAGGATTTTGTTACCCAAAATTGCGGAACCCTCCGGGTTGAAAGTGAAATAAAAAAAGGGACGAGCATTTTTTTTACATTACCGGCAGCATAGGTATTTTATTCTTGATTGTAATGGTCTAAACATTCCGGCCTGTAACGCCCCCGTCTGGTCTCCCGGCCAATGGCATTAAGTATTAAGAGACACAACAGTAAACCAACTTTTATTTATTATTTTTATTCCATATTAACGCAACGCCCACTTCGTGAGACGTTGCTGAGAAGAAAGAAAAGTTTAATACATTGCGCAATAAAAGTAATTTACATGTCACTTTACCAAAAACTACAGGGAGAGAGTGAAGAAGATGTAAAAGATGCCTATATCAAAGCGCTCGGTTTAAAAAGCTATTCAAAAAACTTAATTGATATTCAAACCAAAGAGATATGGTTTGAAGCAAAAGATACTGCCAAACATTCTACTTACGCTATGTTTACGCAGTTGCTGCATTATGTGCAGCAATCATTAAACGAAGGCGAATACATTCCTCCATTTTTAGTAGTGATGGATACTCAGAAGGCTGCCATTATGAAAACGGCAGATGCCTTACCACTTTTATCTGATAAGAAGCAGCCAATAAAATGGGGCAAGAGCGCAAGCGGATATACCCAGGAAGCGCTGGATGCGGTATCGGCTTATATAGGTACTCATTTTGTTTCTTTTAAAATACAAACACACGAAGCCGAATTTATCAGCACTGTAAAAAACGCCATTAAAAATGGTGATATAATCCGCACGCAAATAACGCCGGACAATTTAAAACAGGTTTTTGACAAATGGGTTTTGATGATTGGTATGGAAATAAAGGGCGTACCAAAAGAAGATTATGCGCTGCTGTTTTTTGCTGACATTATGAATGATGGAACCGTTGCTACGCATGATAATTTACCGGCGCAACTTTTACATAAAGACAATGCGCCTGTGTTTATGCTCGGTAGTAAAATATATGAATTGGGGAACAAGGAAGGCAACAGGCAGTTTTGGGCAATCTATCACCGCCCGCCAAAATCGGAATACCGGGATTATTTATTAGAAAGGCGCGATACTTTAATACCTATTGAGGAGCGCAGTTTTAAAGGTGCATACTATACGCCTTTAAACGTAGTGGATAAAGCTTATAATAAATTAACTGAAACACTGGGCAACAACTGGGGCTTGCGGAAAGATATTGCGGAAGGAAAGAAGCTTTTGGTATTGATTAATCCGCCTTATGCTGAGGCTGCAACTAAGGATAATACTGTTGTAACTGGAGATGATAATTCTGAAAATAAATTGGGTGTTTCAAAAACAAGAGTTGCTAAATTAATGGATAAGCAAGGGTATGCAGCGCGAGAACTTTTTGTACAGTTTCTTGTACGGATAGCAAATGAAATTCCGACTGCAACTATCGCAATGTTTAGTAAATTAAAATATGTGAATGCTCCAAACTTTGAAAAGTTTCGGGAAGATTGGAATTCAAAATATTTAGGCGGCTTTGTTGTTGATAGTAAATCTTTTGATGGATTGAAAGGCAACTTTCCAATTGGATTTTTAATTTGGGAAACGAATCAAGAGGCTAAAAAAAGATACCGCATTATTGAAATCATAACAGATGTTTTAAATAAAAATGCACAACCTATAGGAGAAAAACATTTCTACAATTTACCAAATGCACAATTATTAAGTAATTGGATTAAAAGAACTAAAGCAAATGATGTAGATGCAATTCCTTTAAAGAATGCTGTTTCGCCAACTACAAATATAAAAGATGTAAGGGGCACAAAATGGGCAGATGGCGCGATTGCAAGTATGATTTGTCCCGGCAATGATTTGCAGCATACTTCATTAACAGCACTATTATCCTCTGGATATTGCAGTGCAGGCGGTTTTTTTGTTACAGATAAGAATCTCTGGCAAGCAGCAATTGTATTTTCAGTTAGGAGATTAATCAAACCAACTTGGCTTAATGATCGTGACCAATTTTTACAACCAACAAAACCATTAAGCGAAGAATTTAAAAATGATTGTTTGATATGGATGCTGTTTAGCGGAAGTAATCTAACAGCCAGTGCCAACAACCTTAAATGGAATGATAAAACATGGAGCATTGTTAATCATTTTATTCCTTATACAGAAGCAGAAGTAAATGCCCCCGAACGTTTTGAAAGTGATTTTATGGTGCAATATTTAAGTGACAAAATATTAAGTAAAGAAGCACAGGATGTTTTAGCCGATGGCAAAAAATTGTGGCAGGCCTATTTTGCCCGTACTGATGTGCATACGGTTCGGGATGAATTAAAACTAAACCGCGCTGATGTTGGCTGGTACCAAATCCGCAAAGCATTGCAAGCCCGCAACTCCAGCGGCGATTTTGCTCCTGTAAGTTTTAAACCTTTTGAAGAAGCCTATAAAGCATTGACCGAAAAACTTCAGCCAATGGTTTATGAGTTGGGTTTTTTGAAAAGCTGATAACTAAGGATAAATGACAACAGTAAACCAACTTTTATTTGGTGTTTTTATTTTGTAATAATACTTTCATCACCGGGCTATGCGCGAAAGAAAAGTGAGGATAATCAATGGTAAGATTTCTTAAAGTCCTATAAGGTTTTCAAAACCTTATAGGATGAAAACCATCGGCAACTCTTTTGAAAAAAGCCAATGAGATGTTGGATAACAAATTGATTACCGCCTTTTTGGTGACCAGTGCTGAAAAAAGTTGAGTAATTTTTTCGATTGTATTTGCTATGAAATTATAATTTTATTTTTACTTACACCTGCACAAAAATCTTTAATAAATTAATAGCTCCTGAAATTATATGAATCATATTGACATTCATCCTTCTACTATTGCAATAAGAACAACCTTATATGGCATTGCTGTAAGTGTTGTACTCATTTTTGTGAAAGGAATTTCAGGCCACTTAGGGCATTCCTATGCTTTAATTGCTGACGCAACAGAATCCGGCGCAGATATTTTAAGTTCCGGGTTATTATGGTTGGGATTACGTATAGCCATAAAGGAACCAGATAAAGAACATCCTTATGGACATGGAAAGGCAGAACCATTAGCAGCGATAGCAGTTTCCCTTTTCTTAATTGGCGCTGCGGCATGGATTGGGTATCATGCTTTTGATTTAATAAACAAACCACATATCCTCCCGGCAAAGTTTACTTTATGGATACTGTTGATTGTGATTGGAATTAAGGAAACTATGTTTCGCTTTGTTTTAAGAGTTGGAAATAAAATAAATAGCCAGGCAGTAAAAGCAGATGCACAACATCACCGGAGCGATGCAATTACATCCATCGCTGCCTTTATCGGTATTTCCATTGCCATCATTGACGGCAAAGGTTATGAAAGCGCAGATGATTGGGCGGCACTTGTTGCTGCTGTGCTAATTTTTTACAATGCTATTATAATACTGAGGCCGGCATTGTCAGAAATTATGGATGCGGCTCCTTCTAATGAAATCGTTGAAAAAGTGAAAAGAATAGCTGGGGCTGTTCCTATGGTAAAAGGCATAGAGAAATGCTATGTAAGAAAGATGGGTTTTGACTATTATGTAGATATTCATATTGAGGTAGAGGGACAATTAAGTGTTACAGAAGGCCATCGGATTGCGCATTTGGTAAAAGATGCGCTTCTTGAAAGTAATTTAAGTGTTACAAACGTTTTGGTTCATGTAGAACCGTTTTAGATGGCAAAAATAATTACCCGAAATATTATCATACTTTCATTGGTAAGGCTTTTTACTGATGCAGTTGGTGATATACTTTATTTTTTCTTAGGAACGTCTCCGGCACAGGACGTTCTGTTAATTAAGAGGCAACAGTAAACCAACATTTATTTGGTATTTTTATTTTGTAATAAAACTTTCATCACCGGGCTATGCGCAATAGAAAAGTGAGGATAATCAATGGTAACTATTTGCCGTGATCCCAAAGATTATCTTCGACCAATTAGTGACTGGTCGGCACTGTCTTTATTATTCACCAGCATCCATTTTGCTGTTTCATATATAGCGGAGGTTAGTTCAGAAAGATTGTTTTTAATTGAATCTTTTTGAAATTGATTTAGCTCAAGGGTATTTGATTTTACAGACATCAGGCTGTTTGTAGTGACGCGTAGATTCTTTACAAAATAATAATCATTGGTTACTAAGCCGATGTTGCCTTCATCGTGATGAATAATAAAAGCGGCATCCATTTTATTCTTTGAATTTAAAAGGTCGCGCCCCAAAGTCGTATTTACATAAGGCTGATGGAGCATGCCGGCAATGGTAGGAAGTATATCAATTTGCGATGCCACTTCATGCCTGGTTTCGGGTGTTAGTAATTTTGGCGCATAAAATAACATGGGTACGTGTTCATCACTTAAGGCGCCTTTGTCCCACGCTTGCGGATACATGGCAGAGGTCTCCCCTTCTACCCCATGATCGCCCACAAAAGCAAAGATGGTATTATTAAACCACGGTTGCTTTTTCGCATTTTCTATCAGTGTCTTAAAACAGTAGTCAGTATAGCAAAAGGACTGAAACTCTTCCAGTGATTCAAACCCATATTTATGTAGCGTATCTTCATCTACCGTTCTTCTTACAAAGTCCGAATCTTCAACAGGGATACTGTAGGGACGATGATTATCGGCAGTTTGAACAATAGCAAAGAAAGGCTTTTGCTGTTCAGAGAAAACATTTTCCGCCTCCAGGAAAAGATTCTTGTCGCTGATGCCCCAAACATTTAATGGTGGTGATTTATACGACCCTTCCTGGTAAATGTGAACACCCTGGATGTTTTTTATCAGGCCGTCAAAATTGTTGAAATCACTATTGCCGCCGAGAAAATAGAATTTATTATAATCTTCAAAAGAATTAATGATCGTGTGCTGATGGATCGCTGCCGGATCGCGCGTAGAAAATTTTGATAGCTGCACATCCGGGATACCTGTTACAATAGCAAAAGCACCGCGAGCCGTCCCAAATGTTGGCGTAAAGCACCTGTCGAAGAAAATACCGCTATCGCACAACTGTTTAAAATAAGGTGTCGCATTCAACGGGTTGCCGCTCATGCTGCTTTTATACATGCTAAAACTTTCGCAAATCACCAATACAATATTAGGCCTGCTTTCGAGCGAACGGCTATTTGGCAACACATTTCTTGAATAATCCCCGTCCGCACTGTCTTTGGAATTCAACTGAAGAAAGTCTGCGATCAAAGGAAAATATTCTTTTGACTTCTCATCATCAAATGATGGTTTCCTCAATTTTAAGGTAGAGAAAAAATTTTGAAGCGGATTTAATGCCACATAAGATTTAAAATTATTATTCAGCTCAAAAGCATCTTTCCATTTCAAAGGTTGAAAAGAGAAAATACCATAAATACTCCAAATCAAAAAAAGGATGGCGCCAAGATGCCAACGCCTCTTATAAATCATATTTTCCTGGAGATTTCTTTTAGTAGTAAGCACATGGGTTCCTATGAAAAGTCGTGACATCAAAAACACTGCAAGTATTAAAGAACCCACCAGCCATACCATGGGATAACTTTGCCAGAGCATTTTGAAAGAGATCGCCGGGTCTTCAGCAAAGTTGAGGGCGCTTGCATTGATACGCGTATGATTGTAACTGAAATTTCCAAAATCGGCACCGAAGAAAAACAAAACAATTAAGGTGGCGATTGCCAGGTAGTAAGACCAGAATTTTTTATTTTTTTCAGAATAAAACGGAGAAAATTTTGGATATATTGATAGGACTGCAATGGGTAATAAAATAAAAGCAATCCATTTTGCATCGTAACGGAAGCCAAGCCAGAACGAAGGCATAAGCGATTTTACTGAATCACCAGTCGGAATGAACAACGCGACCGTTGCTATTCTCAGGATAGTAAAAATCAGTGTATAAATAAGCCAAAGCATTACCAACCATTGAATGGTCAATGGGATTGATTGTGAAATTTTATTTCGTATGATCATGTGAGAAAGCTAAATTCCTCGGGCATTTCGTAGTTTCCCAGGTTAAAGAAAAATAAAGTTTAGGGTTTAGATGCATTTTCTTTTTTGTTATTCAGCAAAAGATACCTTGCGGTTTCGTAATATGCCTGCGACAAATCTTGAAGTGCCTTTTTATCCGCCATTATTTCTGGTGTTTGGGGCAACGGTATATTATCTTTTGAAGAACGAAAATCTATCTTACCACTCAATAAATCGTGAACGTAGCTGTATTCGTCCGTTACCATCCCAATTTGCTTTATCTCCGGGTCAAACAAAAATGCCAGGTTTTTAAAACGAACATTATTTTGCACCGTATCAAATAAATTTCTTCCGAGGGTGGTGTTCGAATATGAAATACCTGCCAGTGAACTTACCGAAGGAATCAGATCAATTTGTGAGCAGGTTCTGTCAATCCGCTGGGGAGATAATAAAGCGGGCGAATAAAAAAGTAGTGGGACGTGCTGCGTAGTTAACCCGTCCTTTTCCCAGGCTTGCGGAAGCATGCTTCCGGCATCGCCCCGAATACCGTGATCGCCTACAAAAACAAAAATGGTATTTTTAAAATAACCTTCTTTTTTTGCTGTTTCTATTAAGGTTTTATAACCAAAGTCGGTATATCTGAATGCATTCAACTCTGCATTACTTTCGAATCCATACTTTTTCAAGGTATCAATTGGGAAATCTTTTAATGCAAATTCTTTCTGGTCTTCTTCAGGAATGGTATATGGCCTGTGATTGTCTGCGGTCTGAATAACGGCAAAGAATGGACGCGTTTGTTTGGATAGCACTTTGTTTGCTTCCAAAAACAAATTTTTATCACTGATGCCCCAAACATCTATCGGTTTCGATTGATAATCGTCCTGCTCATAAAGATGCAAGCTGTCTATATTATTGGTAAGCAATCCCCGGATGTTTGCCCAACTTGGGTTTCCTCCAATGAAATAATATTTTCCGTAACCTTTATACGCATTAATAATGGAATGCTGATCTACATACGCAGGATTGCGGCTGGAAGTAGTCGGATATTCCACATCAGGAATGCCTGTCACAACAGCCCACACTCCACGTGCCGTACCATAAGCGGGTGTAAAACAACGGTCGAAGAAAATACCATTTTTACACATCTCATCAAAATAGGGAGTCGTATTCAACGGGTTGCCCCACATACTGCTTTTATAGGCTGAGAAGCTTTCACAAATTACCACAACGACATTAGGCGGATTAGCCGGAGTTACGGCTTCACTAATCCTTGCATAATTCAAATGCGTTGAATCGGGATGCTGTACTCCAAGATATTGAACCATCAAGGGATAATATTTCTTTACTTCCTTAATGTCATAGTTTGAGTTTTTAAATTTCAACGTGCTCAAAAAACTTTGCAATGGATTCAGCGAAAGATTTGCCTTAAAATTATCATCAAATGTAAACGCATCGCTCCATCGTAGCGGGAATTGGTTTAATTTCCCAAAGACTCCCAAACCCAGCAGTAGCGCGAAAATGAAACCAATCACAAACTTTGTGACTACATTGCCCGTATAATGGGACTTTGATATTCTTTTATACCAACGCACAGTGAGCCAGTATATCAAAACAGTGGCTACTAAGACCAAAATGAATAAAGTAATTACGGGATACGTTTCCCAAACCATATTCATTGAAATCTTTGCGTCGCCAAGAAAATTCAGCGCTCCTGCATTTAGCCTTTCATGTAGATAATCGAAGTGCTCAAAATCAATGGCATAAAAAAACGCCATGATGAATGCAATGACAAAAAAGTAAACTTTAAAAATTTTGCGCGATACGGCATTCTCAAAAGGATTACAGTTTTTAGTGGTGAAAAGCCATACCAGTATGAGGGCGAAGACAATCCCCGTGGATATTAAAGTAGATGCAGTACCATGCCCTTTTCGCATAAAATAAATCAGTACTGCCATTACAATTACAGTGAAAATTACCTGTGCGATGCTACCGCCTGTTAGCCGATTTTTTGCATTATATTTAAGACGAAGATTACCGATCAAAAAAGGAAAGACCACCAGGCCACATACAATTCTCACATCAAAATGAAAACCCAGCAAAAATGCGGAGAGGCAATTGGAAAAAGCATAATTATGTCCGGCGAAATGGTAAAAAAATACAAAACGCATGATGGTCATAAAAATCAAAAATGCAATGCCGGTAAGGAACATCCATTTTACCAAAAGTGGAAACCTGGCTTGTTTTTTCATTAAAAAAATTTAGCTGAATACTGGGTAAATGTAGTAACGAAGCTTAAATGAATCAGGCAAAAGTAAATATTTAACTACGTTTTTTAATCAATGGTTATTTTTGCTGTAATGATCTTCATAGAAATACAAAATGCTGCGTTCCTTCCCGATGCCATCAAACAGTTTGATTACCGTCTGTTTAGCAAGATGAATGGACAATGGCACAATGCTTTTTTTGATGTCTTCCTGCCTTTTATTCGTGAACCTGCCGTATGGGTGCCCTTCTATTTTTTTCTGGCGGTTTTTGCGCCACTCAATTTTAAGATAAGAGGCTGGCTATGGGTTCTATTTTTGATAATTAACGTGACGCTCAGCGATTATGTCAGCAGCACTTTGATAAAGGATAATTTTATCAGGCTCAGACCGTGCCACGATCCATCGCTGGTCGGAAATATCAGGATCCTGGTATCTTACTGTCCGGTAAGCTCCAGTTTTACTTCTTCTCATGCAGCCAATCATTTTGCCGCCGCAATGTTTATATTTACAACTTTCCGGAAGGCGGTAAGCTCAAAATGGGCGTTTCTTTTTTTATGGGCATTCGCTATTTCGTATGCGCAGGTATATGTGGGAGTTCATTTTCCCTTTGATATATTTTGCGGCGCAATAGTTGGGATGATTACAGGATATATTCCGGCATACATCTTCAATAAAAAAATTGGATTGGAGATGCCTCAATGAAAAAATAATCTATGGTTGAAGTTTTTATTTTACTGGTCTTAATTCTACTAAACGCATTCATCGTAATGTGTGAGATGGCTTTGGTTTCTGCCAAGAAAAGTCGTCTTGAAGCAGGGGCTAACCGCGGTGACAAAAATGCAAAAGTGGCGTTGGATCTGAAAGAAAACCCAGAAATATTTTTATCTACCACGCAGATTTATATTACACTTATTTCCATATTAACGGGTGTGTATTCCGGGGAACGATTCAGCATATATCTTCAGCCTTATCTCCAAAAAATAAATTTCATCCAGCCTTATGCGGATACGATTTCACTGGTCATCATTGTCATCATCGTTACGTTTTTATCTATTCTGCTGGGCGAATTGATTCCGAAACGACTGGCGCTCATGAATCCTGAACGAATAGCCAAAAGTGTAGCGGTGCCCATAAAAGTCCTTAGCACTATCTCTTATCCACTTGTATGGCTGTTGAGCTCGATTAGTTCCGGATTTTTCAGACTCTTTAAAATAGTAAAAAGTACTGACACGCAGGTTACTGAAGAAGAAATAAAAGCCATGATCAATGAAGGAAGCGAGCTCGGCGCTATCGAGGAAGAAGAAAAAGATATTATAGAAAGAGTGTTTCACCTGGGCGATCGAAACATTACTTCCTTGATGACGCACCGCACGGATATCGTCTGGTTCGATGTAACGGAAGAACGATCATCAGTGAAAGAAAAAATTAAAGAGTTTCAGCATTCAGTTTATCCGCTGTGCAACGAAACGATAGATGATATTGAAGGCATCGTTTATGTAAAGGATATGTATCTGCAGCCTGATCTCCCTTTAAAACAGATGATGAGAAAGGCGCTTTTTATTCCTGAAAATAATTCCGCTTACCAGGTGTTGGAAAAAATAAAACGAACAAAAATTCATTATGCCTTCATAGTTGACGAATACGGAAGCATGTTGGGGATGATTACGGTGAAGGATATTCTAAACGCGATTGTGGGCGAAATGCCCGAAGAAGAAGATGATGAATACGAGATTATAGAAAGAAATGATGGCACCTTTTTGATAGATGGACAGATTCAGTTTTATGATTTTCTTACCCGGTTCAATAAAACCGTTTGGATCAACGAAGGGGAAAATGAATTTGATACCCTGGCGGGTTTCATTTTGCACGAGCTAAAAAGAATTCCATCTACCGGTGATACATTTGAATGGCGTGGTTTTGATTTTGAAATAGTCGATATGGACGGCCACCGCATAGACAAAGTGTTGGTAAAACTATCTGAAGAAATAAAACAGGAAATGGAGGAATAAGGAGATGTTATAAGTTACTTGAAGATCAAGATTTTTTCTAATCCAAAATTGCTTCATATTGTGTTCAAGTTATTTTTATGAAACTGCTGCGTTCCCTGTTTTTTATGATGGTAATCTTACTTTCAACTGCATGCAGTAAAACAACAAATTCAAATGCATTATTGGGAAAGTGGTTAGTTTTAGACACTCTCCAACAGTATCAGAATCCTCTTACACAAAAAACAGAAACAGATACAGTGGCAAGCTACGCCACTACTGAATTTCAAAGTAACGGAGATTACACGGTAAATGGCGTAAATGGTGGAACCCACAAATTCATCAATGATTCAATATTTACAACTACACCATTTGGTTACCAGTATACAATCACATCTGCTGCTAATGGCAAACTTACAACACGTCGCTCCGGTTATAATGGGGAACAAAAGATAATTACAGATCCTAATACACCAGGCATGTACTGGTATGCTAATATCGATTTCGTTTTTACAAACTATCAAAAAAAATAAGGATTATTAGTTTCGTATGCGATATGCTGTTTTACACTCAACGACCACCTTCCAGGAAGGTGGGTTGGAAGAATCGGGCACAGCCCTCTTTACTAAAAAGTTATAAAACATCTTTTCGAACTTCGTTGCCCACATTAGCTTAATTCCAATAAGCTAAGACAAAAAAGAATCTCGCCACAAAGGCACTAAGGCACAAAGGATTTTTCTACGAAAAAATAAGGAAAACGAAGTTTTTCGTTTTCCTTCGTGTCTTCGTGCCTTTGTAGCAAAAATTTCAGGCAAAGCCCACACAACATTACCACAGCCAAAGGCTGTGGCTTTCTAAGGTGGAGTAAATCAACAAATAACACTGATTTCTATTTTGGTCTCTGAAGATAGATTGTTAGTCAAGTTTGTTTCCTTTAATTTTACCTGTCTGATTTGAGTCAGAATTTTTAAATATGCTTCAAAACTTATTTTATGAAAATCAGGTCTCGTTTGCTTTTGTTTCTTTTTTTAACTGGTAGCTACAGTTTTTCTTTTAGTCAAAAAGTTGCAGAGTCTGGCAGTATCGGTTCTGAAGCTACGTCTTTTACTCATCCTTCATGGAGCGAACAAAGTAATATTTATGAAGTGAATGTGAGACAATACTCCCAGGAGGGCACTTTTAAGGCATTTGAAAAAAGCCTGCCGAGATTGCAGAAAATGGGTGTAAAAATATTGTGGTTTATGCCGATTAACCCAATTGGAATTGAAGGAAGAAAAATGACCTTTGCAGATTTGGGAAGTTATTACGCCGTGATGAATTATAAAGAAGTAAATCCCGAATTCGGTACCTTGGCCGATTGGAAAGAATTGGTACAACATTCGCACAGCCTTGGCTTCAAAATAATTATGGATTGGGTGCCTAACCATACGTCGCCCGATAATCCATGGATAAAATCGCATCCCAATTTTTACAAACATGACGCGAATGGAAACACGGTTTATGACGCTGATTATACGGATACCCGCAACCTGGATTATTCCAGCCAGGAATTACGCGACAGCATGGTAGACGTGATGAAGTATTGGATCACTTATACAGGCATTGACGGGTTCCGGTGTGATCATGTGGATCCTATTCCGGCGGATTTTTGGAAAGAATGTATTACTGATCTCAGAAAAGTAAAAGATGTTTTTATGCTGGCTGGAAGCGAAGATCCAAAATTTCACTACGCGGGTTTTGATGCCACGTACGGGTGGAATATCATGTGGGCTACCGTGGACGTGGCCCAGGGAAAGCATTCCCTTCAATACCTCGATTCAGTTTTAAATAAAAATTTTAACACATTTCCTAAAAACGCCGAACGCATGTATTTCACTTCCGACCATGATGAAAACAGTTGGAACGGAACGGAATTTGAAAAATATGGTGATGCGTATAAAGCCTTTGCCGTGTTTAGCCAAACCATGTATGAAAGTGTGCCGTTAATCTATAGTGGACAGGAAGCAGCTAATAAAAAAAGACTGAAATTTTTCACCAGGGACCCAATCAATTGGGATGGCTATGCGATGGCGCCTTTTTATAGTACCCTACTCCACTTGCGCACCAAAGATGCAGCATTGGCAGCTGATGCTACCTACAAAAAAATACTCACAGCCAATGACGACGCGATTTTTGCATACATCCGCCAAAAAGGAAATCACAAGATTTTGGTAGTGCTCAATCTTTCGTCGCAGCCACAACATTTCACAATAAAGGAAAAAGAAATTTACGGAAGTCCGACGAATGTGTTTACCGCGAAAAAAGAAAAATTATTTCAAAATCATGTCTATGAAATGAAGCCGTGGGATTATTTGGTTTACGAGTATTGATTTAAACTGAAATAGAAATTTGAATAAAATGTTGCTTTACTACTCCGAAAATAACCTTCGATAAAAAAGAAAAAAACATCAAGAAACCGCATGCACTGCTTCGTCATTTTCGGAGAAAAGTAAATTATTTTATTATACTTCTAACGATACAAAACAGTGAATGATTTTACACGGTCGGGACGCTTTCTTCGGCGTCCTGAACGATTGTCTTGAGTCTGTCGAAGGACTGTTCAGACCGCTAAGGCGTTTCATCCCTTCTTCATAGAATTCATTAATGAACTTCTTGAGACATCTGGCAAATTTGATCATGGTGAATTTTCTCCTTCGCTCTGCAGTGGCAGCTTTTAGCACTAAGACCGCTTAAAATTACTATTCATAAAAAAGGTGTTACTTTCACTTTTGAAAATATCTTCTCCTAACCAAAAGTGATCGATAACAATGTCTGCGAATACAAATGCTATAGAAGCAACTCTACCTGTACAAGCAAAGTTCCCAAAAAGTATTCCGTATATCATAGGCAATGAAGCAGTTGAGCGGTTCAGCTTCTACGGGATGAAAGCCATTTTAGCCATTTTTTTGGTTTCCCAATTTAATTATAGTGATGCTAAATCTAATGCCACCGTGCATTTGTTCATTGCACTTACTTATTTCATGTCTATCGTAGGCGGCCTGTTAGCCGATTGGTATCTCGGAAAATATGCTACCATTTTTTGGCTTTCGCTGGTATATTGTGCAGGCCATTTCTGTCTGTCTATGTTTGATACGCAAGTAAATGGATTTCTTTTCGGCTTGTTGCTGATAACCATTGGCGCCGGCGGCATTAAACCTTGCGTTTCCGCTAACGTAGGTGACCAGTTTGACCACACGAATCAAAGCCTGATCTCAAAAATGTTTAACTGGTTTTATTTTTCGATTAATGTTGGCTCCTTTATCTCTACACTTTTGATTCCATTGCTGAATGATAGATTCGGCCCGAAGGTAGCATTCGGCGTACCGGGTGTATTGATGGCGCTCGCGACTTTTATCTTTTGGCTGGGACGAAAAAAATATGTGCGTGTAAAGCCGTCAGGTTTTCCAAAGGAAAATTTTATTTTCATTAATGCTTACATGTTTCGCACATTTTTTACGAAAAAGAAAGGGGAATCTGTGAGGAAAATTACGGAACAAAAATATTCTGCCAAATCTATAGAAGGAGTCTTTGCTGTATGGCGCGTGTTGTCGGTTTTTGTTTTTATTCCCATCTACTGGGCTCTCTACGATCAAAGCGGGTCAGAATGGGTCTTGCAGGCAAGAGATATGAATCTCAATTTCCTAGCGGTTACATGGTTGCCATCCCAAATACAAGCTATTAACCCCATTTTAATTTTGGCCTTTATCCCTTTGTTTTCTTACGTTATTTATCCGGGTGTAGAAAAAATGGGCATTAAGGTAACGCCTATGCGAAAAATCGGAACGGGATTTATTTTATTAGCAGGTTCTTTTTTGATCATCGCTTTCATACAAACACAAATAGACCAGGGTCTTAAACCAAATATTGTATGGCAAATATTTGCTTATATATTATTGACGGCTTCTGAGATATTGGTATCAATCACGGGTCTTGAATATGCCTATACCCAGGCGCCTAAATCAATGAAAAGCACCATTATGGCTTTTTGGCTAATGACTGTTTTTGTGGGTGATCTTTTTGACAGCTTAGTTAATAATAATATAAGCCATCATGGCTTTTTATATCCTTTGGAAGGCAGCGCTTCGTTCTATTGGTTCTTCCTGGCTATTTTAGGTTTCGTTACGGTGGCTTTCATCATCATCTCACGCTTTATTAAAGAAAAAAGTTATCTCATAGAAAGTGAGGGAGCGCTGACAGCAAATGAGGCAAAAGCTACCAATGACGGATTGCTGGAGCATTAAAGAAACGTTCCATATTCCAATCTTAAAGACTTTTGCCTTTCAGAATTTAATGTATCGACTCCGGTTTTATATAATTTCCGATTTCATCTATCTCGTCTGTATTGCCAATACCTTTAGGATTTGGACCATACTTGTTTGGGCCAACCTGGCTATCGGTGAAGAAAAGAATTAAAATCCAGATAGCGCCGATCAGTGGTATCAAAACAATAAAAAAGAACCAGCCACTCTTGCCAACGTCATGGAGCCTTCTCACCCCTACAGCAAGACTCGGAATAAGTACTGCAAGGCTATATAACAGATAGATATAACCGTATCCTAAGCTCGTTGGTCCGGTAGCAAGATTCATCGTGAAGGTATCGCCAATAAGCCTATCCAGCAGAGAAGCAACGATCGAAAAAATAAAACTGAACAACACAAAGTACCAGTATTCACTGCGGCGTGCTCTTCCGGTAAATGTGGCATAATTTCTTAAACCTTGTAAATAGTAATTCATCAGTTTGGTTTTGATTGTTTAAAATATAAGCAGGAATAAATATAAAGCAATTATTTTATTAACAAAAAAAATAATAAAATAATTTTAAGATACGCTGCTTTGCAATGGGGCGGTTTCCATTGCATTTGGCAATCGGCATTTTACTTTAGGACTGAATCATAGTAAACAAACATAAAAGGTAGATTTTTATTTCAAAATTCACGGAATCCCTTCCCACCATTTTGAAAACTTTTGACCATAATCTTTAAGGAAGATTTCTTCTCCAATCATTGGCGTAGCCAGGTTTAGATTTACTTCTTTGTTCAGCTCCGTTATAGTTTTCAATGGTTCATCCCAAGGGTGAACCGATAATGGAAATTTAGAATTATGAACCGGGAACAATCGTTTTGCCTTTAGATCTTTTGCTGCCTGCAATGTTTCGAACGGCTGCATATGAATGTATTTCCAGTTTTTATTGTATTGTCCGTTTTCGAGAATTACCAAATCAAAACGGCCGTATGCTTTTCCAATTTCGGCGAAGTGAGTATCATATCCACTATCGCCACCAATAAATATTTTCATCGTTGGCGTTTTCAAAACAAAAGACGTCCATATAGATTTATTTCTCACAAAACCTCTTCCTGAAAAATGCCGGGCAACTGTGGCATTCACGATAAAACTTTCGCCTAAATTGATCTCCTCATTCCAATTTAGTTCATGGATTATATTTTTATGAAAGTCCCAACGTTCAAGATGCTCCCCAACTCCGAGCGCACAAATGATATTTTTTATTTTCGGTTTTAATTTAATAACAGTTTCATAATCCAGGTGATCCCAATGGTCATGAGAAAGAAAAAGAAAATCAATTTCAGGAATGTCTTCAGTCGTGTAAATATCCGTGCCTTTGAATGCTTTGATGTTGAACGAAACAGGAGACGCAGCACCGCTAAAAACAGGGTCAACTAAAATCTTTTTTCCATCTACTTGCATAAAATAAGAGGAATGACCAAACCATACTAAAATATCTTTTGCCGGGTCTAAATTCAAAAGATCTGTTTTCACCGATGGAATAATATCAACAGGCATTACTCCAGGCTTTTTATCAAATAGAAATTGTTTTAAAACAGTAACCATCCCTCCTTTGGCAGTCATCATGGGTGTGTCGCTACGATTTTGAAATTGCCCATTCTTATAATTCACGGATTGTTTGATTCTTTCCAAACGGGCTCCTGAAGGCAACTTGCCAAATCTTGGCAGATGTAAAAAAACAAAAACAGCAATAACTAATAAAACGAGAATTGAGAGAAGTATCAGCATGAAGCCTTGAAGTGTTTTTTTATATGGGAGAGGAAATTAATGCTTCGCAAAAATAAAGCATTTCCCTGCTTTGCTGGAAAGTGAAGAATAGAAATTGAATGAATTTGTTTGTTTACTGGGGAATAATCTCTTTCGATCAATGTGTGGCACAAGCCAAGATTACGCTAATAGATATACGAAAAATATTTCGCCAGCAAATGGAATCCATTGATTTCGTTTGCCAGAGACAAATCGAACAAATTAATTTTTTAATGAAACACCTTTATTGGATGAAACTTATTTTCAGCTATGGTTGTGTCTCACGAACCACTTTCTTGAAACTACAGTTTTGAAATTTCCTGGTTTATACCCTTCCCTTATAATGAAAAGCAGATGAATATAGCAAACGGACTTGTAAAGAGAAATGTATTTGTGTCGTTGGTCGGAGACCAGACGACGGCATCCACTTTAAAAGGAGCACCGACCGAGGGATTAGTTATTTCCTGGTTGTTGGTGATTGCCCCGCTACAAAACCATCAGCACGAACACCAACAATGGCGGCGGATGGATTTATAGGGGTGGGATATGGAAGACCAACACAGGCAAAATTGATGTGGGTAGTAATGATCATTTTTTGCAACAGCGCGAGTGATTTAAAAATCAATTCTTCGACAATTATTTGATAGCGGTTGATTGCAGAGAGTGAAAGCTAAAATAATATATTTTGGTTTTACGATAGGTCCTTATTATTAAAAACGTTTTATTTTGCAGTTACCAGTAAACCAACAAAAAACAATAAATCTTATTTTACTCATATACACAACGTCCCCGTTTGAAGACGGGGCTTGGAAAAAAACAAAAATCAACAATATGACAACAAAAACTAACAACCTTCTTTATTGGATTTCAACCATTATTTTCTCAGCACTGATGATATTCTCGGCTTTAGACGGCCTTAAGCCTACTCAACAAGCTATTCAATTGATACATGACAGCCTTGGTTACCCTATTTATTTTATACAATTTATCAGCATTGCGAAATTACTCGGTGTTATTATTATCCTGATACCCGTACGAGGCAGGATAAAAGATTGGGCCTATGCCGGTTTGTTTTTTGACTTTACAGCTGTAATCTATTCTGGTATTGCGGCGGCAGGTAAGTTTGACCCGTTAATACTTACCATGCTTATTTGGATCGTACCTGGTGTATTTTCGTATTATTTTTGGCTAAAGAAAATAAGGGGATGATTGGCGGGGCCAAAAGATTCCCAAAGAAGATATCAATAAATGGCTAAAGCCATTGGCGTAAATTTTATTAACGATAGCCCATGGTTTAAAACGTGGGCTATGTGGAAAACCATGAATTGCAAGCGTTTCAACGGTTTTTTATCTTGCAAAAAAATAGGATGATCACGAAAAAAATAATTTTAAATTAAAACACAGGCCATGTCACACTCGTACATAAAAATCTGGATACATGCCATTTGGGCAACAAAAAACCGTCAGCCTATGATAACACAGGATATTGAAAAACCTCTGTTTTCGCACATGAAGGAAGAACTATCAGATTGTGGCTGTTACGTGAAAATAATTAATGGAATGCCCGATCACGTGCATTCCCTGTTTTCAATAAATGCTCAAAAATCTATTGGCGATGTTATAAAACAAGTAAAAGGAGGTGCATCTCATTGGGTAAATCAACAAAATATTCTAAATGCAAAATTTGCCTGGCAAACGGGGTATGCAGCATATTCTGTAAGCGAATCGCAATTGCAGAAGGTTTTTGATTATATAAAGAATCAAAAAGAACATCACGCAAAAAATACATTTCAACAGGAATATGAAAATTTTATTAAGCTTCATCATCTGGAGAATAAAGGCGATTAGATACAAAATAACATGGTTGATAAAAAATAAGGGCTAGAGCCAATTCTAACTTTCCCCGCGCTCCAAAATATAAATCTCAATTATTTATTCGTTTACTGTAAATATTGTCAGCATCAGAATTGACAGGATGAAAAGATTTGGAGGAGTCAATAACCACTACATTTAAAAGAATACAAACAACTTCGAAGTGATTAGAATGAAGACAGTAAACCAACAAAAAAGATTAATTCTTGTTTTACGCATTTACGCAAGTTGATGGTTATCTTTCAACATAAATGATTTCCCAAATAAATATAATAAATGGCTAAAGCCATTGGCGTAAATTTTTATTAACCATAGCCCATGGTTTAAACCATGGGCTATGTGGAAAACCATGAATTACAACCGTTTCAACGGTTTTTTATATTGCAAACAAATAGGATGATCACGAAAAAAATAATTTCAAATTAAAACACAGGCCATGTCACACTCGTACATCAATCTGGATAGATGCTATTTGGGCAACAAGGGAGCATGAGCGATAAATATAGATCAGCATTTGAATTCTTGACTTCGTTTTCAAGTTTTGATGTATATTGTTGTTCATAAAACCAACATTCGCAAAAATTCAATCAGCCTATATGGCATTAACTAAGCCTCCTCGAAATACTGATTATGACAATATAAATGAGTACTCCTCTAACGATGAGAAACTAGATGTTGTATTTATGAAAATGACTAAAGAGAGTTATTTTAATTATATAGATTATCATAAACTTTTTATAACCTATGCTCAACAACCACTTTTTAATGCACGAATTGAAATGACTGGTTTGGTGGAAAGCCAACAACCAGAAGGGTCGCAAATAATGTACAGATTAAAAAGCAAAGCTATATTGATTCTTGACAAGTATGATAACTCTTATTTGAAATACTTGGACGCTAATAAAGAATATTAATTTATGAGCAATTCTAAAATTAAATTGCTAGATGATATACTTTCCTATCTAGGGATAGACACAACATGGCGAACCCTGCGAAAAACCTTCCCAGATACAGATGTGCCATTGGATCACCTTAAGTCAATTTTACGAAAACTGGAATCAGATGGATATATTAATCGATTCGATGGAAAAGTATTACTTACAGGGGAACGCGGATATCTCAACGAAACTAAAATAATCAGGAACACTGAGGGCGATTTATTCGTCGAACAAGGAGGGTACAAAAAAAGACTAGGGAGGGAAAAGGCCTCGCGTAATTTGAAACATTTAAAAACAGCATTCGAGGTTGTGATTGCGTTAGCTACAATTCTTCTGTCAATTATGTCATATAGGCAAGCTAATAAGATTTCAACACTTGAAAATAAAAACGATTCCCTAAAAGCAAGAATCGAACTAATAAATACAAAAATTGCAAAATAAAGTCACCAGTAATGGTACAAGATGATGCTTGCCCCAACAAAGGGCTTTATTCCTGATCATTTTAATTTATTTTAGAGTATCACTAAAACCCATATTCCACGACATCTTGTTCTCCTTCCCTTAAAAGTTTATTAGTTACTTTTAATTATAAATTTTTCCCTCATGCCCGAAGGCCCTTCTATTCTCCATTTAAAAAATCAGTTAACCTCTTTTATTGGAAAGAAGGTTACAAAAGCCAGTGGTTACAGGCCCATGGATACAAAGTGGATAAAAGGAAAAAAAATATTGGATATAAGGACCTGGGGGAAACACTTGCTATTTGTTTTTGAAAACGGCTCGGTAAAAGTGCATCTCGGCTTGTTTGGCGAGGTGCTGGTAAACGAGCGTAAAAAAGTAAACCGGTCTTTTTTTCTTGAATTCAGTAAAGGAGAAATAAATGGCTATGTGGTAAGAGCCCAAAAACTAACAGCACCGCTAAATGAAATTTATGACTGGCGGGTGGATATATTAAGCAAAGAGTTTGATCCGGCTTATATAAAAACTTTATTAAAAACACAAAAGGATAAAACCATTGATGATGTATTGATGGACCAGGCAATATTTTCCGGTGTGGGAAATATTATAAGGAATGAAGCGCTTTACAGGGCAGGCATACACCCGCTGAGTATTACAGGAAAGATACCTGCAGCAAAGATTACGAAACTTATAAAAGAAGTGGTAAACTATGCCCGCTTATTTTATGAGGAACTGGAAACAAAAGGTAAAAAACTACCCTTCGCCGTTTACCAGCAGCGGTTTGCAGCAGATGGCAGTGAAGTAACTATGAAAGTATTACCTAAATCTAAACGAAAAATATTTTACTCAGAACATAAGCAGAAGATGTATGAATGATGCAAATACTTATTAGTTTGAATTTCGTTTATTCTAAAAAATACAAGCTACTCCAACATGGCGCTTTGGTGAATGTTTCATTAGTAGTTGCATTGCAGCAGTTATTATTTTGACAGTGGCATCATGCAATACAAAGCCTTCCGCTTCCGCCGTAACAATTTACCCCAACGATCTTGTCAGCGACAATACAAAGGGCCCTGTAACAGAGATAGAGACTGACTCTTACCTGCCAGACAGTGCGGGCAAGCCTGGTGCAATTATTGAAAAATATATAGCAAAATACGACAGCGCCGGATTCATTACTTCGTACATTACAACAAGTGGTAAAGACAGTTTAAAATCAATCGATACTTATACGCATAATGCCAGCGGGCTTCTTACCGAACAGGTAAGCACCAATGGTAATAATAAAAAGCATTCTTCACTCACAATTGAATACGATAGCACCGGTAAGCCAGCTATTGCCAAATCTTACGACTCTACGGGAAAGATGGATGTATACTATACTAATATTGGATTAAGTAAGTATGGCAAGTTTACAGGCGGCAAAGGCTATCACTCCGACAGTACATTAAACTCAGCTTCACTAATGATTACGACAGCATCCACTATATAGGAGGCATTAGCAAAGACAGTACAGGTAAAGTAACTTATTCTAATTCGATACAATTAGACAGCGCCGGTAACCCGCAAAAGATGGAAGAAACAGCAGTAACTATGGATTCCCCAACAAAAAAAGACGTCACTAAAAAAACTACTACCACTTATACCTATGGCACACTGGACAGCCACGGCAACTGGACAGAGCAAACAGAGCACATAACAAGCGATGATAAAACCAAGGTTCCCCATTTGTTCAAAAGGATAATAACTTATAAAGAGTAAAGGAGCGCCAACTCTAAGCACATTAAATCTAAGGCCGCCGGTAATTACTATATGGCGTAAGACCCCGTGTCAAAATGAAGAACATTCTTGTTCCTCATAATTTTTGCATTAAAAAAGCTGCGCGCATCAAAATAGTAATCTCCATTTTTTGTTTATTTACTATGGAGTTTTTCTATAAAATAATTTTGATGTAATAAATGGACTCGTTGGATTTATAATTCAATGCGGTGTATCTGTATTACTTTTATGCAAATCTTTGTTATGATTGCGATTAAAAAATCTCTTCCTCTTTTCATAATTATCACATTGATGGCTACTCGCATTTTTGGGCAGTCATCTATTCAATATGAAATTTCTTTTCACAATTACCGTCACCATGAGGCACAAGTGCAATTAGTAGTTAACAAACTTAACAATGCGCCAGCCACGTTTCGCATGAGCCGGTCATCTGCCGGAAGATATGCCACGCATGAGTTTGGGAAGAATGTGTATGATGTAAAAGCATTTGATGGCCAGGATAAACCGTTAACCATTGAAAGAGTCGCAGGCGATATTTATAAAGTAACCAATCATCCTTCAACAGTAAAGATCACTTACACGCTTTATGGCGATTATGCCGATGGCACTTACGACGATATTGATTCTTCGGAAGCACATTTGAATATGCCAGCGACCTTTATGTGGATCGAGGGCCACGATGACGATCCGCTTACGATCAAATTTGATATGCCGGAATCACTACATTGGAAAGTGGCAACACAACTGAAACCGCTGGGTAAAAAAAATACTTTTTATGCACGTAATTTTCAATACATGATGGATTCTCCTACCGAACTAAGTGATTATCATTTGAGCACATGGGCCGTAAAAAATACAGATGGAAAACAGGAAGAAATACGCCTGGTAATGCATGCAAAAGTATCAGACAGTTTGATGGATGCTTATACGGCAATGGTCAAAAAAGTGGTAACCGAAGAAGCAGCGGTTTTCGGAGAATTGCCTGATTATGATTATGGCAATTATACCTTTATTGAAAATGTAAATCCTTTTGTTTTTGGCGATGGCATGGAGCATAGAAATTCTACTTTTATAACATCCACCGGCCAACTGGA
>Ga0207933_1001038_pt1 | contig 23065 bp, 21 predicted proteins | sample NGESurdeep092012_4_FD_184488 | JGI IMG/M metagenome (GOLD analysis project Ga0207933, IMG submission 184488) | Arctic peat soil microbial communities from Barrow, Alaska - NGEE Surface sample F53-3 deep-092012 (SPAdes) | ecosystem: Environmental > Terrestrial > Soil > Wetlands > Peat ...
CAGTCCAGCCGCACTTGCCCAGCATCAGACCTTCGCCGTCAACCCCGATGCCAGCGAGGTCAAGATGAAGCTCAACACAACCCATGAGGTCGTCAACGGCACGTTCCACGTACAGTCCGGATCGATTGGGTTCGACCGCAGCGGTGCAAAGATTTGGGGTTCGGTGGTTGTCCTCGCCGACAGCGGAAAGACCGGCAATAGCAGCCGCGACAAGAAAATGAAGAAGGACATTCTGAAGGTCGCGCAGTATACCACCGTCACGTTCACGCCAATCGGCTATACAGGCATGATCGCTCCAACAGGCGATTCGACCATCCAGGTCGGTGGAATTATGACGTTGCTTGGTATACCCCACGCAATCACCGTGCCGATGCAGATTCACATGGCCGGCGGCAACTGCACTGCCAAAGCGCATTTCGTCATTCCCTATGTGCAGTGGGGTCTCAAAAACCCGAGCTTTCTGTTCTGGAAGGCAGAAAATAATGTTGCGATTGATCTCAATCTCGTCGGCCAGATCTCAAACTAAGGCATTAGAAGAATCATTCGACGGGGCAACTCCAAAAATAGAGTTTCAAGGCTGACTCCTGATTCTTGAGGTTCTGCGGGACAATAGGGGAATAATTGCTACGGGTCGTAGGTGTGGCGTCTAGATTCACGCCATCTAAGGCAGCTTCCAGTTCTGAGAAAAAGTTGGATCGAACAAGGAGGTTCTAGCCAAGAATGAATATGCGTGCGATTGGATGGGTCACTCTCTGTCTCATCTCGATGCCGGTGCTGGTGGTTGCGCAAACCGACGAGATCCAGGTCTACGACGGAGAGATTGCGCCGCCGGGGATATTCAATCTAATGATCCACAACAACTTCACGCCCCAGGGGCGGAAGGTGCCCGATTATCCTGGCGCAATCATCACAAATCATTCGTATCAAGTCACTGCCGAATGGGCGTATGGCGTTACACCGTGGTTCGAGCAAGGCCTTTATATGCCTGTAAGCTCGCCCTATTCTTCGAACTATGGCTCGACGCTCAACGGCTTCAAGATTCGCGAATTATTCACACAACCCAACGCTCATGAACATACCTTCTTCTATGCAGCCAATTTTGAGTTCAGCGTCAATCACAGCTACTGGGAGTCCAGGACGATTACCTCCGAGATCAGGCCGATCGTTGGGCTGCACTTGCATCCATGGGATTTCATCTACAACCCGATAGTCGACACGGACTACACCGGAGGATTTGGAAACCTGCAGTACAACCCTTCGGGGAGAGTGGCGTACAACTTCAACGACAGGTGGGCCGTTGCCGCAGAAGAGTATGACGGTTTCGGCCCGCTGCACGGGTTCTTGCCACTTTCGAAGCAATTTCACGAGGTCTGGGCGACTACGGATTACTCAGACAGCAAGTTTCTCGGTCTGAGCGTCGAAGGCGGTGTCGGGTATGGTTTGACCGCGGCGTCGGACAAATGGACGCTTAAATTGATGCTGTCACGTAACCTCAACGTCCACCCTTGGCGTCCCTGAATGGAGAAGTCCGGCAAAACGGCGACAAGGTTATTCACATCCGATCCAAGCACTCAGAATCGGAAGGATTCACGATGAAAGCGCGCCATCGTTTCCACAATCTCCATCCTCATGCGCCACATACGTTGGGTGGACTCCTTCGATGGAAACTCGGATTAGCCAAGGAAGATGCAACAATACCTGTCACCGCTGCGCCTGAGTCAAGCGACAAGATAGACACTGCACTGACTCCTGTCGCTAGCTCACTAGAACGGGAACAGGTTCGCGTGACATGGATCGGTCACTCGACGTTTTTAGTTCAACATCAAGGACTGAATATACTTACAGATCCAATCTTCGGAAACTGTCAGCCGTTTTGGTTGGGTGGCATCAGGCGAGCAAAGCCCCCGATACCCAAGATTGACAACTTACCTGCCATCAACTTCGTCCTCATCAGTCATTCTCACTATGATCATTTGGACTTGCCATCCGTGCGTGCGCTGGGCAGTCAAGTGGAATTCTGTGTGCCGACAGGGCTTTCCAAATGGTTTGCCGAACGGAAACTTGGCCTTTGTCACGAGTTAGGTTGGTGGGAAACGTTCAACCTCACGGACAGTTTGACGCTATATTGCCTTCCCGCACAACATGGGTCTAGGCGGCAGCTCTTTGATCGTGATCGAACGCTGTGGTGTGGCTGGATGTTGAAGAGTGCGACGAAATCAATTTACTTCGCTGGCGATACCGGATACTCCACTACCTTCTGCGAAATTGGAGAAAAGTTTGGCGGAGTTGATCTGGCTATGATACCCATCGGCGCATATAGACCACGCTGGCTCATGCAGTCTATGCACTTAAGCCCCGAAGAAGCGGTTCAGGCGCACGTCGATTTAGGATCGAGGCTCTCCATCGCTTGCCACTGGGGAACCTTTCAAATGGCTGATGAACCTTTGGACGAGCCTCCTGTTCTGCTGAGGCATGAGTTGTCCAGACGTCATATCGAGGCCAAACGCTTTCGAGTGCTCGGCATCGGTAAAAGTATCGAGATCTGATACTCGAGCATTATTCACGTCCGCTCGTAGTCGGAATAGATAAAGATTATTACCAAGAATGGAGCCGACGATGCTTCAGACCTTCTTAATGTACCCGGTGTGCCTCTTCTCTTTGGCGCTACTGCAGTCTGCGATCTTTCGACGTGTGCCCGCCGTGATATTCGCTGTCCTGTTCGTGCATGGAGTTGCGCCGCTCGGCCCCAACCTTCAGCAACCGGGTCTTCCCCAGCAGGCGCCTGCTTCCCTCATCATTACGCGCATGGCCCAGATCGAAGAGCAGGCGCATGCGCGGCATGAACACTTCTCATATCTTTCGGAAGAGCGCTCAAAGCGGACGGGTGACCATCTGTGGAGAGAGAAGGTCGTGGAGGCTGGCGACGGCATTCTGAGACGGCTGCTCGCAATCGACAACCGTCCGCTCGGCCCTGCGGAAGCAGCCGCCGAAGACCATCGCATTGACAGGCTGGTCGCAGATCCTGAGGCTCTCCAAGCGCTCAACGAAAAGCAGGAAGAGGATGAGACGCACGCAGCGCAGCTTCTAAAATTGTTGCCGAAGGCATTCCTGTTTTCCCCTGATGGTACCGAACAGGGTTGCACCCGATTCGCTTTTCGTCCTAACCCAAAGTTTCAACCCTCCACGTATGAAGAGCGGGTCATCCATGTTCTTGAGGGAACGATCTCTATTAAGGAGCCTGAGACCCGCCTTTGCCGTCTCGATGCTACGATTTCCCAGCCGGTAGAATTTGGCTTTGGACTGTTGGGGAAAGTGGATAGCGGCGGCCATTTCAGTATCCAGCGCACACAGATTGATGCCGATGTCTGGAAGACCAGTTATATCTCGGTTCATATAGAAGGCCGTATTCTTCTCCTGCAGAGCTTTTCGCGAGATCAGGAAGTACGGCGCAGTGATATCGTTCTCGTGCCCCCGCATCTCAGCTTGAGCGAGGCTGCGAGGCTAAGCCATCCCTAGCGGCGGATACACCACCGACTACCCACGCGTACGGGCTCACAGGAACGATGCACAGGGAGCCAATATGGCCGTCCACTTCATCAATCCCAGCGATAATTCTCTTGGCACTGCAGTGATCGCACCGCGGTGGCTGTTTGTATTGGCGGCTGCGACGCTTAGATCGATGCGCAAGCCGGCCCTCGCAGATGAGTCCCTGGAAGAACTCAACGCCGAGAGTATTCAGCCTGGCGATGTCGTTGGCATAAGCATTCACACGGACAAGGCCTTGCGTAGATACGAGGTGGAAAGAATCGCCCGAGGGCGCGGCGCGACGGTCGTTTATGGCGGCATTCACGCGACGCTTTTTCCTGAAGAACCATTCCGGCAGGTCGCTGCGGATGCGGTCATTCGGGCCCTGCGATGGTGGCACTACACTAACACTCCAACCGATACAAAACATCAAGCAGTCCACAGATCCTTCGAACTTGAGGAATTGGATTAAAGGTGTTAGCTCTGCTACATTCGGGACGTAGGAATGCGCAACCACAACCATCCACGGCTTGAGACACTGGCAACGCGTTCGTTGCGTCAGCGTATCGTAGCTTGCTTATTGCTGCTCCTTGTTGTATTCCTGATCGTCAACCCCATCTTTGAGTGTCATGACCACCTTGATAACCTCTGTCATCTCGGGCCGCATGGATTTTTGGTAATCCTGCTACTGGCTGCTTGTGCAGGACTCGGCCTCATGGTATCTAGGCGCTGGAGCCCGGACGTTTCGTACTCCGTCATCCGACGTTTCCAGACCCCGGCCCTATTTCCAAGAGCATCGCACAGGCGCCCCAGTGCCCTTAGCTCTGAACCCCACCTCTCACTACGAATCTAGACATCCCTAGTACCCCTGCGTCTTAATGCTGGGATTATCCGCGTAACGCCGATTTTTTTGCGCCGTACGCGGATGCCAGCGTGCCATATCTGCTCACATCGCGCCAGGTATTTAAGGATGAATATCAATATTCAATTACATTTCCGTATGCGGGGGGCATTGTCCCTCTGCACGTTGCTCAGATGTATGCCGGTAGTGGTTGCGTTCGTGTTGATTGCTGTTGTCAAGGCTGCTGCCGGTCAGGCGTCCGATGCGGATCTGGTGACCGTGCAGCTTCACACGCTGACTCCTCATGTGGCCGCTTATGCTCAAGTAGGACCCATCAGTGTGCTGCCGGTGAATGCTGCGGAAGCAGGAGTGATCGCGGGCCTGAAGGTGCTTCCCGGAGCGCATGTGCGGGCAGGGCAGGAATTAGCTCATCTGAACGGCCCCAGCATAAAAGCATTGTTGATGCAGAGCGAGGCCGACGTTCGGAGTGCGCAGACGCAACTCAGCACCTCGCAGAAGTCTCTGGCGATCCAGCGAGAGCTGTTGCTTTCTCACCTAAGCACGCGAGAGGCCGTGCATCAGGTTGAAGGCTCGGTGGCCCAGGCGCAGACTGCATTCGACAACGCCCAAGCCCGACTAACGGCTGTGCGCCAGATGGAGATAGTCTCAGCACCAACCGACGCCATTGTGCTTGCACTCAACAGTGCTGACGGCGAACTGGTCAATGCCGGGCAGCCGATCGTCATCCTACAGTCGAGCCGAAGTCTTTGGGTCAAAGCGGCTTTCTACGGTGTTGACATGGCGGCGATCCACGTTCGGATGACCGGCCGTTTCTCACCCGCTGATGGCAGTGAAGCTACTGCGGTGCGAGTGTGCGCTGTCTTCGGCACAATGACTGCGGGCGGAGGGGAGTCGATTGCGATGGTTCCCCTGCATCCCGGAGCGCACTGGCTGAGCGGTGAGGCTGGAACGGTCACACTGGACGCTCCGCAACGCAAGTTGGTCGCCGTTCCTACCCGAGCACTAATTCTGGACCAAGGCAAATGGTGGGTGATGGTCCACACCGCTCAAGGAGATCGTCCGCAGGCAGTTGTACCGGGACCGGCAGAAGGCTGGGACACATTGATTGAGCGCGGCCTTGCGGTGGGAACGCAGGTCGTCGTCAACAATGCCTATCTGCTCTATCATTCGAGCATTTCCGAACACTACCAGATTCCGGGTTGATGCCCATGACAGAGACAAATACTTTTCGGCGTTTGTTCATGCAGCCTTTGGTATGGGTGCTTAGTCGATTCAAAAGATCTTGTAAGCGTCGAGATTCCGACCAATTCGACTTCATACCCTCTCATCGGTCAGACGTAAAGAGCCGAGACCGGTATTCCAGAGTGGAGAGGCCAAATCAAGTGGAGTGTGGCTTTCCACCTCCGTCATCAAGTCGATATATGCCCAATATTCAGGAGAAAGTAGTCGATGGGCTGGATGAGCATTGCTGTTTCCTAAACAATCAAGTCATCGCTTAGGTGACAGTGGGCGGAAAGGCCATTGCTGCCCGATCAGTGCATCTGCATTTTCATGCCTTTCTTATCCTGCATGGGCATCTTCGAGCTATCAGACGAAGTGTTCGCATCCGGAGAACCGCCGGCTGCTGTTTTCCACGAATCAGAAACTTTTGGTGGCAATTTGTTCATGTGACTTAGGAAAGTGGTCACCTGCCATATCTCCTGTTCGCTGAGAGCCTGCTTCCATGCGGGCATTCCGCTCATACGGACACCGTGCTCGATGATGTAGAAGTTCTGGTTCTCGGGCATGTCCGGGGCGTCCTCAAGGAATTGGGGCGCACGAGGATAGAGAGAATTGGCAAGGGGCCCGCGCGCACGATGGATGTCCCCGTGACAATTCGCGCAATTCGTTTGGTAAACCTTCATCCCAGCGATCAGGTTGGCATCCGTGGGCTGAACTGGATTCTGCGCCTCTGAAGCACGTCGGCTAACCGCGGCATCGAGGGCAGGCATTGCGATCTTGCTTTCAAGCAAGCTGACTTCTTTGTCCGCGCGCGGGTTTACAAATCCGAAGCGCACATAACAAAACATCGCCAATAAGAGGACGGCGATGCCTGCTACAAATCCGGGAATAAACTTACGCATGATGGTTCCCTTCGATTGAATGTGAACGGAAGACTTGTCTTTGCAACTTATTAAGAACGGGGCCGTGCCAATCATGATGAATTGGCGCAGCCCGAATTTCAGTACCAGAGTCGAAGTCCGAATATGAAGCGAGGATCACTTGTGGTTTCTCCGGCCTGGCGCGCATAACTGGCCGTGCTGCCATATTTCCCTTCATAAGCAAATTCGATGTAAGGCGCGAATTTTCGGCTGATCTCATAGCGCAAACGCACACCCGTATCCAATTCCGAGAAACCAGATCCGATCCGGCGTGCAGGATCATCCTTGCTGTAGAAGTTCAACTCGGCTTCTGGCTGTACGATCCACCGCTGCGTGAGCAATAAATCGTAGGAGCCGGTAAGGCGGCCAGCGACGTGTCCACCGTCCCGGATATAGAGAGTGGGCGCGAACTCGAAGTAGTACGGTGCAAGCCCCTCAATGCCTATTGCTGCCCAGGTACGGCTTGGGCCTGAGTCCAGATCGGCTCGTACACCAACCTGTGCATCGAAATAACGCATACGCGGAATCGGGCGGTCATAAAGCGCTTCGTGGTCTCCATCGCTCACTGAACTGCTGTTACTGATCCCTTCCGATTTGAGCCAGAGCTTGTTCATGTCGTTGCCTATCCAGGCTTCGCCATCCCATCGCAGCTCACTGTCTGGCCCGTTCGTGCGGACTTCAAACTGTTCCAGCAGCGCATGAGCAAAAATATGGTTGCCCATGTCCGATGACTCCATATCTGACATGGTGGCTGTAGCCTTGCCGGGCGGTTGTGGAGCCGATGCTTGAGCTCCTGCTGTCTGGGTACACACAGAGAGAAATGCAATAGTAATAGCTCCGCCAATAAGCAGGGCGTGTTTAGCCTTGACTGGGCAATATTGAGAGTGAAAGTTAGCGCTCACGAGACCACCACCGTTCTGAACATTCCAGCCTCCATGTGATAGAGCAGATGGCAGTGAAAGGCCCAATGACCAGGCGTATCCGCGCTGACCAGGTAGCTCACGCGCTCCGCGGGCTTCACGATGACCGTGTGTTTATAGGGATTGAACTCTCCGTGCCCATTGTCCAACTCACTCCACAAACCATGCAGATGGATCGGGTGACCGCTGCAAAGCCTCCGGTCTGCAAGATGAGGTCGGTCGCTTTTAGAGCTTGTTCCAGCCGTGACCACGGCTTGTCCGCCAGCTTCGTTCGGCGTTCCGCAGACATGCGAAGCCAGAGCAGCCGCCGCAGTTCCACACCGGAAGCGGCTGCCGTCTCCGGCGACAGGGCATCGCTCACATCCACCCAGGCGCAGGCATTGCCAAGCTGGGTGATCGAGGCCAACAACAGAGTGATGGAGATGGTGTTCGAGGCGGGAAGAAAGGCGCTTTCAGCACCCTCGTCAGCACCCTCGGAGGGTGCGAAGGGGAGAACGAAAAAAGGTGCGGATCGCTCCAGCACCCTCGTCAGCACCCTTAAAGGAGGTTCTTGATTTTGCCACTTGCCATAAAACCTTTGTTTTCTTAGGCTTTATGGCGGGGACGACGGGGCTCGAACCCGCGACCTCTGCCGTGACAGCTAATCCGTAAGTCGTAACTTGTTGATACTAGGCGTAGCGGATGGCTACCTGAGCGCCCTGAGACACCCAAAGGAACGGTTATTGGACCCTTATCGGACCCGTGACCTTTGCCCTCTAAACCTTTGCCCTGTTCTCGATTCTTCGAGCAATTTGGGCCATTGTTGAATCCGACTTCGACCGCGACCTCTGTCGCGTGATGGCAGAGGTCGCGGGCCCAAATGATACCCGAATCACTAAATGTTCCCTGTGGAGGAACATTTCATGCGCACAATGCTATCCGGCTATGATACTGTGGTCTTGTTTCGTTCCTTCTAGGGGAACATTATGAGCACAGAATACAACTCGAAGACTCCCGGACCCGGATTGAAAACCCTCGGACCAAGATCGTCTGCTCTGTGGGTCGAACTCAACGAACGCGGCAAGACCACGTTCACTCTTCAGGATGTCGAAGAGATAACCGGCCTGCGCGGCTCCTCGGCCCGAACGCTCATCCATAAAGCGGAGCGACGGGGACTCGTCACCCGGCTGCGCTCCGGCCTCTATACGCTCGTTCCCTTCGAGCTGGGCCGGGCGACGGAGTATGTCGGCGATCCCTATGTCATCGCCCGAGAGATGTGCGAGGGACGCCCCTACTTCCTCTCGCACGCCTCCGCGATGGAACTCCACCGCATGGTCACGCAACCGCAGTTCACCATCTATGTCAGTTCGACGATGCGGACACCACCGCGCTCAGTTCATGGACACGAGTATCGCTTCGTCACGGTCAAGCCGACGGATTTCTTCGGCCTGACACAAGTGTGGATTACGAAGCAGCAGTCCGTCATGGTCAGCGATAAGGAACGGACCATCCTCGATGCCCTGCGTCAGCCTCAATACGCGGGCGGCATCCCGGAGGTGGCGAAGGCTCTCTGGATGAGCCGGGAAGACATCAAGATTCCGCAACTCCTCGACTATGTGCAGCACTTTTCGAGCGGTGCTCTGCGACGACGGCTCGGGTTCCTGCTCGAACTCTACAGGATGGCTTCGCCGGACCAGCTCGAACCGTTGCGCTCGCACCTGACCTCGACCTATGACCGGCTCGATCCAACGCTGCCGAAGTCCGGTCCCTTCCAGGCGCACTGGCGTCTACAGCTCAACATCGGTATCGACGAACTGGAGGCCATTCCGCACTCATGATCCCACAGCGCAACATCTCGCTTCTCGCAAACCGGCTGTACAAGGAACATGGTGGCCGTCGTATCCCCGAGACCGTGCTGGAGCGGGACTACTGCCTGGCCTGGTTTCTGGTGGGCTTGAGTCAAAGCAAGCTCCGCGACCTCCTCATCTTCAAAGGCGCCACCGCGCTCAAACGCTGCCACTTCGGGGACTATCGTTTTTCGGAAGACCTGGACTTCACGCTTGCAAGAAGAGTGGAGTTCGCGGAGATCCGCGAAGGTCTGGAAGAAGTATATGAACTCGTGGCCCAAGCCTCCGGCATACGCTTCTCTTTCGAGGCCGAGGACCGCCAGACGCACATCAACAGCTACACCTTTTATCTCCGGTATCAAGGGCCGCTGCCGACATCGAACACGGTCAAAGTAGACATCACGGTCTCGGAGATTCTGCTTTTTCCAGTAGAACAGCTTCCCGTTCTACGCACCTATCCAGAGTTTGAGGACGTACCGGAACATCGCCCAATCTCCGTGTACAGCCTGAACGAAATCGCCACCGAAAAGATCGTGGCTCTTCAGGACAAGGCTCGCAACGAGCCGCGCGACCTCTACGATCTGTGGTTCTTGACCTCTCATGCGGGTGTCGACATCGGCCCTCTCATCGGAGCCGTTACGGAAAAAATACGCTTTCGGGAGAAAGACCCCACAGGCATCGAAGACCGCATCCTCTCAAAAGAAGCTCGTCTGAATGCGCTGTGGAACGGCCGTCTCGGGCATCAGATGGAAGCGTTGCCTCAGTACGATGAGGTCTTCCGCACGGTGCGCCGCGAGCTTCGTCAGGCGGCCTTTCCCAAGTAGAACGGCCTATTCAGATCGATAGGCGAGCGAAACCAACTGATGCCTGGATATGAAAAGGACGGGCTGTCATTTGACAGCCCGTTCCCGAATCCGAGCCATGCGATTTACTGCTTGCTCAAAGTACGCAGGGTCAAATTCGATCCCGAGGTACTGACGATGGCAAAGCAACGCCGTTCGCAGGCATCTGGCGCATCTTCTCGATGCAGTTGCCATTGAGGATTGTGTTGACGGGAAGCTGCTGCTGGATCGTATTCGTGTTCATGGAAGTCACTCCGCTTTTTGTGGTCTCCCGACGGGTCGGGGCACACTGCGCGAAGCGACGAGAGCGGGTCAGGCTTCCAAGGCCAAGGGACGCTTTTGGGGAGGGACCTGAAGAAAGTCTTCCGCGTTTGTTACGGAAGAGTTTGTTTGGTGAGGAACCGGAAAAGCAGGGGCCCGCCGTGCCGCAGGACGACGGTAAAACCCCGAACGCGTGCCCGACTCGGAGAAGAACACAGACAGGAGTGCGCTGAATACGTACGCTGAGTGAGGCGAAAAAGGCCGAGTCTGCAATCTATACCCAACGAGATCGGACTCGAACCTACAATCCTTCGGTTAACAGGGCAGGTGTAGCGTCCGGAGTGCCTTTGTTTTCTTCAGGATAAATCGGAGTCGAGAGGCAGTTCTGGAACCTTTTCGGCGCAATTTGACGGACTTTTTGACGAGATTTTTTTCCCGAGAAGACCATTCCGAAGCTACCCGAATGCTCTTCTCCAAACCGTTTTCTGGATACCTGGTCGTGGACAGAACGGATCTAGACTAGCAATCGGTCCCCATATAGGCGGCGAACAAACGCCTCCTATTGCGCCCTTGCAATTGGGCTTCCGGTGTTGATGTGGTCTGATGCCATAGCTCTCTTCGCTTACGGTTCCTGAAGTACTCGTTTCGCGTGGTCCACTGCTAGCGGCAACGCGACCGGCTGGCCCGTTTTGGCAGAGACCTGCGCCGCCCAGCCCACTTCGGCAATTACCGCAGAGTTGGTAAAACCCAGCGGAGATCGTTGCCCATGATGCACGCACTCCAGGAAGTGCTCGATGCAGGCGCCCAGTTGATGTTGAATCACGTCGCCGCTATCCGGCGTGGTCGCACCGGGGGGCCATGCCAGTTCCTGTAGCCCTTGCTGCTGGCACCGGGCCGCGTCCAAGGGATAAACCCATTGTTCCTCCGCCTGGCCGGTGGACCAATAGCGCACCTTCTGAGGCCGATCCAACTGGGAATCGAAGACAAAGCCGCCTGCGGTGCCGTACAGACTGTGGTAGGCATCGTAGCCGTTGCCGTTGTCAATGTTCCCGAGGCATAGGCCGGTGGCTCCGTTATCAAATCGGATCAGGATGTTCCAAATGGGATCGGCTTCAAAGCCGCGCACTTTTGCTTCTTGACTGGAGGCAAAAACGCTCACCGGCTTGGCCTGCGACGCCATCGCCAGAATCATCGCCGACAGCGCATGATTGATCCCCATGCCGATGGCGTCCCCCATCAGGTCTTTCTTAAGTTTCCAAGCTTTGTCACCGGCGATGTTCACTGGGTGGCGGTAATTCACCTGAATTTGGGTGATCTCGCCAAAAATCCCCTGGGACACCATTCGCCGGAGTTGCTGCTCCAGAGTATCGAAGTAGAGGATGTAATCGACATACGTGATCAGCGCTGGATGCTGACGTTCGAGTACGATCTGTGCCAGGTAATCGGCATACCGCGTGGCACAGGGCTTCTCGCAAAATAAGTGTTTGCCCGCCGCCATCGCCGCCAGCGACTGAGGGCCATGATAGCTGTTGGGACTGACCAGCCAGACGGCCTGAACGCGTGGGTGATCCAAAATCTGCTGATAATCACTCACCAGCAATGCCGGATCCAATCCCAGTTCGGTAAGGAGCGCGCGTCCGCGCTCGGCATTCGGCTCAAGCAACGCGTGAACCTGTACATCCGTTCGCCGCGCCAGTACTTTGAGCTGAGCCGCTCCCATCCAGCCCGCCCCAACAAATCCGATACCCAGTGTGTTCATGTCGTGATCTCCTCGTTACAAAGACTTGCCCCCAGACCCACCGGTATTTCCGGCAATCGGTGCATGCCGTCCATAGGTGCCAGCAGCTGGGCCAAACGACCCTGCGGCGGTAGCCACGGGGCATTGGCCGCGGGCGTAAATTGAGGGCTGTTGAGTTCTACGCCGTTGATTGTCGGTACAAAGGCAGCCATCAACGCTGCGTGGATCGCCGAGTAGCCGGGGTTGGTCAAGTCCTGCAGCGACAGGAGCATGCCGTGCTGATGCGCCCACGCCGCGGCCACCAACACAAAGCTGTGTCCCTTGCAGGTTTTGAGCGCCAGGCCGCTCCAACTTTGCTCTCTAGCCTCCTCCAGCAATTCCAAACTTGTTAAGCCCTCATCCAGCATCACCGGCTTGAGCGCCCCCACGACACGCCAATTGTGGCGGGCTTTAACAATGTCCCGGCTGGTCGGCTGCTCCAGGTATTCCAATGCCGCATAGGCGCCCTGATCGGTTTCCTTGAGCTGCTGCAAATAGTCCAGCACACTCTGGGCATCGGGATTCGCTTCATTGGCGTCCACGCTTAACCGGGGAAAACCGATACCCCACCGCTTCGCGGCCCGGTAGACCTGGACCGTTCGGGCCACGTCCTCGACATTGTCCTGTCCGAGGATTTTGATTTTCAGGCAGCGGTAGCCACGGCTCATGACCCACGGTTTCACCTCACTTTCCAAATCGTCATGCTTGCCCACTACATACCATGCAGGCAATGCGTGGAGGGGTTCTTTGCGCAACAGGGCTGCCACCGCTGCCACCGCCCCCTGGCCGGGAAAGAAACGATCGGCGGAAGGGATCGGCGTCTCTTCGCCATAAAACGAAAAGGCGGACCTCTCCAACGCCTGTCCCACTCCGTCGTGAAGTGCCGCATCAAAAGGACTCAGGCACATGGCCTGCGCCAAAATTGGAATGCGATTCATTTGGTGCTGGAGCACTTGATCATGCAGCCGCAATCCCAATTCCAGCGGATGCGCTGCTTCCCTGCCGCACAAGTCCCACAGGTCCTCGGCAATGCGCTGGCACAAGTCGTGCAGCGCTCCATCCCGAAATTCATGACTCAGCGTCGGGGATGGCCACGCCCACAGATCCGACAGATAAATCGACCCCCGGCCGACGGCTTCGCGGCTGCCGACCTGCACGGTAACCTGCACCTGCGCTTCGGTCAGTTGCGTAATGGATCCGGAGCTGAGCACCAATGGACGCAGCAGCGGCTGAACGTGAAAGGTGACGCGAGCATCCACAATGTTCGTCTGCAGCATCACGATTGCTCCACGCGCATCGGACGATGGCATTGCGTCGAATAGATTGCGGCAAAAGCCAAGCGTGTGGCAAGTACCGCTGCGATCACAGCAAGGCTAAGGAGTCTCGGGTCCACGGGTATTTCGTCCCACCCTTCTTGAATTAGATCTCTGGCGCACAACGCGCAAAATAGTCCTGCCGCGAGACCAACCCGAACTGTTGCATGATCTGACCAATGGACAAATCCGCGGAGCGCGATTCCAGATAAAACAAGCAGTTGGGTTGGTCAAAGCGAACGCGCACCCGCTTGCCATAATGCCGCTGGACGTCTACGATCTTCTCCTGATTCGCGTCCGCGTACAGCGTGACGGCATCGAAATTGACGATTGCCGTTACGACAGGCGACCCAAAGCCAAACCGTAAAGTCTCCCAGCGTTGTCCCCCCGCCGCCAGTTCCTTGCCGTCACGGTCGATGATTCGGCTCCAGGCCGGATAGGCCAATACCATCGGCTTTCCATACAGCAGGGCATAGTAGTTCAGGACGTCTCCTGCGGGCGTGAGACTGGGAATCAGAAACAGGTCCGCCCCCGCTTGAGCCTGTTGCTGAAAGACGCTTTGGTAATAGATGTCGAAGCAAATGGCGCCGCCGACGTTCAGGCCCTCCCACTGGATCAGCGGCTCACGGCCCGCTTCCATACTCGCCTCCCGCTCACCCGGAGCGGGATTGCGCTTCTGGTAGTGCCCCAGCACCTCTCCCTGCTTTGAGAACAGGTAAAAGCGGTTCGCCAGACGCCCCTTGTCCCGAACGAGCACTGGGACGGTCATCGCGATTCGGCAGCGGACCGCTGTTTCCAATAAGATCTGCGTGCTGCCCTGCCAGTCGTCCAACGCCACATCGTCCAGGGAAACGTATGCACCGCCATCGCCTTGATACAGGTTGAGCGTCTCAGGAAGAACTGCCAGATCTGCGCCCTGGGCGGCTGCCAATTCCACCCATTGGGCGGCTTCCTGTAGCTTGGCCTCGAAGCTGGGATAGTCGCGGTTGCTCAAGGCAATCGCTGCAATCGTCTTCTCGTTCATTGTGTGGACTCCACTGCATTCTCCGAAGGACGCGAACGTCGGACGGTCTGGGACGTGTTTAACATCGGAAGACGCTGCCGATACTCCTGCAAGTAGTCGGGTCCTTGCGCCAGAATTCCCAGCGGTTGATCTCGGAGGACGTGATCACATACCCTGCCGCTTTCAGAAAGGGAATCGATCGCTTGCGGACTCACCCACGAGTGGTGCGTTTGAAAGACATCGCGAATCGCGGCCTCCTGTAGCCTATTCTTCCGCGCGTCCATCAGGACGTACTGGAAATCTTCAAGTCCATTTGAAACTGCCAGCTCCCGGGCCACGCTGATGACGAAGCAACAATGCATTGATGTCCGCCCCACCAAATCGGTAAATTGGTTGCGATACATCGCCTCTAAAATCTCCGTATCCAGATTCATTTCCGCATCCACATTCTTGTCTTCCCTTCCTGCTCCTCACGCCGTTGTCGAAACCAGACCTGAAAAGCCCGTCAAATCTCCTCCAGAGAGACCGTCCTTCGCTCATTTGCCGAACGGATTGCCGCAAATGCCACACGCGTCGCCAGCACGGCTTCATCCACTCCACACACTTCAGGGCCAGTTCCCAGGATCTGATCGACGAAGCGCTCCAATGCGCGTAGGTGGCCCTTGTCCGGCTCAGCTGCGAACTGGAGCAACGGATCGCTGGTCGCGACCGCTTCCTGGCACGCAGCTTGCCTTTTTGCGAGCCAACCGGAGACGCCACCCTCTGCCCCGATATTCGGATGCCGGTCGTTCATCATTGAGAACGTGATTTTCGCCGGTATCCCTTCGATCCCGGCAGTGCGAACCTCCAGCATGTGGTCGATCGCCACGTAAGCACCATTCCCCATCAACTCATAGAGCTCTTTGCAATAGCCAAACGTTCCATTGCCCACCATCACAATTGTGGCGAGAGCTCCGCCGGCATAACGGATGGTGACCGCTCCGTTGAGCATTCCACCTTCTACCGCGGTCACCTCGACAGGAGCCGCTGCCAGAAACCAATTGCAAATGTCTGTGAAGTGCGTCATCTCAAAGAGCATGGGCCCGTGAGGAGCTTGGCTTTTGTCGAACACCCATTTTTTCCAGCTGTACCAGTCGTCATTAATCCGCACAGACATCGAGGGGATGCCATCGCTCGACAACAAAGGCCTATCGACCCCTTCGCGATGCCAACGCCACAGGTTCGGCCTGGGAGCCTCCATATGGTTCCGGAAAATCCTATGCGCTTCCAACATGGCCGGGCTGGCCCGTCGATTGTGACCGACGCAGAAAGGAATCCCACTCTCGTGAACCACAGCCTGAATCTGCCGCATCTCTTCCAAGCTCAACGCCAACGGCTTTTCCACATACACAGGTTTTTTCGCTTGGGCAGCGAGCTCAATCACAGGTAATCGCAGCTTCTCTGTCGTGGCAAGACAGATCGCATCTACCTCCGGATCGGAAATAGCGCCCTCATAGTCATTGCGAGTATGCAGAGCTCCAAATCGCTCGCGGCACTCCACTAGCGCCGTCTCGTCGAGATCCACACAAGTGTGCAGGATCATCCGCTGAGAACGGGCAATATTAGGGATATGCTGAGAACGGGCTAACGCTCCGCAACCGATTACCGCAAACCGAAGGTGAGTCGCTGCTTCCTGGATAGTTGAATTAGTTTTATTCATGCGCGAGGTGGCCGCCCTCCCAGCCGGGCAATGTGCCGACGTTTCCTATCACTCCTGTGAATGGATCGAGCGGACCCGGGCATCCGACGCCGACGCCGTCGATGCGGCCACATCGAATCGATCTCCTGGTGCAGCATTCGCTGAATCCGGAGCACAGCGTCCTGGAATCCGCGCTTCGCGTCGGTCGGGCACTCGCTTCGATGAAGGATCTTTCCGTCATCGCGCACGATACCTACAGCGATCTTGGTACCTCCGACGTCTACCGCTCCAATCCGTCTCATTATCACTTCCCCCTGCGGTTCCTGATCGCTTCGCTGCGTGTGTAGATTTGTTCTCCTGCCAGCCACACATCCTCGACGAGGATCGCGTCCTGCCAGCGGAACCGTAGAATGTCAGCGCGAGAGCCGGGTTTGAGCTGACCCCGGCCTCCGGCAAATCGTCCTGGATTCGCTGTGGCCATGCTGAGCGCTTCATGAAGAGGCACACCTGTCACGCGGACAAGATTACCGATGCACTGCGCCAGCGAAGCCGTGGCTCCTGCAAGAAGCTCAGAACCTAGAACGCATAGCCTGCCATCAGGCTGGAGCTCGACACGACCTCCAACGGGGGTGGTGTACACGCCTGCGGGCATGCCAGCGAGCGCGACCGAGTCGGACACAAGCATGGAGCGTTTCACGCCTTTTGCGCGCAGCATAGCTTTGAGAACGTCCGGCGGAAGATGATGGCCATCCGCGATGAAGGTCGCTGTGAGACGGTCGTCGGCTAACTGGGGCCAGATGGGATTGCGGTGCCGCGGGATCACTGGGGCGATCCCGTTTCCAAGGTGTGTCGAAAGGCGAGCGCCCGCATCGACCGCGTGCTGGACCTGTTCGGGCGAAGCATGTGTATGGCCGATCGCAACATGGACGCCCTGCTCAACGAGTGCCGCGATGTACGTAGTGGACTCGTTGAAGTGCGGAGACAGCGTGACCATGCCGATCTGCCCACCGGCCGCATGTTGCCATCGCTCAAACTTTGCGATGGAAGGCGGGCGCACAGCGTCGACTGGATGGGCACCCCGGTATCCATCCAGCGGTGAAATGTGTGGCCCTTCCAGGTGGACAAAGGGAATGCACGCGGCCACCCTTGGCTGACACTGGCGAGCCTCGGCGATTATGCTGAGAGCATGGCAGATACTGTCATCTGGCGCGGTGATAATCGTCGGTGCAAAACACGTCACGCCACGAGAGAGCATCGCATCTACTAGATCGGTGATCATCTCCCGAGTGAGTTGCGGTGCATTCACGTCAAGGCCGGAGCAGCCGTTTACCTGTAGATCCACTAAGCCGGGCGAAAGGAAGAGATCGCTGTCCTCATGACACTCCTCCACGCGCGCGATCACACCTTTCTCTACGAGAAGTGCGATGCAGCGGCCACTTTGCGGATCACGACCTGTGATGGTTCTTGCACTCATGCTACTCACTCATCGAGCTCGATTCCCGGTCAAGGTACAGAGTGCATCGTGGATGCGTGCGCAGCACTGTCGCTGGGCATTCGCCGCTGATCGTTGACTCGAGCATCGCCCGCACCGCCGCGCCTTTGTGGCGGCCAGGCACGCAGCAGAAAAGCTCGTGCCCTGCGAGCAGCGTGGGTATCGTGAGCGTGATCGCACGTCGCGGCACATCGTCGAGCGCGGAGAAGCAGCCATCAAGGACCTGCTGCTCACGGCACATCAGGTCCAGCGTTACCACCTTGACTGGAAGAGGGTCCTCCAGATCCGCTGGTGGATCGTTGAAGGCTAGGTGTCCATTCGTGCCAATGCCGAGTAGTACGACATCGGTAGGAGCCTCAGCCAGGAGCGCTGTATAGGCCTGACATTCTGCTTCAGGATCGCACCCGGGATCTATCCGCTCGAAGCGGGCCAATGGGAGGTGATCGATGAACTCCCGCTTGAGCCAGTTTGCGAAGCGCTGTGGCGCATCCTCCGGCAGTCCGATGTACTCGTCCATGTGGAAGGCCGTGACGCGCTGCCAGTCGATGCCCGGCTCACAGCGAAGAGCGGCAAGCATCTCGCTCTGGCTTGGGGCCGCTGCCAGAATCAGTCGAAGGTGGTCTTTCCGGCGCAGGCCTTCGCGCAACGCCTCACCGATATCGCGGGCGGCAAACTGACCGAGCTTGGCGCGAGACTCCGCTACATGAACTTTCATGACGTTCTTCGACCCTCCATTGTTTGAGCCAGCCACGCTACGAGATCGCGAGCGGTTCGTGTATTGCGATTCCGCCTGTTTCTTCTTCTTCCGCCATGGCCGCCTTCGTTGTCGGTTCAGTGCGTGTCGGTTCGCCGCGCATGGTGTGGCGATAAACAAAAAAGACGACGAACGCAACCGAACTCAACGCAAAGCCGAACCAGAACGCAACTATATAACTGCCAGTCCACCTGATCAGGAAGCCGGAGATGGCAATGACTGTCCCGGTGCAGAAGTTGCGCACCAGCGCCACCGTCGAAGTATAGGAACCGGTGTCGGCAAAGTCCATCGTCTTCCACAAAATCGTGTCTCCTGCCACCTGCAGAGGCACGAAGAGAAAGAACAAAGACATGAGGAGCAACAGCCAGTGATAGTTCGTGGCATAGAGCGAGCTGAGCGCGAGTGCCAGCATCAAACCCCATCCGATGGACAACGCCAGGTAGCTTCCGAAACGGTCGATCAGCCAGCCCGCCGGATAAGAGAAGACGAATTGCAGCACAAGTCCCCATGACATGGCGGCGCCAGTAGCGCCGATGGTGAGATGCAGCTTGCTCAGCGAGTAGAACCAAACCCACGTCTTGAAGATCATGGGAAATGCGTTGAGCAACGCGATGGCGAGGATCAGCACCATGATTCGCTTGTCACGGCAAGCAACCTTGATTGGCGCCAATATATTGAAACTGCCTTTGGCCGGGTGATAAATCGGCGGCTCCTTGATCCGCCAGAGAGCGAGGAGCGTCATGCTCGTCATGACGATGGCGCCGATGAAAAACACGCGCGCTGGGTGAGTGTCGGCCATCTTCGCGCCGATGCGGGTGGAGAGGAAGCCGGCTGCACTAATGGTGATCGCCACCAAGCCGGAGACGCGCGCGAGAACATCCTTCGATACGCAGTCGATGCCCAGGAGCGGATAGCTCGAAGCCTTCACGTCGTTGAAGAAGAAGTAGATGAGCATGAACCCCATCAGCAGCCACTTTTGCGTGAACAACGGGAACAGCACGAGCGCCAGCAAGATGAAGGGCAGTGACAGCAGAGTGAAAGGTGTCCGCCGGCCTAAGCGGCTCGTGCAGTGGTCACTCTTCCATGAGACGTACATGACCAGGAAACTGACCGCCCACAGGTTGATGGAGACAATCAGGCCCACGCTTGATTCACTGACTCCGATGGACTTGAGACGAAGATTCATCAATGGCTCTAGGATGGTCTGCGAGAGCGACGATCCGAAGTGGCCAAAGGTAATCCACAGCACATTGCGCCACATCAGCTTCCGATCTGAGTAATAGCGGGTGAGCGTTGTGGCCGTGGCGAAAGCCGGGTTCGCGCCTTCTGGAGGCGGCACAGCGTTTTGTCCGCTGTTTCCGTTCTGCATCGTCCTTACCTCCAGGTCCGCCGATAGATGTGTGTCGATTTCAACACTCTATTTCAGCTCATCGAGACGAACCGGTCGCCTTTCGGATGCCGAGAGTTCGGCGGCGAAGCAAAGCCGGGTCGTTTCCAGGGCGTCGCGAGGGTTGATACTCGGCGGCTCACCTTTGGCGACGCGCCGCACGATGTCGAGGGCCTGGTCGTGGGTGTTGTGGAAGTAAGCGAAGTCTCGCTCCGGATCCCATGTCTCGGTCTGCAACCATGCGCTCGTCTGGCCGTAGTCGTCTTCGCCGAACTCCCACCGCTTGATCGTTCGCGGAAAGACGTCGGTCTCGGCAGCGCCCTTCTCACCGTAAATCATGTAGCGCAGCATGTGACCGTCGCCGGCTTGCTGCGAGATTGCATTCTGCAGCGGGTCTCCCTTGAAGGTGGCGGCAGGCCCCATCATGAAGGTGAGCTGACCGACAGCGCCATTCTTGAATCGGAAGCTGCAGTGATAGTTATCGTGAACCTCATAGTAAGAGATCATGTTCGGCGCACACGTCGCATACACCTCCTCCACGGCGTCACCGACCCACCAGCGAACCAGATCCACGTAGTGACTGAGCTTCTCCCCGAACATTCCGCCACTTGTCTTCGAGGCTACGCGCCACACATCATGCCGCCCCCAGGCGCTTGAACAGTACGTGCATTGCGTATTCAGTACACGGCCCAAAAGACCACGGTCAATCCACTCCTTCACGGTGGTGTAAAGGTGCGAGTAACGCAGTTCGAAGCCGATCTGAAGGAACCCCTTCGTCCGCTCCGCTGCCGACACCATTGCTTCCGCGTCCGCGAGTGTGGTCGCCATTGGTTTCTCACACATCACGGCTTTCCCGGCCTCGAGTGCTGCCACGGTCAGCTCTTTGTGTGCATCGTTCGAGGCCGTAACGAAGACGAGCTTGATCTCCGGGTCCTGCAGTACATCCTCGAGGGTTGCCGCGGTCTTCACGCCGAAGCCCTGCTTCAACTTCTCCATTCGTTTAGGGTCCAGGTCGAAGACGGTGATGCCGCGGACCAGAGGACTCTCCTTAAGATGACGTAGGATATTCTCCCCCATCTGCCCGCTGCCGAGGATTGCCACCTCAATTGATTTTTCACTGCTCACGCTTCCGCCCCCGTATCTGTTGTGTTGACCACCGCTTTCGTGAAGACCGTACGGTTCGTGTTGAGCGTCTTCCAACTCTCCTCGCCAATCGGCACCCAGGAACCGAGACGGAAACCGGATGCCCTTTCGGTCTCGAGCGCTTCCTGCGCGTAGATGTTGCCCACTCCTTCGTCTACGTTGTAGGTCACGTCGACGGGCACGGTAAAGGTGAGCTCACTATTGTCATGGTATAGGCGGCGGAGACCCATCGCCGTGATCCGTCGCGTCTCCTCCTCCCAGAGCAGGCACTCGCAGTCACACTCGACGCCGAACGCTGCCAATGTGGCGTAGCCAAATCGGATGCGACCGCCTTGCGGCAGCAGGATCGCGCCGTCAACATACGCGGTTTGTCCAGGTCGCGAACCGAGTGCCACGAGGAACGAGCCCTGCGTCACGGGTTCACAGGCTTCAAGGCGCCAGCGGCGATAGCGCGGAAAGCGTCCTTCGCTGATGTCTTCCCGACCAGTGTTGTTTAATCCGTAGATGTATCCCGGAATCCAGGTGGGTTCTTCCACAACGACGCGCGCGGAGGGGCAACTGTCTAAAATCTGAACGAAGATCTCTCCTCGTTCTGCATCATCCAGCCCTTTGCTGCCACCTTTAATCCCCGCGATCAGGTTCGCGTGGCCACCTGTAAGGCGGTATTGCTTGCCGCCGAGTTCTGACACCGATCCGGAGCAGTGAAGGTGCGTCGCGAACCGTATCGCTCGCTCGCCACGGAAGGAATCCGACAGGAGAATAATCCCTGTCTTGCGATCGAGAACAAACACCCTGTCGGCTTGTCGCACGCAGAGCTTCGGATCGAGCGCATATGTGACGACGATGTGGGCGTAGAGATAGCGCTCATCGATGAGGCACCGTCGGATGACGGCACAGCTCACCGGCAGAACGGCGCCGTTCAGATACTGGCCGTTGGTCAGCACACCGCCGTCCTCAAAGCACATGGCATTCGTCAACGCGCTGTTGAGACCGTAGGACCCCATGTTGATGTTGCAGATCATCGGCGTTCCGTCGACGGTGACCTCTAGCGCTCCCATCGACGGTGCAAACTCGCGGTTATGCGGCATCAGATGGAAGACAGCCTTCCGCCCTGGCTTGGGGCCGCCACTTACGGACACCGCTATCGTGTGCTCGCCACGCACGCAGGCGATTAGATCGCCCACATCCTTTGCAAACAGCGGCCGATCCGAGAAGGACGCGATCGGGCCGGAAGCCTGCGGGGCGTACAGCAGATCGAAAATCCCAGGCACCAACTCGCCGGTCGCACTCCTCTCTCTGTCAGCGAAGGCGCGATAGATGGATTCGATGCCAGGCGTGGGATGGAAACGACAAAGGAACGCGGTGAGAAATCGGTGCTCGCGCGTCCGCAGACCGCGTTGGAGTTCCTGACTGTTCGGCACTTCGAAGCTAGCCAGCAGTGCCTCTCCGAGATGATCAAGGAAAGCGCTCGTGTCGAGTTCCGGTCTCTTTCCGCCGAAGGTATGCGCTGCGGCCAGGTACAGAACAAGGTGGAAGGGAAAGTAGGTTGCCCACGCTGCCTTGCCGCTGTCAGGGAACAGCTTCAGACTCTCGCAGAACAGACCATGGAAGAACGGCAGCGCGCGGCGTGCGATGGCAAGCTCATCGAAGAAAGCCATGCAGGCGATCGCGGTGCCGTTCCATGCGCCGAGCGAGTGCGGATCGATGGCTGGACACCCCATGTAACCACGCTGCAGCAGGGTGAAGTCGTACATTTTCCCGATGTACTCCTCCGCCTTCGCCAGCATGGCGTTGCGGTCGGAGTCGTTCAACAAGGGTTGCAGATAGTCCCAGCCCAGCGCTGTAAGGTAAAGTCGCAGGCTGATGCCGCGATCGTTGTCACCGCCCATCAGCAGTGGATCGGGGCGGCCGCTCCAGGTTGGCGCATGCGCAAGTTCCAGTATCCGGTCCTTGGCCCGTGCCCCGATCACCGGATCGCCCGTAAGTGCATAGAAGAGGCAGGCCAGCTCGAGCGTCCCCTGGCTGTTGTCCGTCAGGAAGACGAGGTCCTCGGTGGACAACTGCTTCCGCAGCTCCTCGAACTCGGTAGTACCTTGCCAGCGTTCGCGGACCCGCTCCACTTCGTGCGGATGAAGAAAGAT
>Ga0207933_1001041_pt1 | contig 23024 bp, 20 predicted proteins | sample NGESurdeep092012_4_FD_184488 | JGI IMG/M metagenome (GOLD analysis project Ga0207933, IMG submission 184488) | Arctic peat soil microbial communities from Barrow, Alaska - NGEE Surface sample F53-3 deep-092012 (SPAdes) | ecosystem: Environmental > Terrestrial > Soil > Wetlands > Peat ...
CAAGAGTTGGTCGTTCCAGATGATTCGCTCACGCTTAATGAAGGAGCAATTGCGCCATGGTCCGGCGGGCATTCCTCCGAGTACTTCAGTCGATTATTGCAAGGGTTAGCCGATGAACTGGGTTTTTCTATGGATAAGCCATGGAGCAAACTGACGCTCAAGGCTCGGGAGGCGGTCTTAAATGGTTCAGAGTACGAAGTCCACGTTAAGTACAAGAATAGATATGGTCGAGTTCGAAATTATTCGACCGGCTTTGAAGGCGTCCTCGGTTTTATTGCTCGTAAGCACTCCGAAACTGATTCGGATTTCAGCCGAGAAAAATATGAAGCATATATGCGCGAAAACCCTTGTCCGGTCTGCAAAGGTGCCAGGCTCAAACCTGAAGTGCTCGCAGTTACTCTTGGCGGCAAGAATATTTGGCAAATTTGCGAACTTTCTATTGCCGATTGCGCGACATTCTTAAAGAAAATCTCGCTCAATGCGCGCGAAAAGAAGATTGCAGATCGAGTTCTAAAAGAGGTGAATGCCAGGCTTGGGTTCTTGCTCGATGTTGGCTTGGATTACTTATCACTCGAACGCCCGGCAGCCACTCTCTCGGGCGGTGAGGCACAACGAATTCGATTGGCGACACAAATTGGTTCTGGACTTACCGGAGTTCTTTATGTTTTAGATGAGCCGAGCATTGGGCTGCATCAACGCGATAATCGTCGCTTGATTGATACTTTAACCAGGTTACGAGATCTTGGAAACACTTTGATTGTCGTCGAACATGATGAGGACACGATTCGCATTGCAGATTGGATCGTGGATATTGGGCCAGGGGCAGGGGAGCACGGTGGCAAGGTTGTCTCGTCAGGGGATTATGAGGCTCTTATCTCGGCACCTGAATCCATTACGGGTGATTACCTTGCTGGTAGGCGAGTTATACCCATCCCAAGTGAGCGCCGCGTTGCGGATGCAAAAAGAACTCTCGTGGTTAAAGAGGCAAAGGAAAATAATCTTAAAAGCATCAATGTTTCTTTCCCGCTTGGTCTCTTCGTCGCTGTCACGGGTGTCAGTGGATCGGGTAAATCAACTTTGGTAAATGATGTCCTTTATTCAGTTCTCGCCAACAAACTTAACGGGGCTCGGATCGTTCCCGGAAGACATCGCACGATAACCGGTATTGATCATCTCGATAAGGTCGTTCATGTCGATCAATCTCCGATTGGTAGAACTCCTCGTTCAAATCCCGCAACATACACTGGCGTCTTTGACAAGATCCGCGCACTCTTTGCCGAAACAACCGAAGCAAAGATTCGAGGTTATCTACAAGGTCGTTTCTCTTTTAACGTCAAGGGTGGCCGATGCGAGAATTGTGCCGGCGATGGCACCATCACAATCGAGATGAATTTCTTGCCCGATGTCTATGTTCCATGCGAAGTTTGTCATGGCGCCCGCTATAACCGTGAAACACTTGAAGTTCATTACAAAGGCAAGACAATTGCGCAAATCTTGGATATGCCAATCGAGGAGGCTTCACACTTCTTTGAATCGGTACCAGCTATTTCTCGCTACCTCAAGACTCTCAATGAAGTTGGTCTTGGCTATGTTCGCCTTGGTCAACCTGCGCCGACTCTCTCAGGCGGGGAGGCGCAACGAGTAAAGCTTTCTACAGAATTGCAACGTCGCCAAACTGGTCGCACCATCTATGTCCTTGATGAACCAACTACCGGATTGCACTTCGAAGATGTCAGGAAACTATTGATTGTTCTTAATCGTCTTGTTGAATCCGGTAATACGGTCGTCGTTATTGAACATAATCTCGATGTCATCAAATCTGCTGACTGGGTGATCGATTTGGGACCAGAAGGCGGGGCAGGCGGGGGAATGGTTATCGCTGAGGGAACTCCAGAGCAAGTAGCTAAAAGTCCAGTAAGTTACACTGGGAAATTCTTGGCGGAAGTACTTTCCTAACCGTGGCAAATCCAGCGGATTATCGTCCGAGCAACATTCCGACCGAGCCTGGCGTATATCGTTTTTACGACCAGAGTGATCGCGTCATTTATGTCGGAAAAGCAAAGAATCTCAAAAATCGTCTCAACTCATATTTTGGTTCGAATCTAGCGACTAAAACCAATCGCATGGTTCACACGGCAGTTCGCGTTGATTGGACGATTGTTGGGACGGAAGTTGAAGCGCTTGCTCTCGAATATACATGGATCAAATCTGAAAATCCACAATTTAATGTGCAATTTAAAGATGATAAGACTTATCCCTATCTGGCGGTCTCGGTATCTGAGAAATTTCCAAGACTCTATGTGTCGCGTCAAAAACACATTAAAGGCAATCGTTATTTTGGTCCATTCACAAATACTTGGGCATTACGGGGGACCGTCGAAGTACTGCAGAAAATCTTTCCAATTAGGGCCTGCAGTCAACCGAATTTCAACCGAGCCGTAGCAACAAAGCGGCAATGCCTCTTAGGGGATATCGGGAAGTGTTCAGCGCCATGTGTCGGCTGGATCTCAGAGGAAGAGCACACCATCCTTGCCAAGAGACTGATCACTTATCTCGATCGCAATCCGACGGATATTGCCGAATCAATTCAGCTCGATATGGAACGCGCGGCGGCCAATGAGGCGTACGAACTTGCCGCAAGGCTACGTGATCAACTAGAAGCGCTTGGCAAAACTACAGAATTTACCGAAACCTCGCTCAGTAATAATTTCTCCGCCGATCTGATTGGGATTCACGAAGAGATCACCCATGCCGCTGCTTCACTTTTCTCAATTCGTGCCGGACGCATCATTGCCTCGCGTGCTTGGATTATTGATCTCGCAGATGTTTTAGAAGGTGAAGATGTTATTTCAGCTGCGCTTGCGAAGATTTACTTGGAGAACAAAGTGCCAACTGAAATTTTGGTTGATCGAGAGCCGTCTGATCCGCAGACGATTTCCGACTGGCTTTCTGCAATTGCCGGGCACAAGGTAATCGTAGCTGTGCCACAACGAGGGGAGAAGATTGAGATGCTTCGTACCGTTCAGCGCAACGCGAATCAGGCCCTGATTCAATATTTGAGTAAGCGATCCAACGATTCTGCGGTTGTGGGTAAAGCGCTTGAAGAAATTCATGATGCACTTGGTCTGCCTGAATTACCTCTGCGAATCGAATGTTTCGATATTTCAAATATTCAAGGTAAGCACATGGTAGCTTCGATGATCGTCTTTGAAGATGGGCAACCTAAAAAGTCGGATTACCGTCGCTTTGCAATTGATGACGACGCTGGCTTTGACGATACCCGCGCCATGAATCACATATTGACCAGACGACTCAAGCGCTATTTAGCCGAACGAGATATTGATATTACCGAACTCAAGATGCAGGGTGGAGCGCGACCAAAGTTCGCATATCCTCCGCAATTGATTGTTGTGGATGGCGGCGCTCCGCAAGTAAACGCTGCTTATCAAGCGCTACTTTCCCTTGGTCTAGAAAATATTCCCCTCGTTGGACTCGCAAAGCGATTGGAAGAGGTGTGGTTGCCTAATAATTCTGATCCAATTATTCTTCCGCGTCACAGTGAGGGTCTCTATTTGTTGCAACGAGTACGCGATGAGGCACATAGATTTGCTATCAATTTTCATCGTTCAAAACGGTCGGCGGTTATGTTGGAATCTTTACTCGATGAGATTCCGCTTTTAGGTGAAGTCCGTCGTAAAGCACTTTTGGAGCGTTTTGGTTCGGTCGGTGCAATTCGAAAGGCTACGTTGGCGCAAATTGCCGAAGTTCCCGGAATTGGAGAAAAGATTGCACTTTTGATTGCAGAAAGTTTGGAATCCCAGCAAAGCGTGCCATCTATCAATCTCGGCACGGGTGAATTAGGCGGCTAGGCTTCGTCATATGAAGGCGTGGCAGACATGAATGGCGAAGTAGTAGTCATTACTGGAATGAGCGGGGCTGGTCGATCGACCGTCGCCCACGCGATGGAAGATCTCGGCTGGTATGTGGTCGACAATTTACCGCCGGCACTTCTTGCCAATCTCTGTGACCTTGCTACAAATACCGCACCTAAAATTGCCGTGGTCATTGATGTCCGTGGTCGTGAATTTTTTGGCAATCTGAGCAACGGGCTTAGTGAGATTGCCGATCGTGGAATTGCTAAGCAAGTGCTCTTTGTCGATGCCACTGACGATGTATTAGTTCGTCGTTTTGAATCAACCCGTCGTCCCCATCCGCTTCAAGGAAATGATCGTATCCTCGACGGAATTGCCAAAGAACGCGCGGGACTTCGTGAAGTGCGATCGGTTGCAGACATTGTGATTGATTCTTCCTCGCTCAATATTCATCAACTGGAACAGAAAATTGCAGAACTCTTCGCGAAATCAACCACGGCAGATTTGCGAGTCAATGTCCTCTCTTTCGGATACAAATATGGTCTACCCATCGATGCTGATCTGGTGATGGATTGCCGTTTCATTGCAAATCCACATTGGGATCCTTTGCTCAGACCGCTTACCGGATTGGATAAATTGGTATCAGATCGAGTCCTCAATACTGAAAATGTGCAGGATTTTCTCGCCAAATATCAATCACTCTTTGAAACGATGGCCGTTGGATTCTTCCAAGAAGGGCGTAAATATTTGACGCTTGCCATCGGATGCACGGGCGGCAAACACAGAAGCGTTGCGATCGCTGAAGAATTGACTCGCCGACTCAATAGCAGAGCTATTGTTGGCGAGAAACGAATGGAGGCAACTGCAATTCACCGCGATCTTGGTCGTGAACTTTAATTGTTGAAAAATCTCAATTTATGAATACGCAGCGAGTTGTATCACTCGGAGGCGGTCACGGGCTAGCTGCAACGCTCACCGCAATGCGGGGAGTTACAACACAGATAACTGCCGTGGTTACCGTTGCGGATAATGGCGGTTCAAGTGGTCGATTGCGCAGCGAATTCGGTTCCCTGCCACCCGGAGATTTGCGAATGGCGTTAACGGCCCTCTGCAGTGATGATGATTGGGGTCGAGGATGGGCTGATGTCATGCAACATCGCTTCACCACGGGCGGGGAACTCAACGGTCATGCCCTCGGCAATTTATTGTTAATGGCGCTCTGGGATAGAGATGGCGATTGCGTCGGAGGCATCAGGCAAGTAGGAAATCTGTTGCGGATAATTGGTGAAGTCTTACCAATGTCCCTTGATCCATTAGATATTGAAGGCACTTTTAGCACTCCGACGGGGCGGAAGATAGTTCGAGGACAAATTGAAGTAGCCACCACAAAGGGTCATATCGAGACACTTCGTCTGATTCCGAATAATCCTCGGGTAACCCCGCAAGTGCTTACGGCAATTTCGCAGGCGGATTGGATTACCTTTGGACCAGGTTCTTGGTTCTCAAGTGTGATGCCACATTTCTTACTTCCAGAGTTAGTCGCTTCGGTGATGAATTCCAAAGCCAAGCGCGTCCTGGTACTCAATCTCCCAGAGCCAGACTCAGCGAATGAATTTGCTGGATCCTCCGCACCTGATCATCTTGAATTTATTTTGCACCATGTTCCAGAACTTCGCATTGACTATGCAGTTGTTGATCCTTCGGCAATAGAAATTGATTCGGGACTTAAAGGCTTGGTTGAGGGTTTAGGTGGCGAGTTAGTAGTCTTTCCATTGGCAAAGACGCCTGGAAGTTATCACCATGATGTAGAAAAATTGCGTTCAGTATTCGCGCACATTATGGAGCCAACCCTGCTTAGATAGCCGCATGGCAATGACGGCTTCTGTAAAAGACGAGTTGAGTCGACTTAACATCGCCAAACCCTGCTGTCGAAAATCGGAAGTATCAGCGTTGCTTCGTTTCGCTGGCGGATTGCACATTGCAGCGGGAAAAATTGTTATCGAAGTCGAACTAGATACGGCGCAGACTGCACGAAGATTACGAAAAGATATTGCAGAAATTTATGGCCACGAAAGTGAATTATCTATCTTGTCGCCAAGTGGATTGCGAAAGGGCAGTAGATACGTTGTCCGGGTGATTTCCGCAGGTGATGCGCTCGCCCGGCAAGCTGGACTCATCGATAGCAATGCCAGGCCAATTCGAGGGCTTCCGCCACAAGTAGTTTCTGCCGGAATTTGTGATGCCGAAGCGGCATGGCGAGGCGCTTTCTTGGCGCACGGCTCGCTGACCGAACCTGGTCGCTCCTCCGCCCTTGAAATAACCTGCCCCGGTCCCGAAGCAGCTCTTGCCCTTGTCGGCGCGGCGCGGCGCCTTGGCATCGCGGCTAAAGCCCGTGAGGTCAGAAATGTAGATCGAGTCGTCATTCGCGATGGTGATGCCATTGGCGCTTTGCTCACTCGCCTTGGCGCACATGAGAGCGTTCTTGCCTGGGAAGAGCGTCGGATGCGGCGAGAAGTTCGAGCAACTGCCAACCGACTTGCCAATTTTGATGATGCCAATCTTCGCAGGTCAGCGCGGGCGGCAGTAGCTGCGGCGGCGAGGGTTGCGCGGGCTCTAGAAATTTTAGGCCCGGAAATCCCCGGACATTTAAAGGAGGCCGGAGAACTTCGGATTAATTTTGGACAGGCTAGTTTAGAAGAGTTGGGCTCTTTGGCTTCGCCTCCGATGACCAAAGATGCGATTGCTGGTCGAATTCGCCGCTTATTAGCGATGGCAGATAAGCGCGCCCATGATTTAGGCATCCCTGATACCGAAGCCGGCTTAAGCCCAGAATTATTGGCTGAATAACCTCCCTGCTAGGATTTACACATCACAGTGTTGTGATTGTCGAAAGTGATGTATCTAAACTTATTATTCAATTTTAATTAAACATTCAATTAATCAAGAAGGTGGGCGTAACGTGGTTCGTGTCGGAATTAATGGTTTTGGTCGTATTGGACGTAATTTCTTTCGGGCAGCTTTGCTCTCGGGAGCAGATATCGAGATTGTTGGAATCAATGACCTCACGGATAACGCCACGCTCTCGCACCTCTTAAAGTACGACTCAATTCTGGGTCCATTGGGATTGCCTGTCACCTACACAGATGATGCGATTATCGTGGATGGCAAAACTATCAAGGTATTTGCAGAGCGCGATCCTGCTAATTTGCCTTGGGCTGCCCTGAAGGCAGATATCGTCCTTGAGTCGACTGGCTTCTTCACTAAAGCCGCCGATGCCAAGAAACACATCACGGCAGGTGCCAAGAAAGTTATCATTTCAGCTCCTGCGACCGATGAAGATATCACGATCGTTTTGGGTGCCAACGAAGAAAAATATGACCCTGCCATTCACAACATTATTTCTAACGCATCATGCACAACTAACTGCTTAGCGCCTATGGCCAAAGTTTTGGATGAAGAATTTGGAATCGTTCGCGGGCTTATGACCACGGTCCATGCATACACCAACGATCAACCTCTTCACGATCAACCTCACAAGGATTTGCGTCGCGCTCGCGCAGGTGCTCTTTCAATTATCCCAACCTCAACAGGCGCTGCTAAAGCAATCAGTTTGGTATTGCCAAACCTCAAGGGCAAACTCGATGGTTATGCACTTCGCGTACCAGTCCCAACGGGCTCCGCCACTGATCTCACGGTAGAACTTTCACGTGAAGTTACGGCTGCCGAAATTAATGCAGCTATGAAGAAGGCCGCTGAAGGTCCACTCAAGGGATACTTGAAATACACCGAAGATCCAATTGTTTCTGCCGATATCGTGACAGATCCAAGTTCTTGTATTTTCGACTCATTGCTGACAAAGACAATCGGCTCAACCGCTAAGGTTCTGGGCTGGTATGACAACGAATGGGGTTATTCAAATCGCCTCGTTGATCTCGTTGGCTTTGTTGGTAAATCTCTCTAATGAGTTTTACCACCCTTCAATCACTTGATGTAACAGGTAAGAAAGTTTTGCTCAGATGCGACCTCAATGTCCCTATTAAAGAGGGTGTCATTCGAGATGATGGTCGCATCCGTGCATCACTTCCAACAATTCAATACCTGATTCAAAAAGGGGCAAGTGTTGTCATCATGGCCCACCTCGGGCGCCCGAAGGGTGAACGAAATCCTGATTTGACGCTTGCTCCAGTTGCAGATCGTTTAAGTGAACTTTTAGGAACCCCAGTACTTTTCTCCTCTGAAATTGTTGGTCCTGAAGTTGATGAAAAGAAATCTGCGCTCAACCCTGGTCAAGTTTTGCTTCTTGAAAACATTCGCTTTGAGGTTGCCGAAACATCGAAAGATGATGGCGCGCGCGCTGCGTTTGCGGCCGAACTTGCCGCTGGAATGGATTTCTTTGTCAGTGATGGCTTTGGAGCGGTCCACCGCAAACATGCCTCTGTTTATGATGTTGCAAAAATTCTTCCGCATGCTGCAGGTTTCTTGGTAGCAGCAGAGATTGAAGTTTTGACGAAACTGACCGAAAACCCAGATCGGCCCTACGGTGTGATTCTGGGTGGCGCAAAAGTTTCAGACAAAATTGGTGTGATCAAGAATCTTTTAAACAAAGTCGATGTATTAGCCATAGGTGGCGGGATGCTCTTCACTTTTCTCGCTGCGCAAGGCAATGAAATCGGAAAATCACTTGTCGAACTCGATCTGATTGAAGATGTCAAAAAGTTGCTCGCGGAAGCTTCGACTCTTGGGGTGGAACTTCTTCTGCCTACTGACATTGTTGTTGCACCAACCTTTGCTGCTGGTGCTACGCCGACACTTGTTAAAGCCGATGCAATTCCTGCCGACCAGATCGGTCTAGATATTGGTCCGATGAGCGCCGCAGCATTCGGCGCTGCGATCGAAAAGTGTCATACGGTTTTTTGGAATGGGCCAATGGGAGTTTTCGAATTTCCAAACTTTGCCAACGGCACAAAGGTTGTTGCAACAAGTTTGACAAAAGTTCAAGGGATTTCAGTAGTTGGAGGCGGCGATTCAGCAGCAGCTGTTCGCGCACTCGGATTTAAAGATGATCAATTTGGTTATATCTCTACCGGTGGTGGAGCATCACTTGAATACCTAGAGGGAAAGCCACTACCAGGAATTGAGGTTCTAGAAAATGCGTAAGCCGCTCATCGCTGGAAATTGGAAGATGAACCTCAACCACCTTGAGGCGATCGCCGTTACCCAAAAACTTTCCTACTCGCTCGATGACAGAGATTACGACGCTGTGGATGTCGCGATCTTCCCTCCCTATACGGATATGCGCTCCGTCCAGACCCTGATTGATGGCGATCGCCTTCGCTTAAACTACGGGGCACAGGATCTCTCACCTGAGGTTTCTGGCGCCTTCACAGGTGATATTTCAGGGAGCATGCTTAACAAACTTGGATGCGCCTTCGTTCTTGTGGGACATTCTGAGCGCCGTGCCATTCATCACGAAAGTAATGAACTCGTCGCCAGCAAACTTAAAGCCGCCATCACCAATGAAATGTCACCAATTCTTTGTGTTGGCGAAGACCTCGCTATTCGGGAATCTGGTCAACATGTCGCGTTTGTGGTCGAGCAGCTCACGCAGTCTCTAAAAGGCCTTCATAAACCTGATCTAAAAAAAGTGGTCTTTGCTTATGAACCGGTCTGGGCGATTGGCACCGGTAAAACCGCAACCCCTGCCGATGCTCAAGAGGTCTGCGCCGCAATTCGTGTTGCTTTGGCGAAAATCGGGAGTGATGAGATTTCCGAGGCTGCCCGTATTCTTTATGGTGGATCAGTTAAGTCCTCGAATATTGTCGAAATTATGAGAGAAGCGGATGTCGACGGCGTTTTGGTCGGGGGAGCAAGCCTTGATCCCGAGGAATTTGCCCGAATCGCCAAGTTTTACCGCGCAGCAACCGTCTGATAAGACGCTATCCTTACGCTCTGGCTCACAAGAGCCCAAGTTGCCCACGTACCTGAAACCCGAGAATCCGAGCCTGAAGAAGGCTTAAAGATCGATGAAATAAAAGGAGTCCGATTGTGGTTTTAGCATTATCAATACTTCTGGCGATCACCAGCATTTTGATGATCCTGCTGGTTCTGCTCCACAAAGGTAAAGGAAGCGGTCTCTCTGACCTCTTTGGTGGCGGAATCTCCTCTAACTACGGCGGTTCTTCGGTTGTTGAGAAGAATCTAGATCGGATCACGATTGTGGTTGGTGGACTTTGGTTTGCAGGCGTTATTGCGCTCAGTCTCTACCTAAAATAGATCAAGCAGGTTAAGTGATTTTTCGTCTAATGTAAGGAGCAAGACATGGCAGGAAGTGCAATCCGCGGAAGTCGCGTTGGAGCTGGCCCAATGGGTGAAGCCGAGCGCGGTGAAGCGATCGCTCGCTTTCGTGTCTCATACTGGTGCGCCAATGGCCACGAAACACGACCCTCTTTTGCTGAAGATGGAACTGTAACGATTCCAACAGAATGGGATTGCCCACGATGTGGTTATCCGGCCGGTCTTGATAAAGATAAGCCACCGATGCCGGTTAAGAATGAACCATACAAAACCCACCTCGCCTACGTTAAGGAGCGTCGTTCGATCGCGGAAGCCGACAAGATTTTGGGCGATGCGTTATCAAAACTTCGTGGCGATGATTAATGAGACTAATCTCTTAAAACCTCGTTTAAAGTTTCGAGAACTCCTCTAGAAGAAGAGTTAAACCAGCCTGTCGATGCTTGAGGTGGATGCGAACGACCGGGAATTTTCGGGTCGCGAGTGCTTGCCCGTCACCCAGCGCCTGCGCCATTAATAGTGTGTGGAATGAGAAGTTCTGATATGGAATCGCAAGATCCGTTCTGTTCTCTCCGGTAATTTGAAGGAACGCTCCGTTGGGTTGCCCGCCCTTATGAAATTGTCCCGTTGAATGCAAGAAACGAGGGCCCCAACCAAAAGTTGTTGCCTTACCGCTTTTGGAGGCAATCACGGCGCGAAGCGCTGACGCTTGAACATCGATGCCTCGTGATAAGTACGCCATGATTGCGAAGTAGTAATTTGAGTTGGCAAGAAAGGCTTCCAATTGTCCGTTCAATGAGTTGGCAGGGGAGTTGCTATAAACCGCGAGTAGTTCGTTTTCAAAGGCAGCTTTAGTGTTGGGGACTTTGCCATCGTTCCATGTCGAAAGCAGTGCGCCAGTTCGCTCTTTAGCTTCGGTAACATTTGGCTGATTAAATGGGTCCACTTTAAGGGAATAACTGAGCAAAGCAGTCATCCATTCCCACAGAATGAACTGCTCGCCAAGTGAACCAGTCACAATGAGGTCAGCTTTCGCTCCCGCTTTAAAACCGATTCGAAGCCCCGGTCCAGCCGTTGGTGCGCTTTCTGACTCAATCACAATTGGCAGGCGTCCGGTTTGATTCTTTCCGGTTGATTCGGCAATCAATTGCTCGATCCAATCTGAAATACCAGGAAGGTCAGATCCTGCATCGAAGAACGCAACGCTCTGCTCATTCTTATCAAACAATGCTGCCGCCAAAGTTGCAGCCACTGAGTTGACTTCCGTAAAAGTTTTCGCCGCAGCTGCAGCATCATCGATAAGGATTGAAACATCGATCCCAATCAGCGCTGCGGGAACTAATCCAAATGCTGAAAGGGCGCTGTACCTGCCACCAACGTGTGGATCGGCATTGATAACCCGCAGACCATCGGCGCGAGCAGATTTATCTAGCGGGGAACCCGGATCGGTCACGATGACAAAATGATCAGCTGGGTTCAACCTGGCATCTTGAAACAACTTTGTGAAGAAGGCCTTGTGCGAAGCTGTTTCGATGGTTGAACCAGATTTAGAGCTCACCACAACCAAACTATGGGCGAGGTCAGTAGGAATGGCCGCCTTGATTTGATCGGGATCTGTCGTATCTAAAACGGTAAGTTTTTTATTAAAAGTTTTCGCAATTACTTCGGGGGCAAGTGAAGAGCCACCCATTCCCGCAAGGATAACCGTGGAAATAGATTTTGAAGCGCTCCAAGCAGTCAGCGCATCAATTTCTGGCAACAGGGCTCTGGATGAGGTGGGAAGGTCGATCCAATTAAGCCTGATCGCCGCTTCCGGTTCAGCATCTTTTCCCCACAGCGTGGGATCTTTAGCCGCAAGTGATGCAGTGATCGCATCGAGAGAGTTTTTTGTGGCTTCCGTTACAACGGAAAGTCCTGGGCCTTTGATTGTAATCATTTATGAAACCGCGCTCACATTGTCTAGTAGTTCTTGCCAGGCATCGGCAAATTTCTTTACTCCGTCTTTTTCTAAAAATTCAACGACATCGCTAAAATCAATTCCGGCCAATGCAAGAGCTTTGAAATGTTGGTGCGCGGCTGGAATTCCGGGCGTAATGGTGTCGCCACGAACTACTCCGTGAGAACGAACTTCATTCAAAGTCTTCTCGGGCATTGTATTGACACAGTGTGGGGCAATAAGTTCGATGACATACCGCGTGGAGTCATAGGCTTTATCTTTTACACCCGTGGAGGCCCACAGCGGGCGCTGTAGATTTGCACCTTTGCCTTCGAGCGCTTGCCACCGGGGTGTTGCGATCGCGCTTAGAAAGGCTTCGTAGGCTAGATCTGCATTTGCAATTGCTGTTTGACCACGAAGTGGGGAACCAGGGGCAATCGTGTCTAAACGCTTATCAACTTCGGTATCAATACGAGATACAAAGAAGGAAGCGACTGATTGAATTTCTGAAATGCCGTGACCGGCTGCGACTCGCTTTTCTAAACCAGAGAAGTAGGCATCTATTACTTTCCTGTATCGCTCCACGGAGAAAATCAATGTGACATTCACACTGATTCCAGCTGCCGTCAGTTTGGTAATAGCAGGTAATCCCTCGAGTGTGGCCGGAACTTTGATCAATAAATTTGGACGGTCAACTGTTTTCCAAAGTTCTTGGCCTTGCAAAATGGTCGCCTCTGTCTGATTAGCTAAGAATGGATCCACTTCAATACTTACTCGACCATCAACATGCTTTGATGCGTGAAATGTATCTAGGAAGAGATCGCAGGCTGCTTTTACATCCTCGGTAGTCAGAGTGCGAACAATTGCCGCAGTCTCGGAGCCTGCTACTTTCAATGCCAGCACTTCTTCTTTGTATAGCGCCGAACCTTTGATGGCCGCAGCGAAAATGCTGGGATTGGTAGTGACTCCCACGACGCTAGAACCAGCGATGAGCGCAGCCAGTGAACCGGACTGCAACCGATCACGAGAGAGATCATCGAGCCAGATAGAAACACCAGCGTTACTTACTGCTTCAAGATTAGATGACATTACTTTTCCGCCTTACTGATGGACTCTTTGGCAGCAGATACGATCGCCTCTGCTGTAAAACCGAATTCCTGGAAGAGAACACTTGCAGCTGCTGAAGCACCAAAATGATTGAGTCCAATTGATATTCCAGCGTCGCCAACATATTCACGCCAGCCTGTAGTGACTCCAGCTTCGATGCTGACGCGGGCCTTTATGGATTCGGGAAGTACTGAAGTTTTGTAAGCCGAATCCATCTCTTGGAACCACTTTAAACATGGTGCGCTTACGACACGGGCAGCAATGCCATCGACGAGCAACAATTCTTGCGCAGCTAAAGCAAGCGATAATTCTGACCCCGTTGCAATAAGAATGACATCAGGAAGTCCAGAACAGTCGCTGACAATATATGCACCATTGGCAACGCCTTCGGCACTTGCGAAAACAGCACGATCGATCACCGGTAAGTTTTGACGCGATAATGCAAAGCCGCTCGGTTTCGCGCGTTTAATGACTTCACGCCACGCGATCGCGGTTTCGTTGGCATCTGCTGGGCGGATGATTGCAAGGTTGGGTATTAGTCGGAGTGATGCAAGGTGTTCGACCGGTTGATGCGTTGGACCGTCCTCGCCGAGGCCAATGGAATCATGTGTCCAGACAAAGGTGACGGGAGTATTCATGAGGGCAGCGAGGCGTACTGCTCCTCGCATGTAATCGCTAAAGACTAAGAAAGTTCCGCCAAAAGGTTTGGTTAGCCCATGAAGCGCAATTCCATTGAGGATTCCTCCCATCGCATGTTCGCGAATTCCAAAGTGAATTAACCGGCCATATTGATCAGCGCCTGACATTTGCGATGATGTAGGCAAAAACGATTTTGCGCCCTCGATAGTCGTGTTGGTGCTTCCGGCAAGGTCGGCAGAACCGCCCCAAAATTCCGGAAGAACCGAGGCAAGTGCCGAGATAACTTTGCCAGAGGCTGAACGTGTTGCAATATCTTTACCCGCAGGAAATATTGGAAGCACAGATTCCCATCCATCAGGGAGTTCCTTGCTCCGTAGTCTTTCAAGCAATTGCGCGCGTTCTGGGTTGGCGGATTTCCATTTTTCGAATTCAACTGTCCACGCTGCATGTAAAGCCTGCCCACGCGCTAGCACCTGACGCGTATGAGTCAGAACGTCAGCCGGTGCAAAAAAACTGACCGTAGGATCTAACCCCAATACGATTTTCGTTGCAGCAATTTCAGCAGTTCCTAACGCAGAGCCATGTGCTTCCGCCTTTCCTTTGGCGTCGGGGGCAGGCCAGGCGATAACGGTGTGTAACCGAATCAGGGTCGGAGCGTCCTGAAACGCTTCGGCTTCAATCATCGCTAATTCAAGAGCATCGCGATCGACATTGCCATCGGCAAGAGATGCTATTTCAATAACTTTCCAACCATAAGCACGGTAGCGAGCGGAAACATCTTCAATGAAGGCGAGATGAGTGTCACCTTCAATGGAAATTCGATTGTCGTCATAAATCATCTTGAGGTTTCCAAGTGCTTGTGTGCCGGCAAGTGAAGAAGCCTCGCTGCTGATACCTTCCTCTAAATCTCCATCAGAACAGATCACCCAGATATTGTGATCAAAAAGCGTTGTCGTTCCCTCGGGATCAAGTAGCCCCTTTTCAAAACGAGCGGCCATCGCCATTCCCACAGCATTTGATATTCCGGCGCCCAGGGGACCGGTAGTCGTTTCAACGCCATTTGTATGACCATGTTCAGGATGGCCGGGTGTCAGAGAGCCATAAGTCCGAAATGATTTCAAATCATCAAGGGAAAGCCCATATCCCGAGTAGAAAAGTTGAATATAAAGGGTGAGAGAAGTATGTCCGCATGATAAAACAAAACGATCCCGACCAAGCCATGATGAATCCGAGGGATCATGTTTCAAGAAACGCTGAAAAAGAGTGTAGGCAACTGGAGCAAGTGACATTGCTGTGCCTGGGTGGCCATTGCCAACCTTCTGCACGCTGTCCATAGCTAAGGCTCGTGCGACGATTACCGCGCGATCATCTAGCGGACTCCATTTTGTGCGTTCTATCGTCATGTTTCTCCTCGTATATCTAGCTGCCATCGTTTCCTGGCGAACACCATTGTTCGCCAAAATTCTGATTAATAGTGCATTATTTATTGGTGACTAAACACCTCTGCTTTGAAGCCGATATTCCAGATAGTAAGCCACATCAGACCGGCACCCAGTAGATGCGCAGCAACTAAGGCTTCTGGCAGATGCGTGAAGTACTGAATGTAGCCGATCAGCCCCTGTGCGAGACAGATCGTCAAAAACAAGAGCACCTTTTTACCTATAAAAGATCGAATTTCTGGGGACTCCGAAACCTTGAGAACCAGCCACAAACCAATAGTTAAAGAAATAAGAGCAACAACGGTATCGGCGTGAGCCCACGAAATAATTCGTGGATCTATGTGATATCGCTTGGCTTGAATATCCCCGGCATGTGGACCACTTCCGGTAACTATCGTTCCAAGGGTGATCACGACTGCACTCAATGCAACCAAGATCTGTATCAATAATTTTGTCATTGGCAGGACGATTGTTCGTGCCTTGGCGAAGATCCGCTCCCGAAGTGAAAGGCTCCCTGCTATCAGAACCATGGACAATAAAAAGTGTGCTGACACAGCAAAAGGATTCAATTTGGTGAGTACGGTAATCCCACCAAGCACAATTTGAGCGATGATTCCAGCGACCTGTGTGAGGGCAAGTAGTCGGATCATCTTCCAATCGCGCAGGCCTTTGCCCCAACGGAATGCACCCCAAACGGCCGCGACGATGGTGAGAACCAACAGGCTAGTTAAGAGACGATTGCCGAATTCAATCCAGGAATGTAATTGGCCTTGCGCCGGATGGGGGATTGGAGCGATCGATCCTTTGAAACACTCTGGCCAAGTCGGGCAGCCAAGCCCTGAGCCCGTGAGCCTGACAGCGCCGCCAGTAAGAACTAATCCGACCTGGAGAACCACGAGTGCGGTGTAGATCAGACTTACGAGATTCACTTACGTAGCCTATTGCTTAATAGGAACTCAATAAGGGGAGCTGGCCTTGGGCTTGGCACGCTGGAATCAGTCGCCGAGGAAGGTGCGGATTGCATCAACGTAGTGGTCAGGTTCTTCCCAGGAGAGCAGGTGTCCAGAGTCTTCGAAGACTTGCAACTGGGCGTGCGGCAGCAGACGTGCGATCTGTTGACCTTCTTCGGGTGGGTTCAGTATGTCGTGGCGTCCGCTGATCACGAGGGTCTCGACGTCGAGGTTGGATAATTGGTCTCGGAAGTCGAAGTCGAGCATGGCGTTGTTGGCAGCCTCGAGTTGGACGGGAGTCATGCCTAAACCCAAACTCTGTCGGTCGATGATCCAATCGAGGACTTGCTGACGGACTGCCGCTGGTGTCTGCGGGGCAAACATCCGGGCGTTGAGCCACTGTTGCTGCCCTTCGCGGGACATTCCGCGTAGCTCTTCTGCGTGTTCGGCGAGGACGCGGGTTGAAGAGGAGGATGCTCCGTTGGCCTTTGCGACAACAAGGATCAGTTTGCTGACTCGGTCGGGGATGGCGAGCGTGAGCGCTTGGGCGATGTAGCTACCCATCGAAGCGCCAAGCACGGCGGTGCGCTGGACCCCAAGGGTGTCGAGCAGACCGATCATGTCCTCGACGTGGTTGCGGAGCGTGAACGCGGTCGGGCGGGTGCTGCGCCCATGACCACGTACGTCGGGTGCAATGACGTGGTAAGTGTCGGCCAGTTGCTCGATCTCATGGTGTTCGAATGTTGCATCGACGGTAGCACCGTGAATCATCAGCAGTGATTCGCCGGTCCCGGCTTGAGTTACATGCAGATCGATACCGTTCACAGGCAAGGTCTGCTTAGTCCAGTTGATGCTCAGGGCCAGAACCTCCTTTAAATCAATACAGGGTGGGTTATCCGAGTTATGTTACTTATTCGAGTGAAAAATCTAAACATTCAACAAAAGCATTAACGCGGTCTTATCGGGGATGGACTCAGCCCTGATCCTCGCCATTTTGATTCCCGCGCTGGCGATAGCGCGATCCTTCTTTGCATCGGCTTCGATTCTGTCTTTTCGATCGTGAGATTTATCGTCAAGCTCTATCACAACGAGCGGATTTGCAGCCGCATCACAGACAATAAAGTCAGCGCTCATGCGATTGATTCGGTTAAGCCAAGACATGTGATCAGAACCTCTTGGAATTCCAAGAAATTGAGATAACTGCACTTGTGAAAAAACGTAATGTTCTGGGTAGGCCGCTTGAAGTCTTCGCATCAAGATTAATTCAGTTTCTGTAAGGAGATTTTTACGGAAATAAGGCATTTTTTCACTAGTTAGCTTCTTATTTGCGGGTATAGCAACATCTCCTTTTGAAGTGAGATATTTGACCAAAATTAAAACCAATGTCAGAAGAACCAGCGCAGAAAATAGTGCAATCACAATTACTCCTAGGTTTAGGTGTTCTGAGTGTCTACGAGTTATGGTGCTCATTCAAGTAACGGGGAGAGTGCCTGATCGCAGCCGAGAATCCTCGCTTACACGCCTAAATCAGCCCTCAACTTCCCGAAAATCATGGGTACATTTAGGTACCTCCTGTGGTCCTTAAGGTTCGCAAGGAATTCAGGGCACATCTGGAGTGACAGGCTCCCAGGGAGTGCCTGGGCTGGCTCCAACTGGCGTAAATCGCTGAATTACGCAACACTATTGTTGTGAAAAAGGCTGAGGATAAGACGAGGGATCTGGTCGCCCGCACCATCTTAGAAAATGGTCCGCAGAGCGCAGCCGATCTCTCCGAAAAGCTTTGCCTTACTGCTGCTGGGATCAGGCGCCATTTGGATTTGCTCATAGAGGCCGGACTTCTTGAAGCTCGCGAACCGCATAGAACAACTTCCTCTCTTCGCGGAAGAGGTCGCCCGTCCAAGGTTTTTGTTATTACTGATTTAGGTCGTGAAAAATTTGAACACTCTTACGACGATCTAGCGGTTTCGGCTCTGCGTTTTATGTCGGCTGCAACAGAGAGTGGTCTCGTTGATGGATTCGCTCAAAGTCGGGCGAATGAGATCGAAAGAGTTGTGGGTAAGGCTATAACAGGAGTTGCCACGCGAACCAAGAAAGTTCAATCGCTCGCGGCATTCTTAACGGCCGAGGGATATGTGGCCGAGAGCAAGTCAGGTGAACATGGCATTGAACTGTGCCAACATCACTGCCCGATTGCACATGTTGCCTCCGAATTTCCAGAACTCTGCGAAGCAGAGACGCAAGCATTCTCGCGAGTACTCGGAACACATGTTCAACGGCTAGCCACGATCGCACATGGTGATGGCATTTGTACAACTTTTATTCCAACACCAACGGCTATTAATAAAACCACTGTCACTAACAAGCAGGGAGCACGCAGATGACCGATATAGCTCTCCATCCAGAATTGGATGGAATTGGAACCTACGAATATGGTTGGAAAGATTCTGACGTTGCGGGAACAAATGTTAGACGTGGTTTAAATGAAGAAGTTGTGCGCGACATTTCTTCGAAGAAATCCGAGCCACAGTGGATGCTCGATCTCAGGCTTAAAGGACTCTCGCTCTTTGGAAAGAAGCCGATGCCTAGTTGGGGCGCAGATCTTTCTGGAATCTTCTTCGATACCATCAAATATTTTGTGCGTTCAACCGAGAAGCAAGCCACGTCGTGGGAAGATCTTCCAGCTGATATTCGCAATACATACGATCGCCTTGGAATCCCAGATGCCGAGCGCAATCGCTTGGTTGCCGGAGTTGCAGCTCAATATGAATCCGAAGTTGTTTACCACTCGATCCGCGAGGATCTCGAAAAACTTGGCGTTATTTTTGTGGATACCGATACCGGCCTGCGCGAACATGAAGAACTTTTTAGGGAGTACTTCGGAACAGTTATTCCTGTAGGGGATAACAAGTTTGCCGCTCTCAATACCTCAGTCTGGTCTGGCGGTTCTTTTATTTATGTACCAAAAGGCGTTCAAGTAGATATTCCGCTGCAAGCCTATTTCCGTATCAATACCGAAAATATGGGTCAATTCGAGCGGACTTTGATAATCGCCGATGAGGGATCGTACGTTCATTATGTTGAAGGGTGTACCGCGCCGATTTATTCATCAGATTCACTGCACTCAGCGGTTGTTGAAATTATTGTTAAGAAGAACGCCCGCGTTCGTTATACAACAATTCAAAACTGGTCGAACAATGTGTATAACCTTGTAACAAAGCGTGCCACGTGCGCCGAAGGCGCAACGATGGAATGGATCGATGGAAATATCGGTTCCAAAGTAACCATGAAATATCCAGCGATCTTTCTTATGGGCGAGCATGCAAAGGGTGAAACTCTCTCAATCGCCTTTGCCGGTGAAGGTCAACATCAAGATGCTGGCGCCAAGATGGTCCATGCCGCGCCATATACATCTTCGACGATCATTTCTAAATCTGTCGCTCGCGGAGGCGGTCGAACTTCATATCGGGGTCTAGTTCAAGTGCAACCGGGCGCACATCACTCTAAATCGACGGTTAAATGTGATGCGCTTTTGGTAGATACGATTTCACGCTCAGACACTTATCCCTATGTTGATATTCGCGAAGATGATGTCTCGATGGGGCACGAAGCAACTGTCTCAAAAATTAGCGATGATCAACTTTTCTATCTCATGTCCCGCGGTCTCTCTGAAGATGAGGCGATGGCGATGATCGTTCGTGGATTTATTGAGCCGATCGCTCGCGAACTGCCTATGGAATACGCCCTCGAGCTTAATCGTCTGATCGAGCTCCAAATGGAAGGTGCTGTTGGTTAATGTCACTTGCTACAACAACTAATTATTTAACACCAACTGGCCGCGAAGAGCCGTGGCGATTTACTCCCATGAATCGCCTCGTCGGGCTTCATGACGTAACTGTCCCGCTTCGTGACCGAGTTTCCTTGAAGACTTTGGATTTACCTTACGGGGTAACCGTCACAGTTGAGGGAGCATCAGAGTTTCCGCCAATCTCAAAGACTGATGATCAGATCGCGCTGCGTGTCAGAGATATCTCTTCACAAGTCCTATTGGTATCGATTGCTCCGCACGCCGAAATTTCAACACCAATCTTTTTTAAGCGCGATCTTCTCGACATGTTGCCCGAAGTCTCTCGGGTTCAGATTGATACTGGCGTTAACAGTCACGCCACCATTGTTATTGAAAATACGGGTAATGGCGTTATTGCCGAAGAGATCGAAATGAATGTCGGTGCGGGGTCTCATTTGCGCTTTATTTCATTGCAAGAATGGGGATCACAAGCTGTACATGTGGCAAAACACCATGCGATTGTTGCCAAAGATGCCACCTTTACCTCGTATGTAATTACCGTCGGGGGCTCACTTGTCCGAATCCTTCCGACAGTCGAGTACACAGGTCCTGGTTCGAGTGCCGAACTCTTTGGTCTCTACTTTGCAACAGATGGCCAACATCTAGAGCACCGAGTTCATATTGACCATGATGTCCCCAAAGCGAAATCACGAGTGAACTATAAAGGGGCGCTCAATGGCGACTCTGCGCATACGGTGTGGATCGGAGATGTCTTTATCAAGGCGGCTGCGCAAGGCACTGACACCTACGAACTCAATCGCAATCTTTTACTTTCCCATGGCGCAAGAGCCGACTCGGTCCCCAACCTCGAAATCGAGACTGGTGACATTGTTGGCGCCGGCCACGCAAGCACAACAGGACGTTTTGATGACGAACAACTCTTCTATTTGATGTCCCGTGGTATCCCATCAGAGCAGGCTCGCCGACTTGTGATTCGCGGCTTCTTCTCCGAGATCGTCACTAAGTTAAATATCGAAGCGATTGAGGATCGAATCATGGCTCGAATTGATGCCGAACTATCGGTGGTGAAATCATGACTCAAATCGAATTTGATTCTTTAACTCCGGGGAAGATGTTCTCAGTAGATGTTGATGGAAAGCCGGTATGTGTTGCTCGCGTAGGGGAAGAAGTTTTCGCAGTTTCAAATATCTGCACCCATGCATATGCAGAGCTGAGTGATGGCGAACTTGATGGGGACGTCATTGAGTGCTGGCTACACGGCGCGCAATTCGACATACGCACCGGGGCGGTAATTACCCTACCAGCAACAGTAGCTCTTGAAACTTTTGCAGTTGATCGAAATGAAAACATAGTAACTATTAGTTCAATCGTGAAGGAGATATAGATGAGCACACTAGAAATTAAGGGACTTCACGTTTCGGTTATCACCGAAGAGGGAGCAAAGGAGATTCTTCGTGGCGTTGATCTCACAATCAAGTCAGGTGAAACACACGCGATCATGGGACCCAACGGTTCCGGAAAATCAACGTTGGCCTATTCGATTGCTGGCCATCCTAAATACACAGTCACCTCTGGCAGCGTCACTCTCGATGGTGTAGATGTCCTTGCTATGAAGGTGGATGAACGCGCGAAGGCCGGTCTTTTCTTGGCCATGCAATATCCAGTCGAGGTGCCTGGTGTTTCTGTTTCAAATTTCCTTCGTACCGCCGTCACCGCAATTCGAGGCGAAGCACCAAAGGTCCGTACCTGGGTCGGCGAAGTTAAAGCGGCAATGAGCGAACTTTCGATGGATCCTGCCTTTGCTGAGCGAAATGTGAATGAAGGATTTTCCGGTGGTGAAAAGAAGCGCCATGAAATTTTGCAGATGGAACTTTTAAAGCCAAAGATCGCGATTTTGGATGAGACCGACTCTGGTCTTGATGTTGATGCTTTGCGCACGGTATCTGAAGGCATTAATCGAGTGAAGGCAAACCAAAACCTCGGAATTATGCTCATCACGCATTACACCCGAATCCTTCGTTACATTCAACCAGATTTTGTTCATGTCTTTGCTGGTGGCCGAATTGTTGAAGAGGGTGGCCCAGAACTCGCGGCAAAGTTAGAGGAGAATGGATATGCGGAGTACATAACCGCTTAGCCATGAATCCACCTTTTGATGTTGCCGCCATAAAACGAGATTTCCCTATCTTCCAGGAGAAAATGCGGGGAGATAAACGCCTGGTCTTTTTAGATAGTGGCGCGACGAGCCAGAAGCCTTATCAAGTGATGGATGCAACGCGGAATTTTTATAGCAAACATAATGCTGCGGTTCATCGTGGCAGTTATTACCTAGCCGAACAAGCAAATGAAGCATACGAGGGTGCCCGCCAAGGTGTTGCCGATTTCTTAGCGGTCTCTGCGGATGAAATTATTTTCACGAAGAGTGCAACCGAAAGTATCAACCTTTTGGCCGTCTCCTTTGAACGAAGCATTGGCAAGTTAGGTATCAAACCGGGGGATGAGATCGTCGTTTCAGAACTCGAACATCATGCAAATTTATTGCCATGGCAACAACTTGCAAAACGCACGGGAGCCGTTCTCAAATGGTTTGAGATGAACCAGGATGGTTCGCTTGATTTATCAAATATTGATCAGATCATTACCTCAAAATGTAAAGTGGTTGCCATCACGCATGAATCAAATGTTTTGGGATCTATGCCAAATATCTTCCCAATTATTGCTGCCGCTCACGCGGCGGGTGCAGTTTTTGTATTGGATGGTTGCCAATCGGTTCCACACCAACCCGTGGATATAAAAAGGCTCGATATCGATTTTCTGGTCTTCTCTGGACATAAGGCACTTGGACCTACTGGTATCGGAGTGTTGTGGGGACGAGCAGAACTTTTGGAGCAAATGGAGCCCTTTCTTTACGGCGGCTCGATGATTGAGACTGTCACAATGACCGAGGCGACGTGGGCTGCTTCGCCTAAACGTTTTGAGGCAGGC
>Ga0207933_1001042_pt1 | contig 23012 bp, 24 predicted proteins | sample NGESurdeep092012_4_FD_184488 | JGI IMG/M metagenome (GOLD analysis project Ga0207933, IMG submission 184488) | Arctic peat soil microbial communities from Barrow, Alaska - NGEE Surface sample F53-3 deep-092012 (SPAdes) | ecosystem: Environmental > Terrestrial > Soil > Wetlands > Peat ...
CGGCCCGGCGAATCGGCCGCCCCCACCCATATACGGCCGCTTCATCTCGCTGTTCAGCGCGACACCCGCAACCAAATACCTACGCGCATGCTCAGCCCGGTCCTATCGAAAAATCGGGGCTAGCGGGACGGGCTGCCAGGAATGTCTGAAGTTGGGAACTACGTGGGTGCAACTTCGCCTTTGCGAAGAATGCGGGCATGTCGGGTGTTGCGACAGCTCTTTGGGTCGGCATGCGACTGGCCATTTTGAGGCTACCGGTCATCCGGTCATGAAGAGTTTCGAACCCGGGCAGAGCTGGCGATGGTGCTACGTCGACTCATTAATGGCGTGATGCTAGTGCTGGTTGTTGTCTGGTAGGCCCGGTGACGCAGGTCCCATAGCCGCAGGTGCCGTAGCCGGCCCTGAGAGGTCGCGCCCGCGACGCCACGATCGTTGCAACCGGTGGTGGGCAGGTTAGCCGGAGTAGCCTGACGACAAATGATTAACGAGCGCCTCCGGCCTGCAAGGTTGCTGCGCGGGTCGGGGATCGAAATCGGTGCCTTACACCGGCCATTGCCGCTCCCACTCCGGGCCCGGGTCACGTACGTAGACCGGATGCCGGTCGAGAAGCTTCGCCAGCACTATGCGGAGTTGGCGGACCTCGATCTGACTGCGGTGGACGTGATCGGCAGTGCTGAGGACCTGTCCGCGTTCGGGAGTGGCTCACTGGACTTCGTCATCGCGAACCACCTCATCGAGCACCTCGAGGATCCCATCGTCGGGCTCAAGGAGTTCCATCGCGTGCTTCGCGCCCGGGGCCTGCTGTTCATGTGCGTGCCGGACGCTAGGGTCACCTTCGACCGCCTCCGCCCACTGACGACCGTCGACCACCTATTGACCGAGCACCGCGGGGGACGACCGGCCGTTGCAGCCAACCGGCGCGCGCATTATGAAGACTGGGTGGCGAACGTCGAGTGCTCGGGAGTCCTGGGCGACCTCCACCGCCCGGACACTGCGGCCGGTCCGGAGGGTCTGGTCAAGAAGCTGCTCGACATGGACTACAGCATTCACTTCCACTGCTGGCACGCCGACACCTTTCTTGACTTTTTCCGCATCGCATGTCGCGAGGAGCACCTTGACTTCGAGGTGCTGGACGCCGTCGACACCACCGGCAACGGACGGGACGAGTTGATCCTTCTGGCCGGGAAGCGACCCAGCGCGTTCCAGCGGATGCGTGCCAAAGGCTGGCGCGCGACGCTGAAGGCCACGCCCATCGGCCCGGCCCTGGTCAGGGCTAGGCACCTGGTATCGCGTTAGCCGTTTGACGGCCGCCTCCCCGAGGGAAGTCGGCGGCATGCCAAACGGGAGGTATAGCTAGAACCTGCGTTGCCGAGGCTGGCGGACGCCGGCCTTCGGTTTAGGAGGGCAGCCGAGGTTTCGCCAAAGTGGGAGCGTCGCAGGGCGTTTGATCTTGCTCTGACATCGCGCGACAGCGGCTCGTGTCATGCCCGTCGTCTGCGCTGTCAACTGGTGACGTCGAGTCGGCACCGTTCGCTTTCCCTGGTGTAGATGTCAATGGCCATCTCAAAGTGCCAAGTTCAGGCTTCCCGTCGAATTGAGGTAGGGCAGATTCCGGCACACCTCCGACGATCCGGGCCAGAGAGGTAGGTCGCAGCTGCCAGCGGCGGCCGTCGACCACCACCGCTCCCAAACGGGACAGCCGGGCCAAGTGGAGCGTCACAGTCTCCCGTCGGACTCCGATCTGGTCCGCCAGGTCCTGATGGGTCGGGTGCCTCTCGATGACCAGCCGACCCCCGGGGCGCTCCTGGTCCGCGGCCAGAGCCAGGAGCCGGGCGGCTACCCGCTGGCTCGGGTCGCGCAGGGTGACGGTCTGGAGTTGCTCCTCACGAGCTGCCAAGCGAGCCACCGCCATATGGGCGAGGTTGAGGCCGAGCACAGGCGCATCCTCGATCATTTTTCGCAGTTCCGACTGGTGGATGATCCCGGCACAGGTCGCCTCACAGGCTTCGACGAAATGGCCAGGCAACCCGAGGCTGGCCTGGAGGCCCTCGGCCCCGCCGGCGGCGACCTCCCCAAAGGTGATCCGCCGGCCGTCCGGGGTGAGCCGGAATGAGCGCACCCGTCCGGACAGGATGAGGATGGCCGACCCCTCCCCGCCCGGCCTGGCGAGGAACTGCCCGGCCGCAAACCGGGCCAGACGAACGCGGGCCAGCAGGGGAGCGAGCAGTTCGAGGTCGGCGCCATCGAAGAAAGGATGCCCCGCGAGGTCCACCGCCACCCTCCCCAATCTACGGTCTTTTCGGGTTGTGTGCCTGCGCACGGAGTTTCCCGCTCGCTCTCCCTAGCGTGAATCAACTGGCCCTCCACGATGTATCTCTAAAACTGACGGCCGCGCTCCCGATCTATCCCGGAAATCCGGGCTATACGCGCGCGCTCGCGAGCTCCATCGCGCATGGGGCTCCCGCGAACGTCTCCCTCCTATCGTTGGGCGCGCACACGGGGACTCACGTCGACGCCCCGGTCCACTTCTACGACGGCCAAGGCGGGGTCGAGACGCTCGCCCTGGAGACCCTGCTCGGATCCTGCCTTGTGGTGGAAGCCGAGCCCGGCCCCGACGGCACGCTGGGCCCGTCCGTCTTGCCCCAGCGCCATCCAGGCCGGGTTCTGTTCAAGACCCGCAACTCGCTGCGCTGGGCCGCGGGCGAGAACCAGTTCGACCCTGCCTTCGTGGCGCTCGGCGTCGACCTCGCCCAGAGGATCGTGGAGGCGGGCGTGAAGCTGGTCGGGGTCGACTATCTCTCGGTCGCGCCCTTTGACGCCCCCGCCTCGCACCCGGTCCATCACCTGCTCCTGGGCCACGGCGTGGTGGTGGTCGAGGGTCTGGATCTCAGCGAGGTCTCGCCCGGCTGCTACGAGCTCATCTGCCTGCCGATTAGGGTGTCAGGCTCGGATGGCGGCCCCGCCCGTGTCGTACTCAGGTCAGGAGAAGAAAAATGAGCAAGATCGCAGCGGAAGTCCTCATCGAGCGTCTGCTCGACTGGGGTGTGGATACCATCTTCGGCCTTCCCGGCGACGGCATCAATGGGATCATGGAGGGCATCCGACGACACACGGATCGGATGCGCTTCGTCCTGGTGCACCACGAGGAGGCGGCCGCCTTTATGGCGACCGGCTACGCCAAGAGCACGGGCCGGCTGGGTGTCTGCCTCGCCACCTCGGGACCTGGCGGGATTCACCTCCTCAACGGCCTCTATGACGCCAAGCTCGATCACATGCCCGTGCTCGCGATCACAGGCATGCAGGAGTCGATGCTGCTGGGTACTGGCTATCAGCAGGAGGTGCACCTGGAGAAGCTCTACGAGGATGTCGCCGAGTACGACGTCATGATCCATGTGCCGGTCCAGATCACGACCGTCGTCGACCTTGCGGTGCGCACGGCACTGGCCCACCGCACGGTCTCGCATATCACCATCCCGGTCGATGTCCAGATGGCCGACGCCGACCTCAACCCCTACTCCGGAACCAACAGCGCGCCGGCACGCAGGCCTCAGACGGCGCCGATCTTCATCCCCGCGCCAGGGGTTCCGCGCGACCGCGACCTGGACCGCGCGGCGGAGGTCCTGAATCGGGGACAGAAGGTGGTCATCCTGGCCGGGGCCGGGGCGATAGGGAGCCGGGAGGAGCTCGGCCAGGTCGCCGACCTGCTGGACGCCCCGATTGTGAAGACGCTCTCAGGGAAATCCTCCTTTCCCGACCACGACCCGCGCTGCATCGGTGGCATCGGTCTACTCGGCACGGAGCCCTCGGAGAACGCCATGGCGGACTGTGAAACGTTGCTGATGGTGGGCACCAATTTCCCGTACACCAAGCACCTCCCAGAGAACGCGATCACCGTGCAGATCGACGCCAGCGCGGTCCGGGCCGGCAACCGGGTGCCGACCGAGGTCCCCCTGGTCGGCGACGCCCGGGAGACGCTCCAGGCGCTCATCCCAAGGCTCGAGCGACGGGAGCCGGGCAAGCGGACAACGAGGATCAGAGAGCAAATGGACGCCTGGCGGAAGAAGATGCAGGCCCTTGAGGACCAGAGCCGGGAACCGATCCAGCCCCAGTACCTCGCGCACCTGATCGACAAGCACGCCAGTTCTGATGCGATCCTCTCCTGCGACTCCGGGACGATCGCAACCTGGGGCGCACGGCACTTCGCGATCAGGGACGACCGCCTCTTCATGCTCTCCGGGAACCTCGCCACCATGGCCCCGGGACTCCCCTACACGATCGCGGCCCAGTGGTCCCATCCCCAGCGCCAATGCATCGCCTTCGTCGGTGATGGCGGCTTTGCGATGCTGATGGCGGAGTGGCTGACGGCGGTCAGGCACGGCCTTCCGATTAAGGTCTTCATCAACAACAACCACTGCTACGGCCAGATTCTCTGGGAGCAGATGGCGCTCGGCTTTCCCGAGTTCGGGGTCCGCCACAGTGGGATCGCGGACTTCGCCGCCTTCGCCCGCGCCAATGGCGGACTGGCCTTCCGGATCGAGAGTCCGGGAGACCTTGAGGCTGCGGTCCAGGGTGCTCTCGCCCACCCGGGGCCGGCATTGGTTGACTGCCTCACCAATCCCGACGAGCCGCCGATGCCTCCGAAGATCTCCTACGAGCAGGCGAAGGGCCTGGCCACCGCCTTCCTGAAGGGCCAGCCGCACCGGGTCGGGATCGCCTCGACGCTCTTCCGTGACAAGCTGGACGAGTTCCGCTCATGAGCGGGGGCGGCAGGCGGCATGGGATCGACCATCTGCTCTGGAACGTGGAGCACGGCCGCTTCGAGCGGGCCCTTGCTGGCTTGACCGCGATAGCCGCAGTCGTGACCGGGCTCGAGATCTACTTCGAGCATGATCGGGCGAGCTTCGGGAACCGGCTGATGTGGCTTCCAATCGCGCTCAGCCCCGTGATGGTGGCGGCCGGCATCGCCGGCGTCGTCAGCCGGCGGATGGCGAAAACGGCGCTGCCTATCGCCTCTGCGCTGGTGGTCGCCAACGGACTCCAGGGCACCTACCTCCACGCCCGCGGCGTGGCGAGGCGGCCGGGTGGATTCTCGGAGGCCATCTACAACATCGAGATGGGACCTCCGCTGATGGCCCCGATGCTGGTGACCATGGTCGGCGGCATGGGCCTTCTGGCCGCGATACTGCGCCGCGGAGACTGAAGGGTGGGCGTGACCCCCGGCAACAAGGGCCGCTTCCCCGGCTTCGACGTGCTCGGCCAAGCGCGTCATTGGGATCAGGAGACGGCGGCGGTAGTGCAGACGCGGCTCGAGGCGCCTCCGGCCCTGGTCTTTTTCAGCGAAGGCGAGCAACGAACCGCGCGTGCCCTGCTCGACCGGCTTCTGGCCAATGAGGTCGAACCCCGGCTACCACTGCTGGAAGCGGTTGACGCCAGGCTGCAGGCGGGGCAGACCGATGGGTGGCACCACGACCACCTGCCGCCGGATGGCGAGACCTGGCGGCTGTCACTAGCGGCGTTGGACGACCATTGCCGCCGGAGCTGCGGGTCAGCCTTCGCCGAGCTCGGTCGGACCGACCAGATCGGAATCCTGGACGCGATTCGCACGGCTGAGAAGCTGGGTGAGTTGAGCGCGGCCGCCGTCTGGAGCCTCTGGCTGCGCTACGGCTGCGCCGCCTTCTACTCCCACCCCTGGGCCTGGAACGAGATCGGCTTCGGCGGCCCATCCTACCCCCGGGGCTACAGGAACATCGGGCTCGGCCGGCGAGAGCCATGGGAGGTCCGGGAGGTCGACGCGGTCGATCCCGAGCCGTGGGCCAATCGCGTCGAGGCTGCCCGCAGGCGGCAGTTCGGGAAGCGTTACCGATGAGCCTGGACAGCGTCCGCGGGCGCAATGAATCCGCCTGGTTGCTGCCGGACCCCACAACCCAGATCCGTACCCCCTGGCAACTGCGGGAGAAGATGCGCCGGTTCGGGGACGATGAAGAGGTCGACCTCGTCATCGTCGGCTGTGGCGCCGGTGGTGGTGTCCTCGCCCAGCGCCTCTCGCGACGGGGGTGGCGGGTGGTTGTGCTCGATGCGGGCCCCTTCTGGGACCCGGACCGGGACTGGGTTAGCGACGAACTCGGCTCCCATCATCTGTACTGGACCGAACCCCGCCAGATTGGCGGCTCCGACCCGGTGCCGCTCGGCGCCAACAACTCCGGCCGCGGCGTCGGCGGCTCGACCATTCACTACGCCGGCTACACGCCGAGGTTTCATCCTTCGGATTTCAGGACCAGGAGCCTGGACGGCGTCGGCGCCGACTGGCCGATCAGGTATGAGGACCTCCGCCGCTACTACCAGTTGATCGAGGAGGAGCTCCCGGTCGCCGGCCAGGACTGGCCATGGGGCGATCCCCACCGGTACCCGCACGCAGCCCATCCCGTCAGTGGCGGGGGCGAGATCTTCCTGCGCGGCTGCCGGCGGGTAGGGATTAAAGCCCGGGTCGGCCCGGTGGCAATCACGAATGGGGTGATGGGAAACCGGCCCCACTGCATCTATCGCGGCTTCTGCCTCCAGGGCTGCAAGGTCAACGCCAAGGCCTCGACCCTGATCACGCACGTGCCGGACGCGCTGAAGCATGGCGCCGAGATCCGTCCCGACTCGATGGTCACTCGGGTGGAGTTGGACGCCGGAGGCCGCGCCACTGGCGTCGTCTATCTTCGCGACGGCGTCGAGCGCCGGCAGCGGGCCAGGCTCGTCTGCATCTCCGGCTACTCGATCGAGACCCCGAGGCTGTTGCTGAACTCCGCCTCCAAGCGCTTTCCGGACGGCCTCTGCAACAATCACGACATGGTCGGCCGATACCTGATGGTGCAGGGGGCTGCCCAGACGGCCGGGCGCTTCGAGGAGGAGGTGCGGATGTACAAGGCACCGCCGCCCGAGGTCTCCTCGGAGGATTTCTACGAGACCGACCCGCGGCAGGATTTCAAGCGTGGCTTCTCGATCCAGACCGTCTCGCCCCAGCCCATCACCTGGGCCGAGCACGTGGTCGCCGAGGGCCACTGGGGCGATGTGCTAAGGGAGTACATGAGGGACTACGTGCACTGGACGACGCTGGGCACCTTGTGCGAGTTCCTCCCCCAGCCGGAGAACCGTGTGACCCTTGCCGCGGAGACGGACCGGCATGGACTCCCGGTCGCGCACCTCAGCTACTCGCAGTGCGACAACGACCGGGCCCAGATGAAGCGGGCGCAGGACGTCATGGAGCAGATCCTGAGAGCCGCCGGCGCCACCGAGACCGTGACCATCAAGCGCTATGCCCACCTCATGGGCGGCGCCCGGATGGGGGACACTGAGAGGACCGGGGTGGTCGATCGCAACCTCCGATCGTTTGCCGTGCCCAACCTCTACCTCTGCGATGGGAGCGTGACCCCAACGCAGGGCAGCGCCAATCCGGCGCTGACGATCATGTCCCTGGCCGCCAGACTGGCGGACCATCTGGCTCCTTCGACCAACTGATCGAGCCGCGCCACAGGAGGCTGACGATGACCAAGCTGAAGCGGATCACCACCGATGTGATGACCGTCCCGACCGACTATCCGGAGGCGGACGGCACCTTTGCTTGGACTTCGACCACGATGGTCCTGGTCCGCATCCATGCTGATTCCGGCGAGGTGGGCCTGGGCTACAGCTACACCGCCGCGGCGGCGGCCAAGGTGGTCCACGAACTCCTCGAAGCCGCCCTCCGCGAGGTGAGCCTGGACGCGGTCGGGGCGGCCTGGGAGGCGATGGTGCGGGCCGTGCGCAACGTGGGCCACCAAGGCCTGGCCGCAGCGGCCATCTCGGCGGTCGACGTGGCTCTCTGGGACCTTCGGGCGAAGCACCTCGGCCTGCCGCTCTTTCGGGCCCTGGAGTCATTTCGCGACGCCGTTCCGATCTATGGCAGTGGTGGCTTCACCAGCTACGACTGTGATCGCCTGATCGAGCAGCTGGGCGGCTGGGTGGCGGACGGGATCCCGCGGGTCAAGATGAAGATCGGAACCGACCGGGGCACCAGGTTAGACGTCGACCGGCGCCGGATCCTCAGTGTCCGGGAGGCGATCGGGCCGGATCCCGAGCTCTTCGTCGACGCCAACGGCGCCTACACGGCAAAGCAGGCGATCTCGCTCGCCACCGACCTCGGCTCGGCCATCTCCTACTTCGAGGAGCCGGTTTCGTCCGACCACCTGGGGGAACTCGCGCTTGTGCGTCGGTCGATTGTCCAGGACGTCGCCGCCGGCGAGTACGGCTGGGACCCCTGGTACTTCAGGTCGATGATGAGCGCGGGGGCGGTTGATATCCTGCAGGCGGACGCCACCCGCTGCCTCGGCGTGACCGGGTTTTTGGAGGCGGCGCGCACCGCTCACGCATTCGGGATCCCATTTTCTGCCCACACCTCGCCCTCGATCCACGCTCACGCCGGCTGCGCGGCCCCGGAGATCGCGCACGTCGAGTACTTTTACGATCACGCCCGGATCGAGGGAATGCTCTTCGATGGAGCCGTGCGTCCCGAGGGCGGTTTCATCCGCCCCGATCCCAGCCGCCCGGGCCTTGGGCTCGAATTCAAAGAGAGGGATGCGGAGCGCTACCGGGTCGCCTGAGCGGTTCTGGACGCCGAATCAGGGGTTTCCACCAGCGGAAGGCTGTTGATCGCGGCTCCCGCCAGCGGACGCGCCAGCCAATCTGACAGGACCCGCACCCGGTCCCGCCGGTCGCCGAGCTTGTAGAGGTAGACGGCGCGCCACATCGCCTGGGCGATCCACCCAGACATGCGGCGGCCCATGAACTGGCTGACGGCAAAGCGACCGCCGAGGTCGACCAGGGTGCCGAGGTAGTGGAATTTGAAAGGCCTGAGATCGCCGCCTCGAAGCTCGGCCACGAGGTTCTGCGCTGCCGCCCCCGCCGCCTGGACGGCAGCCTGCGCGGTCGGGGGCACCGGCTGCCCCGCGGAGTTCACGCCGGCGATGTCACCCACGGCGTACACGCCCGCATGGCCCCTGAGCCTCAGGTTCTGGTCGATCTGGAGGCGGCCCCTGGAGTCGACCGCCGCACCGTTCACGTGAGCTGCTATCGGGCTTGGCCCGACCCCGGCAGCCCACAGAACCAGGCCCGAATCGATCCGCTCTCCTCCCTCCAGGACCACCCCTCCAGCGTCGACGGAGTGGACCTTGGACTTGGTGTCAATGTCGATCCGCTCCGAGGCGAGCCGAGCGGCCGCGATCCGCTGCAAAGCGCCGTCAAGATGGGGCAGGATCGCGTCGGCGGCCTGGAGGAGGTGGACCCGCGGCTCGGTCGCCGCAATCCGGGGGTAGCCGGGGAGAAGCTCGCTGACGAGCGCGCTCAGGTTGGCCGCGGTCTCCACCCCGGTCGACCCGCCCCCCACAACCACGAAGGAAAGCCGAGAGCTGTCGCTGTGGCCCCCCCTTGTGCGCTCGGCGCTTACCTCCTCGAAACGGCAGATCACCCGGTCGCGGACCGCGATGGCATCCTCGATGGACTGGAAGGTGAGGGTGTGCTCAGAGGCGCCCTTGGTTCCGAAGAAGGTGGTGTGCCAGCCGAGCGCGATAATCACCCGGTCGAACGGCAACTCCCCCTCTCGGGTGTACACGAGACGGCGCTCGAGATCGATCTCGGTCACCTCGGCCTGGAGGAACTCCGCGCCGGCCCCCAGTAGATCCTGGCGCAGTGGCCGGAGTACGTGCTGGAGTTCGATGGAGCCGGGGATCACCTCCGGGACCATCGGCCAAAAGGTCATGAAGTCGTTGCGATCCACAAGCAACAGGCCGGCATCGGGAGGGAGGGATTGCCCCAACTCGCGGGCTGCCGTCAGGCCTGCAAAGCCTCCGCCTAGGATCAGAACTCTGGGCCGCCCCGTCAGATAGTCGCGGAGGGAGGCAGCGGGCCGGCGGCGTCGCAGAGCGGCTGCCCCCCCGATCGCGGCGCCTGCCAGGGCGCCGGCGGCGAGTGCGGTGTTGAGTCTCATGGATCTCAAGCTAGTTCGGCCACGCAGACCCGGCTGTGTGCCGGCGCACAGCCGCGATGGCCGCCGCCGGGTGACGCCGGATTTATGAACCTGAATCGCAGGGTGGCGGTCGTGACGCGCGCCGGAGGCGCCCACTCCCAGCCCCGGCGGGCGATCGAGCGCCAGGGCCTCGATCGGCGCCGGAACACGTTCGTCCAAGCCTACTCGAGCGTAACCTTGACGCCTCCCTGCTGCTTCTGCCAATGGTCGGCTTCGTCGACTACGACGATCCCAGGATGGTGGGCACCGCCGACGCGATCAGAGCAGACCTGAACAGCGGCGGCCTGATCCTTCGCTCTTGGACGAGAAGCGCCAGGAACTGGGATCCGGTCGAAGGCCACAACCGCCGGTGCTCGCAGGCCGTGCGTATATTTGAGCTGAGAGGATGGACCCGAGAATCTTTCCCGCCTGGCTGATTGGAACGCACTTCCTGAACATCCTGTTTCTGACTCTGCTCGCCCGGAGCGGGCTGCAGATTTTGGGCTCCTTCCCGAGGTTGTATCGGAATGACGGATGCGAGCCGGGCACCGAAATACTGAAGTTCGGGCAGGGCGAAATCCCGCGCGACAGATTGGTCACCTCACTGGAACAGGAGGTCAAGATGCCGGCCTGGCTGGCGCTGCCTGGCGGGACGCAACTGGGGATCGGACGCCACTGGCACTTCGCCAGTGTCATCCTCTGGATCCTCACCGGCCTCGTCTACGTGGTACTTCTCCTCACCACCGGCGACTGGAGGCGGTTGGTGCCGACCAGCCCTGGGGTGTTTCCCCAAGCCCTGCACGACCTCGTCTCCTACCTCCACCTCTCACTGCCGCCGCCCCAGCCGGGAATGCCGTACAACGCCCTCCAGCAGTTGACCTACTTCGCGGTCGTCTTTCTGCTCGCCCCACTTCAGATCGCGACCGGGGCGGCGATGTCCCCGGCCGTGATCGGGCGCTTTCCCTGGTACTCACGTATGTTCGGAGGCAGGCAGGTGGCCCGCAGCCTCCACTTCGCCTCCCTGCTCGCGTTCGGCGCCTTCGTCGTCGTTCACACTCTGATGGTGGTGGTTCACGGCCTCGGGGCCGAGCTGGCCAAGATGGCGCTCGGCTCGGAGCGTGCAGATCACGGACTGGCGATCCTGGTCAGCGGGGTGGCTCTGCTGCTGGTCGTGGTTATTAACGTATTGGCCACCCGTTTCGGGGTGTCGCGGCCGCGAGCGACCCAGCGCCTGCTCGGCCTGCTGGTGGATCCCGTCCAGCAACTGCTGAACCGGATCTCCGTTTCCCATCAGGCTTACAGGACGAGTGATATCTCCCCCTACCACTGGGTGAACGGCCGGCCTCCTGAACAGGCTACCTACACGGAGGATGCCGGGCGGGACTTTCGGGAGTGGCGCCTGGAGATCCGGGGACTGGTGAAGACTCCGGCCCGGCTCAGCCTAGCGTCGCTGCGCGAACTGGGGCAGGAGAGCCACATCGTCAAGCACAACTGCATCCAGGGGTGGTCGGGGGTGGCAGAGTGGACTGGGGTGCCGCTGTCCGCCGTCCTAGATCTCGTCGGCCCACTTCCTCAGGCTCGGTTTCTGGTCGTCCAGGGCCTCGATGACAAGGCTCAAACTGATCCCGAGCACGGCCGTGGTCGCTACTACGAGGTGATCGACCTGGCCGTGGCCCGCGGGCCTCAGGCGCAGCTCGCGTACGAGATGAACGGGCAGCCGCTGAGTGTCGAGCATGGTGCCCCTCTCCGCCTCCGGCTGGAGACTCAACTGGGGTTCAAGATGGTGAAATGGATTGAGTCGATCGAGTTGGTCAGTGATTACGCCCAGATCGGCCAGGGGCAGGGTGGCTGGCGCGAGGATAACCAGTTCTACAGCCGTCTGGCTGCGATTTGACTCCAGGGCCAGGGGACAACGAGCGCGACTGTGACGACAAGATCGGGCTGGCAACCGCGGCGCTTCGTTAGTGATAGCGCGTGCGGCGGCGGTACAGGAGTGGCCGCCTCCCCGCCGCAGGGCTTGAGGACCACCAAGTCGCTCTGAGCTGATAGACTAAGTCGGACTTAGTCATGCAGGTGAACATACACGAGGCCAAGACCCACCTTTCCCGATTATTGGAGCGCGTCGAGTCGGGCGAGGAGATCGTGATCGGCCGGGCGGGCAAGCCCGTGGCGAAGCTGGTGCCCTACCGGCTGACTGGGGAGCCGCGCACTCCTGGTGGCTGGCAAGGACGCCTCCGGATCGCAGAGGACTTCGACGAGCTGCCCCCTGAGCTGTTGGCGGCCTTCCGCGGCGATCGGGCTTGAGGCTGCTGCTGGACACCCACGTCCTTCTCTGGTGGCTCGCGGATGATCCGGGGCTGAGCGGGAACGCCCGCGCTCTGATTGCATCGGCCGAATCCGAGGTCTTAGTGAGCGCGGCTTCCGCTTGGGAGATCTCGATCAAACGCGCGCTGGGCAAGCTGGACGCACCTGATGACCTTGAGGCTCAGTTGGTGCAGCATAACTTCAGCCCGCTCGCGATCAGCGTTGGCCACGCGCTGGCTGCTGGCGCGCTACCCCGCCACCACGAGGACCCGTTCGACCGCATGCTGGTTGCGCAGGCCCAGCTGGAGGGCTTGACGATCGCGACCCGGGATCCCGGCTTCGAGCCTTACGGGGTGCCAACCCTAACGGCCTGACGCGGAGCTCCATCGCGCGCCCCACACGCAAGCTTGAAAAGGTTCGCGCGGCGCCGACTCGTCGTGTCGATCTCGAATACAAGTGCCCCCAGCCTCACACAATCCGAACCTGACGGCGCGGATCGAGGGTAGGCCGGTTTCGTTGGCATGGTAGCTGGGCGCGCCGTTTACCCGAAGACGTATCGGGTGTGGCTGAACGGGCCCTTGCCGAACGCGAGGACCTTGGCCGGCCGCACCGCGAAGACGTGGACGATGCCCTCGCCGCTGGGGGCTCGACCGCGCCGTGGGGGCATCGTGTTTGCTGAAGCAGGTTCGCCAGCATCAGACCGAGCGTTGTGCCCGTTCTCTGAAGCGACACCCGGAGTTTACTTCAGCGAACCAATGTTCTCCGAAGGTGCGACCCGACCTCGCTATTGGCGAAAAGCGAGACTCCGGTGGCGGATCGCGATCCTCACCTCCTTTTGCTCTTGGCGGCTATGCAGCGGGGCGGGTGAAGGGTGTGCCGTGCGTGAACTGGCCGATGCTGATCAGGTTGCCTTCGCTGTCGTGGAGCCAAGCTGCCTTGACCGGGCCGAAGTCCGTGATGCCGTCGCGCTCGAACTTCACGCCCCGGGACCGAAGATGCGTCACGGCGGCTTCGACATCTTCCACGACGAAGCCGAGTTGGTCGTGGGTACCGGAGGGAGTTCCGCTGGAGGGGAAGATGATGAAATAGCCGCTGTCTATCTCGTAGTGCAGGTGATTGTTGAGCTCGCTGTAGGGCTCGAGATCGAAGATCTCCCGGTAGAAGGCGCGGGCTCGTTCAACGTTCTGTGCGGGGAGCTTGGCAAACACTTGCTTGATCGTGAGCGGCTTGGCCGTAGCTGCGTCGATGGAGGCCTTACCGGCCGTTGTGGGGTGGTCAACCATGGTTCTCTCCTGGTTGCGGTGGTAGGAAGTCGATGCCGCAGCTGTGGGCGATCTGCTGCACCCGCTCGAACGTGGGCGGCTCGCTCGGCGGCGGAGGGTTGGCGGGGTCGTCGATCGGCTCACCCAACGTGGAGAAGAACCGCTCGTGCTGAGCTCCGGGCGAGACGATCGTGAGTACCCGTGCCCAGTCGGGCCCGGGATTGCGCAGCGAATGGACGACTCCCGGCTGGATGCTGAGGAACGCGCCAGGTTCAAGGCGGTATCGCTGTTCGCCGGCTTCAACTTCGAGGGTCCCGTCAAGGCCGAAGAAGGCCTCGTGGTTCTTCTCGCTGTGGGATGGCACACCGTCGCCGGGCGGGCACCGGTGCTCAAAGACCAGCAGCGCGTCGTTCTCGGCAGCCTCGCCCTTGAACGTCAGTGAGGATCCCATCAACGCGAAGGCCCGCCCAGACCCCGCAGGAAGATACTTCACGGCAGCTATTTCGCCGCTCAACTCTGCGCCCCCTTTAAGGTAGTATGAACACCGTACGAGCCGATAGTACCGGTTCCATACGTTTTATGTCAACCCCTCGCCCCCGGACCTCACGCCCCGCTGCACCACCGAAGCCCCCGCTTCCGATCGGGGCGATGTTCCGCTTCGGGCTCCATGAGATCCGCAGGCGTATCTCGGCCGGAGTCCGCGACGCTGGGTTTGAGGACGTGCGGCCCGCCCACGTGACTCTGTTCCGCTGGCCAGGGCCCGATGGGCGCCGACCAGGCGAAGTCGCAGCCGATGCCCAGATCTCAAAGCAGCGTGTCAACGACCTGCTACGCGACCTCGAGCATCTCGGTTACCTCACGCTCGAGTGCGACTCCGACGACAACCGCGCGCGCATCATCCGGCTCACACCACGCGGCCGCCGGCTACACGAAACCGCCATCGGCATCCACGCCCAAATTGAGGCTGAGTGGAGCCACGCGATCGGACCGCGGCGCTACCAGCAACTTCGCCGAACACTTGACGACCTGATCCGCCCAGCCGATCGGCACATGCCACGCCAGTAGTTGCTCGCTCTCGAGCACCCACCAGCCGCCCGATGGGACCCGACTCAGCGATCCGGTCAACGCGGCCAAGGCGAGCATGAAATCGGTGGCGGACCGGATCACCCAGTCCAGGGTTTCGTGGCGCGGAGTCTTGATCACCGATCGCTGTGGGCGTTGGACCCTGGTCACGGATGCGCCGTACCTTCCGGGGCGATCCGTCGGACCCCAAGTCCATCGAGCCTAGCGTCGATCCGGTCGAAGCTGACAATATCGGTGGCTTTTACGGCTCGCGCGGAGGCGATCAAGTAGGCGGCGGTCCAGTTCATTGCGCGATGTAAATCAGTGTCGGTGGCATCGTGCGGAAGGGATCGATTTGCAACTGATGTCGCCGGCAGAGCTCAGAACCCATAGAGAGCCGACGGGTTCACCTCGGCAATGGCGCGGGCCGTCGTGCTGTCGACTGCGGCACGAAGCGCCTCCATCGGCGCTGGCGTCGCCATGTCATAGGGCAGGTCGGTGCCCATCAACACGTTCTCCGGCCCCACCCTGGCGACCAGGTAGGCGAGCGCGGCCCGGTCATGGGTGATGGTGTCGAACAGGAGGCGACCACAGTAGGCCCAGGGGTCGATCGGCGCCTCGGCCAGCTCGGGACGAACCGAGCGAGCGTGACGAAGGCGGCCTGCCTGCCAGGGAAAGAAGCCGCCCGCGTGGGCCAGCACGATGCGGAGGTTGGGATGCCGATCCAGCACCCCACCGCAGATGAGCCTCTCGGCGCAGATGGTCGTCTCCAGAGGGTTGCCGATGACGTTCTGCAGGTAGTAGGGCCTCAACCCTTCGGACGGAGGGTTGTAAGCGTTGTGGATGAATACCGGCAGGCGCTGACCTTCCACCGCCGCCCAGAAGGGCTCGAACTCCGGATCGTCCAACCTCCGTCCAGCGATGGAGGAGCCGATCTCCAATCCGCTGGCGCCGGATCGGGCGAGCTCGGCGACCATCGCCGCCGACCGGCCCGGATCTTGCAGGGGCACGCATCCCATCCAGCGCAGACGGGCGCGGTCGTATGACGCCATCTCATCCAGCCCACGATTGATCGCATTGCACATTGCCTCGCCGGCTCCCGCATCCACGTGGTAGACGAAGAGTCGCGGTTCGGCGCAGATCACGGCGGCGTCGAGCCCCTTGTCCTCCAGCTGCTGAAGCTTGGCCGCGGGGTCGACCAGGGCCGGGTAGAGCTCGTGGTCGGCGTAGTTCCCGTTGACGTTGACGACGAAGTTGCCTTGGACCTTCGTCCCGTAGGCGGTCGGCTCACGAGTCAGAAGCTCGATCACTGCCGCGGGAAAGGCGTGGTTGTGTACATCGATGTTCATACGCAGTCCTCCTCTTTCAGCCTCCCAACTCCTTAGACCACGCCAGCACGCGGCGCGCCGTCTCGGCCATCGCGTGGTCGATCATCTGACCGTCCACGCTGGTGCTGGCGGATCCTCGCCCAAGGGCCTCCTCGAAGGCCGCCAGGATCTTCGCATAGTGCTCCAGCTCCCGCTCGTCGGGCGTGAAGATCAGGTTGATGGCCTCCACCTGGTCAGGGTGGATGGCCTTCTTGCCCCGAAAACCGAGGACCCTGGCCCGACCGGCGTCGGCGAGAAGGCCATCTGTATCCCGGAAGTTCGGATAGACCCCGTCTAGCGGGTTCTGGATGCCCGCCGCACGCGCCGCCAGCAGCACCCGGGCACGCAGGTAGAGGATCTCCTCGCCCGTCCCGCTGTGCTGATAGCCGACGTCCCTTTGGAGATCGCCGTCCTGGGCCGTCCCGATCATGACCGACGCCACCCTGGGGCAGGAGGCGATCTCGAACGCCGACCAGACGCCGCGAGCGGTCTCAAGGCTCGCCACCACCTCGACGCTCCCAGGCGCCAGACCCCTCGCCGCCTCCAGCCGCGACAGCATTCCGTCGACCTGGTCGACCTCCTCGACCGAATTCGCCTTGGGCAGCTGGATCCCGGTCAGTCCCGGCAGGACCACGGATTCGAGATCCAGCTCCGTCACCCCACTCTCGAGGGCGTTCACCCGGACATAGATCACGTGCTCTGCGCCAAGGCGCTCCAGGTAGTCGGCGGCGACGACTCGGGCCTCCGCCTTCTGATCCTGCGGCACCGAGTCCTCGAGATCGAACACCAGCGCGTCAGCACCGCTGGTCGCCGCGCGATCGAGCATCTTGGGACGGCTCGCCGGCGTGTTGAGAAGGCTGCGCAACGCCCTCACGGCAGCGCCGGCGCCGGAGGCCGTCCGGCCTTTGGGGCGCCGAACCCCACGATCAGGCCCCGATCTCGCCGACGGAGGTCGACCAGATTCGATAGTGGGCCACCTTGGCGGCGTCCAGCCGAACGCCGAGGCCGGGACCGGTCGGCGTCGTCAGCCATCCGCCCACGATCTGGATGGGCTCCTCGAGCAGCCCGTCCTCCAAGGTGGCGTGCACCCCCAGCTCCGCCGGATAGCGCATGCAGCGGTAGGCGGCGGCGAGGTGGGCGCTGGCCGCGGTACCGACTCCGAGTTCGCGGTGGGAACCGACGAGGCAGGGGACGCTCGCGGCCTCGGCCAGCCCCAGCATCTTGCGCGTTGCTGTAAACCCCGAGCGCGGACTGCGGATGCTGAGCGCCCCGGCGTTGCCCAGCTGGATCTCCCACAAGACGTCCGCGGAAGTGGTGATGCTCTCGTCCAGAAGCAGCGGGACCGCCACCGAATGGACGCGCCCGTCGGACCACCCCCCCAGCATCTTGTAGAGGGGCATCTGTGCCATCTGCCCCGCAACGTCGTGCAACGCCATGTCGATGGCGGCCTTGGCGGTGGTGTTGGCGACCACTCGCGACCAGCGCGCCCACACCTTCTCAACGTCCAGGGGATCCAGCCCCAGCACCGGCGGGAGCAGGAGGTCTCTCATCGCGGCGGTTATCGACTCCAAGGTCTCGCCGTAGACCGACGGCCGCGGAACGGCCTCCCCCAACCCGGTGAGGCCCTGGTCTGTATGGAGCTGCAGGATGACGTGTCTCGCCTCGGTCAGCTCTAACCCCGCCGTGACGAGGGTCCCCGCCTCGGGCCGGTAGGGGACGGCGACCGCGGTGAGGGTGGCACCGGTTACGACCATGCTTCAGATCACGCCCTGATCGCGGAGCTGGGCCAGCTGGGCCTGATCCAGCCCCAGGAGCTCGACCAGCACCTCGTCGGTGTGCTCCCCGACAGCGGGACCCAGGTGGCGGATGGCCCCCGGGGAGCGACGAAACTTGGGGATGAGCCCGGGCATGGTCAGAGGCGGTCCCTCGGGCTGCTCGAAGCTGACCAGGCTCTGCCGTTCCAGGAGCTGCGGGTCCTGCGCCACCTCGGCGACGTTGCGCACCGGGCCCACCGGCACGTCATGGGCCTCCAGGATGCTGACGGCCGATTCGAAGTCGTGCGCCGAGAACCAGTCCTGAATGATGTCGTTGATCTCATCCATGTGCTCGACGCGGGCGGCGTTGGTGTGGAAGTTCGGATCCAGGTTCAGATCCTCGCGGCCGATGGCCTTGATCAACCTCTCGAATACCGATTGGGTTGCCGAACTGTGGAAGACGTGGCGCCCGTCCTGGGTGCGATAGACGTCGGAGGGAGCCACGTTGGGATATCGGTTGCCCATCCTTCGCGCCACCCTCCCCAGCGCGCTGTACGCGCTCATCGGGGCGTCCATGATCCTCACCATGGTCTCGTAGAGAGACAGATCGATCCACTCACCGCCCGCCTCCGGTGAGCTCGTTCGCTTGAACAGCGCCATCGACACCGCCATCGCACCCAGGATGCCCGCGATGTAGTCCACGACCGGGACGCCCATTTGGGTTGGCGGACCGTCCGCTTCACCCGTGGTCTCCATGAATCCCGAGACCGCCTCGATTACCCGTCCGAAGCCCGCCTTGCCGCGGTCTGGGCCCGTCTGTCCGTACCCGCTAAGGCTCAGCAGGATGAGGCCTGGATTCGCCTCTTGGAGTTGGTCGAACCCCAGCCCCCACCTGTCGACGGTTCCCGGGCGGAAGTTCTCAACCACCACGTCCGAGATGGCGGCAAGCCGGCGCACCAGGTCCTGGCCCGGTTCGGTTCGCATGTCCACGGTGACGGACCTCTTGCCACGCCCGACCACCGCCCACCGCAACGAGTGGCCGCCGGAGAAGGGCCCCATCTGACGAAGGGAATCTCCGGTCCGGGGGAGCTCAACCTGGATCACATCGGCTCCAAAGTCCGCCAGTAGGGCGGTGCAATGGCCCGCGCCCAGCATGGTGGCGATGTCCAGGACGCGAACGCCCACCAGCGGCCCCGACGTCATCCGCGCTCCGCCTCAGCCGTTGCCACGCGGGCGCGCGGTGATCTCAAGTCGGCTGCGGCGCATTCCCTCAATCCGCCGCCCCCCCGCGGCGCTCAGCCCCTTGCATGACCCAGGGAAGGGAGGGTCCGGCCACGAACTCGAGGCCCGAGGCGTCCCTGTGGAGGCCGGTAAGGGCGAGGTGGAATGGGCTCAGGTACTCTGGCCGCACCCCACCCACAATGCGGAAGGGACGGTCGTGGCCGGGATAGACCAGCTCCGCCACATCGATCACACGTCGCACGCTCCGGCGCGCCGCCTCCGCGTCCCAGAACACCAGGGGCGGCTGCAAGGTCTGGAGAACGCGCCCGCTGTGCAGCGCATCGCCGGTGATGACGGCCAGGCCTAGGTCGGTCTCGACGGCGAGGCCCAGGCTTCCGACGGAGTGGCCTGGGAGGTCCAGAACTGTGACGCCGGGAATGATCTGGGCGCCATCGCCGATCTCGCGAATGCTCATCTGCTCGAGGATGGTGCCGGTCCAACTGGGGGTTGCCCAGTCCAGGGGATCCGGGTGCGACGCGTAGCGGCGCTCGTCGGGGTGGATCAGAAGAGGAGCGTGGTGGAACAGGTCGATGTTCTGGACGTGGTCCCAGTGGGAGTGGGTCAGGACCACGAGGTCGATGTCAGTAGACGCCAACCCCCTTGATTCGAGCTCGGCCAAGAGCACCCTCCTGCGTCCAATGTGGGCGGGATCGACGAGGATGCGAACCGGTCTTCCCGTCGAGTCCGGGCCCTCCACCAGAAGGACTCCGCAGAACGCGGGTACCCCCTGGTCGGTGCCGAAGCTGAATCCCTCGAGGAGCACCTCGATGCTCGGGCGGCGAGAGAGCTTCCCGCTCACGAGAAGAGCACGATCAGGCGCAGCGGGGGATCGCTGCGCAGTGAATCGAATACCTTGGAGGTGGCGGATAACTCTAGCGCAGGCATCGCCGCAGTATAGGGACGCGCGAGAAAGCCGGGACGCTGCTCCCAACCCGTGGCCGAGGGGCGCCCCGCGCCACCGCGAGGCCCGGTGATTAGAATCCCCACCAGTGGAGGGCACTACCTTGACCGCCAGGCCCGCGGACCGCGACGAGGGCGGAGGGCGGGACCTGCTCGTCGACGCCCAGGTCCACATTTGGGGCGAGGACACGCCTGAGCGCCCGTGGCAACCCGGCTCTCACGCCCACGCCCACATCGACCGACCCTTCCTCGCCCCAGAGCTGCTCGACGCCATGGACGCAGCTGGAATCGATCGCGCTGTGCTGGTTCCGCCGTTTTGGGAGGGAAACCGCAACGACCTCGTCGAGCAAGCAGCCGTCAACCACCCGGACCGCTTCACGTGGCTCGGGCGTCTCAACCTCAAGGAGGACGGGCCGAAGCGGCTTCACGAGATCCTGGGCCGCCCAGGAGCCGTGGGCGTGCGCCTGGCGTTCACGCGGGGGGAGGCCCTCAACTGGATGAGAGACGGCACCGCCGACTGGATCTGGCCGCAGCTGGCCGCGGCGGGGGCGCCTGTCATGATCTTCGCGCCCGGGAGGCACCAGGAGGTCGCGGCGGTGGCCAGGGCCCATCCTGATCTGCGTATCACGATCGACCACGTCGGTATCGGCACCGACGTGAAGGACGTGCCGATCCTTCCTCTGATCCAGCCCGTCCTGGACATGGCCAAGCTCCCCAACGTGGCGGTGAAGGCGACAGCGCTCCCGTGTGTGGTGAGCGAGCCCTTTCCCTTCCCGTCTCTGCGGGAACCCATGCGCCGCCTGCTGGAGTCGTTCGGCCGGGAGAGGGTCTTCTGGGGAACGGACTTGACCCGGCTGCCCTGCACCTATCTGGAGGCGCGGCTGTTCGTCGAAGAGTTGGACTTCCTCTCCCCGGAGGACCGGCGGTGGTTGCTGGGTCGCGCCATCTCGCGGTGGCTGGGCTGGGGCTTCTGACCACCTCCGCTCGGGCCCGGCGCTGATCCGCCGCCCATCCCAGATCCCCGGGCCGGCGCCCCGGCTCAGTCCTGCGAGGTGGCCGCTGCGCTGGCCTTCAAGCGGGTCGGCGGTCCCGCGTGGCGATCTCAGTCCAGCCCCGGCGCTCCTGGGACACCAGAGGACGCAAGAGCCACCACGCGACGAGGCCCAGAGCCCCCGCGAAGAGGTAGCCAGCGCCCCATCCCCGGGCCGCGACCAGAGCGGCGAAGCAGAGCGGCGCGGCAACACTGGTGATCGCGAAAAGGGTGGCCTGCAGGCCGAGTGCGGTCCCGGCTCGGGCCGTTCCCGCGATCTCTCCGGTGGCGGTGAAGTTAAGGACGTTTGACGTCACGGACACGATCCCGGTCCCGAGGATCAGCGGTACCAGGTAGCCCAGCGGGCGATCCACGCAGAGACCGATCGCGAGGAGCCCGACCGAACTCACGATCGCGAGGACCCTTAGTAGTCCGATCCGCTGGCCCAGCCGGTCGGAGAGTCGGCCTACGGCCACGAGGCCCAACGCCCCCGCCCCCTCCAGGACCGCGAGCAGGGTCGCCGCCGGCGTGAGCTCGAGGCCGCGATGATGGGTGAGGAACGTGGTGAGGTAGGTGAGAAGGCTCATCTGTCCGGCCATCATCAGCCCCCCGGCCGACGCCACGCGCCAGATCCTCCGGTCGCGCAGCGGCGAGGGTCCCGGCGCGGGCGCGGCCCTCGATACGCGGGGTGCTCGCCGCATCCAGAAGGCGGCGATCGTGGCCGCCCCAAGACACAGCCCCAGGGAGACGAAGCAGGAGCCCAGACCAAACCGGATGAGAAGAACCGGCAGACCGATGGCCGCGATACCTCCCCCGAGCGGCACCATCATCTGGCGAATCCCGAGCGCGAGGCCGCGCTCCCTGGGATCGAACCAGGCCATGATCGACCGGCCCCCTGCCGTGACCGCGACGCATCCCAGCATTCCCGCCAGCCCCAGCGCGACGAGCAGCCGGACGTAGCCGGACCCGACCGAGGCGGCCAGCATCGCCGCCGTAGCTCCCCCCAGCCCCACCACTAGCGTGCGGCGCTCGCCGAATCGGTCCGTGGCAAAGCCCCACAGCAGGTTGGTGAGGGCCATGCCCAGCATGATCGCGGTGAGCGCGGCTCCGGTTTGGACTAGGTCCAGATGGTATCGAGCCTGTATCGCTGGGCCGATGGCCGAAAGCCCGTAGGCCGAAGCGGCCAGCGCCGCCTGCGAGCCGGCGCCGACGCCGAGCACCACCCAGCGGTACCGTGCATTCAAGGCATTACCTCTGTCATCCCGTCGGGACTGGTCACCCACGCCTCCAGCGACGCTCGCTCGGGCTAGCGCTGGCCGCCTTAGGTCATCGTCACCACGGTCCGCCGGTAGCTGAGCTACCCGCTCTCCGCTCGGCAGGCCACCGAACTCCTCGGTGAGCTGGGCATCAATGTCTCGGCCGGGGACCTGCTTGCCCGGCCCCAGACCTTCGGGCGTATCTGTCTTCATGCCATCGTTGCTTCGATCAGGCGGCGATAAGTCGCTCGAGCTTTTGGAGCTGCTCGGACCAGCCCTGTTCGGCACCGGCCATCGCTTCGGCGTGCGGCATCGGCTCGAAGTAGGACTGTCGCATGGTGAGAGCGGTGTCCCCATCGTACGTCGGCACCCAGGCCCTGCTGCCCGCGGGGCTCGCGCTCGGCATCGTCATGCACCGCGGCCTGGAGATCGAGGACGTCATCCGGCGTTCGGTGGTCTACGGGGTCCTCTGGCGTCTCAGATGATTGGCTCCTTTCGGTATCAAGCCGGATCCGCGTTGCTACATCCGTTGCTACAGTGGCTACTTTCAGTAGCCTATTTGGCGGACGACTCGATCCTCCTATAGATGTCAAGGGGCGATTTGTGGGCTCAGGCGCCGTTAAAGGCGACCTCGTCGCGTGGGTCGACCAGAGTCCGGTAGACCATGACCGGACCCCGAAAGCGGAGCCACTCTCTGTGGGGGTTTCGGGATGATGGTGCCGGCGGCGACGGTGCCACGGTGGAAGCCGGGACCGACCGGGCCGGGACGATTGTA
>Ga0207933_1001045_pt1 | contig 22979 bp, 46 predicted proteins | sample NGESurdeep092012_4_FD_184488 | JGI IMG/M metagenome (GOLD analysis project Ga0207933, IMG submission 184488) | Arctic peat soil microbial communities from Barrow, Alaska - NGEE Surface sample F53-3 deep-092012 (SPAdes) | ecosystem: Environmental > Terrestrial > Soil > Wetlands > Peat ...
AGTATCCCCCTCAATGAGTTGTTTTAGCTATTTTCCAATTATTCGTATCCGCATCCCAAACAAGAGCACAATCCGTTTCTGAGAATTTAACCCAGATATACCCATCTTTTTCAAATTCTTCCCCAACTTCTAAATCTTCGAACAGTTTCATAAACACCTCTTAGAAAGCTATTTCATCATCACTATCCGCCAAGTCTCTATTGTGTTGTTCATTTGCCAGAGCTTCTTCCATATGATCTGTCAATGGTGTAATACCTTTACGCACATTCTCTTCCATCACTGCTTGACGTTTAACAATGTCATACGCTAATGCATCCAACTTATCTAAATATCCTTGCAAAGTGAGTCCGTTGTCCAATGCTGTACCAAGTATAGCAATGGCCTGATTTCTTGCCGCACCAATTTTAACCCCAATATTATCAAATGGTGTTTTCTCAGAATTGCTTTTATTCCCTGTCCATGTGCTTTTGGGTTTTGCAACAAATGTATCTGCTGCCCGGAATTCTTTTAAATTCCAAAACGGATGAGCAGGGTCTTTTGCATTTGGTGCTTCTTCTTTAACAACAACAAACTTATCCCCTTTTTTAAGTGTACCTAGAATGGCTCTGCTAGCTTCGTCTAATTTACCCACAAGATAACGCACAGATAGTTCTTGTGGTTTCTCTCCGTCCAAACGTGTATAATAGACATTAATAGCAGGGATTGCCTGCGCACCTACAGTAGTTTGTTCTTTCTTAATATATTGTGCTGATTGAATTGACTGTTTCATTTGGCACCTCATTGTTATAAATTTCAAGTTCTGCGAAATTACTTCCTATTTTACATTCGACTTTGAAGTTAAATACTGCATCATACTTATAATACTTATTTAATAAGTATTTAACATTACACATTATATCACATAATGCGGGTATGTGTATATGTTCCGTGCCTTTTTTTACATAAAAACTGAGTGAATCGTGTATCTGCCGTACCATTTTTAATTCGGTGTGGTGTTGAATTACATATAGCGTACACTCACTAGCAGCAGCGAGGACTAAGTCCCCAGCAGTGCCCTGTATATGGTAATTTTTTGTTTCCGTTGTCGAATATCCACGTCTAAGTTTACCCCATTTATCCAGTCTACCTGTTTCTTCAAATGAAAATGTATGTTTCAAGGGGCTTAGGTAGGTACCAAAATGACGATATTCCCCATTCATATATTGTTTATTCCCTGCCTGATCAAATATTGGTAACAATTCTAACCCTGCTTGAAACCTTCTTCCTCCTTTACTACTTTTGGAAAAATGCATTTCTCTTGATAATTGCTGATTTTCACTAAGATTTGCATAAAGTTTATCATTGAAGGCTTTCACACCGGAGTATATTTCGTCTTGTGAAGCAAAAATAGTTTTTACGTCATCTATATCAAGCCCTTCTGCTTCAGCAAGTGAAGCCGCACCACCTCCATATGCCCGCTTAAAGTTAACTCCCTTAGCTTTTTTGCGCATTAGCACCCAATGGGGGTCTTTTTGTATTACAGCTAATTGATAAATTTCCTCATACGATTTACCTTCTGATAGACGTGGGAGCCAAGATACTGCACGACAGTGTAGACATACTCCCGATAAAAGATCATGTGTAAGATTCGTATCCCCTGTTACTAGTGCGGTTATATGCGGTTCTAAACTAGAATAGTCGATGTCACATGCTAGCCAACCCTCAGGGGCTACTAATTGTCCCTGTATAGGCACAAGCATTTCTCCGCTAGCTGGAACATTTTGTTGATTTGGCCTACTACTCGATAGCCGGGAAGTTTCTGTAGCTGTAGTATTATAATTTGGGTATAATAGTCCACCAACACTAAATCTTAAGAAAGGTTCTAAATATGTAGAACACATTTTCCCGTATGTCATAGCTTTCTTTTGTAATTCACAATATTTAATAACTAAAGGATCTTTACAATCTTTATATATTTTGTGTATAACGGCATCTTCCGTTACGTAAACTCCCGGTTTCTTGGTTTCCTCGGAATAGTATACAGGATTTAATTCAAGACCTTTAATATGTATTTCTTTTAGTATTGTTTTAGATTTTGGGTTGCCATTTTTGTAAAATCCATCTTCTACTTTTTCTTTAATTTCGAAAGCACCTCCAAACAACATGGCCGATTTTTGTTTGGGAGAGTTAATATTGAAAACCCCTAATCGTGAATCCCATAACTGCCGGGTTAAGTCTGTAGCTTCTTGTAGATAATGCAGAGATTTAATTTTAAAATCCTTTAATGTTTCCTGACATTTATGTTCATCAATTTGAATGCCTGTATTCTGCATTTGAATAACAGCTAAAAGTCCCCGCATTCGGGCTTTAATTAAATCAAGCATTCCTAACTCTTTTGCTTTTTTATACTGTTTAGAAAATATTCGCAATGTTGAACTACCATCTCCTATACAATACTTTTCATATAAAGCGAAAAGTCTTGGATGGGTGTATCGAGCAGCTAATATTTTGTCTGCACCTATCCCCGCTTTGAACAAGTTAGATATTCTATTTTGCTTGACCCTTTCCCCAAGATAGATATCTTGCAATTCTGCCAATGATGGGTATTTGTGCCTTTGTGATGACAAAATGTACTCTGCTTCCGCTGTATCCCATATTGTATTTTCGGGATTACTGAGATAACTCTGTAAAGCACTGGTGCGCCAGATATACCCGAGGTCGAAAGCGATATTATGCCCAATGATAATATCACACCCAACAAAAAAACTGCTGCTAATTGTGCGATTAAATCCTGCAAGTTCATGTTTAATTGTGATTGCATCGGGATGTCCCCCATAAATTATTGTGTAAAAATCATTTTCTGGGTCTTTGCTAGATGGCCCATGTATTTCTCTATTTCCTGTGGATGTTTCTAAGTCCAAAACTATTGGATACATATAATACTCCCGTATTTTTTCAAATATCAATAATCTCCAGTTTTAATTTTTTAGTAATTCTATTAAGTAGTGCATGGCATTCATCAAATGTTCCATAATGCGCGGCTACTCCATTGCCATTCCTCAACATAACTCCCAGACAATGTTCCCCCCCTATTAATTCAATACCCCAAGCTACAATTTCGGCTATATCTAGCATCGTAAGTTCACAATCTGGTTGTTTTATCCTTAGATAAGGCATAGTTATTCCTCAATTAATGGTCCCTTGGATTTTAAATATGCTAAATAATATTTGTTAAATGTAGCCATAAATTCCTCTTCTGTAGTGAGATATGCAGCAAAAACCTGTTCAGAGAAAAATAAATTCACAATAATAGTGTTGTCCCAGGGCATCTGCTGCACTCGTATTTCTACATCGTATATTTGTTTTGCTCTATCAATAAATTTATTATAATTCATAATGTCAACTCGCGAAAAAATGAATAACGGTCTAACAGTTCGCATGTTATTTTAACTTCCTTCCCGCGCTTCTTTTTTGTGACCGATATGTAACGCAAAGGACTGTTCTTCTCCGCTCCTATCATGATCATAGTATCAGCAGCACCTGGTTTACCCACCTTTGAACCATACGTATCATGCCCATCAAGCCATTTTCTTTGAACGAATTCCCCTTTTTCTTTATCTAGATAACTCGTGTTACCAGATTGAGAAGTACCTATAATCGGGCATTCTGATCCTGCCAATACCCGCAAATTATCATACAACTTCTTCAAGCTTTGTGGGTCTTCGTCTGGAGCCAATTTATCACAAATATCAATAATAGTTAAACATGGTTTATATTTTTGTATTTTTGCTTTAATAGCGTTAAATGTAGGCGCATCAGAAACTTGGATAACAACAAAATTATTGGGATTGTATACTTTCAAAAACTTTTCGCGCACCTCTATTCGTCTATCTACTATTTCTTCAAAGCCTCCTAGTATTTTTTCTCTGTATAAATTGCTTAAAAACCTTCCCAGGACGTCTGATGCAGTGCCTTCTGAATTGAAATACAATATTGGCCTATCATCTTTGCGTTTTACATTGTGTAAAAATGTCTTAACTGCCTGATGCACTACAAAAGCTGTTTTTCCAGTTCCAAAATCGGCACTTACAATGATAAACTGCCCCGCTGTAATAGACATTAGATTCTGTTGCAGAGAAGGCAAAAACCATGGGATTCCATTAGTTTTATCTAAAGTATCAAAATTTTCATTTTCGATTGTATGCACAGTTTTGTCAACTTTCATATCTATATTGTCAATATTAGTTTCGTATAAGTCGATTATGCTACGTAATCTGTGTATATCAAAGTCTTTTGTCATGCATTCCGCAATTTCTTCCTCTGCCAGTTTTTTAGTAATACCTAACAAACATTTGTCTATTTCAAGTTCAGCGCAATTTTCAATTGCTGGAAATACATAATCCCTGTAATAGTCAATATCAGATTGTTCCATATCTTTTAAATGCCAGTTTTGTGCAAATTGAGTATAAAAATGCCCCCAATCGACCATAGTGTGATTCGGGTATAAATTAAAATACCTTTGGTAATCTTCTAATAATATCTTAGTTGTTGGTAGTAAACGTTTATAGTCTATATATTGTATATACTTTGAATATACAACTTCAACACTTAAATTTTTTAATAATGTAGTCTCTAATACAGGATTTATTGCTTTTAATATTGTCATACTCTATCCTTTCGAGAAAATTAACTAAATATAAAACAAGTGTACTGATTACTACTATCCAGACACAAACCATAAATATCAGAACAAATCCCCCAAATAATACTACTAATTTTAACATTTTTCTATTTCCTCTTCTAAATTGGAATTAAAAAAATCAAAATAAGGAGGCAGTGCATCAAATTCATGCTTATCAATAAGTTTATGTATTTCTTTTGTCAGCATACGTACACCTTGTTCGCTTTTTATAGCTGTCTTAGCAATAGATAATAATACATCTTCTGTAAGTTGTAGATCATATACATCATAATATTGCAGGATATCTAAAGCTACAGGGATTATATGACGAACCAAAATATTACAATAGTCTTGTATTGTCAATTCATCTAATCGTACAATTGAGTCTATACGCCCCACTAATTCAGGGATAAGTCCAGCTTTGACTATAAGTTCTTCGTAATTTACTTCAGTTATATTTGTCTGTTGCTGACTAGCAAATCCAAAAAGTTTATTAGTGTTTTTCCTTTCTGCACTCAACATCTCAGTGAAAGCACCCGCAAATATAAATGTAACCCCTTTTATTTCTGTCTTACCATTAATTAATTGCAAAAGATTTGATTGCACGTGTTTATTCCAATTGCCAGAACTTTCAAAAGAAAGTGCTAATTTGTCAACTTCGTCAATCAACACAATTGTTTGTTTCATAATTTCAGATGCACTAAAATATCCTTCTGAGTGATTTGACCAATACGCACAGTTGCTTTCAATTTCTTTTATCATATTTTTTATCGTAAGTCCTCCTGAACCGGCTCCAGAGGGGAGAATTTGTGTAGCATCAAAACGTACTAATGGAAAATCACATACTTCCTGAAGACACTCCACAAGAAATGTTTTTCCTGATCCACTTCCACCCAATAATAAGACATTTTTTAAAGGGACTAACTTATCTGTCATCCCTAGATTAAATTCTTGATGCCACCGTATTCTACTACGATTTACCGCATTGATTAGGATTCTTTTGGCAGTTTGATGCCCATATACTTTTTTATTCAATTCCTCTAATATTTGCAAATTTGTGATATTTGTTTTCATGTCTATTCCCCTTACACAAACATTAGTAATAGTGTAGCATATAACTGAGGATAAATGTAGGAATAAGAGAAATAAAAAAGCCACTTATTAGGTGGCTTTTCTGGGAAGTCATGATTACATTGGGTAACTAATAATCCACTTCCCTCTCATGTGAGATTTAGATAGCTTTTGTAGTACGTCTACTCGAGGTGGGCACTGAGTCCGAGCTTATGTGAGGATATACCTCACGGCTTTCCTTTGCTATCGACCTCCGAGGGGATAACACCACTCTATTTACTTTTCAACTCCTGAATTAGATTGAATTACTGTTTAGTATATACTATCCTATTCTTTTTGTCAAAAAATCTTTCATTTTTTGTATTACAGACCTTTGTGGAGCATCTGCAGCAATCTTTTGAGAAGGGGTATTCATAGCTAATAAAGTACGTATATTAACGGGTTTTCCACTTGGAATCATAGCAGCAAAGCCTGTGCTTGAATAAACACCATTAATATATAAATTTACTTCTCTCTCTCTACGCCCAACCAGCTCTTTATTTTTTGTCCACATCATGAATGCATTTTCAATTTGTGTATTATTACCTTTATTATTGATCACTTTCACTAAAGTGCTATGTGCTTCTCCTCCAACTCCCACGTTATAGGTGAACGATACTAAAGCATCAAACTGGCATTGTTTGATAGAAACCTTAAGGTTGCTGTTTACGGCGTTTTCGTATGGTACCATTCCTGCCCTAAACATTAACACCACATCGTTCAATGTAAGTGTTTTAGTGAGCGGCCAGGTGGCTAAATCGGGAATCTCCGTAGATGTCATACCGCAACCAATGGTCCATACTCCTTCAGAGTCTTTATATTTAGTTACACTGATACCTTCTTCCGTTATTATTTCTATTACACCTGTATCTGATAATTCCATCACACACCTCTCAATTAATGGTCGTCTGGGCATAGTTCCAGTAATCGTCTATATTCTTTCTGTTTTCCTCGGCAACTAATTCATCAAATTCAAGTTCATCTATTCTATGCTTCAGCAAGAGTCTTATTGCTTTTACAACTACAAAGAAGTCCTTTGCATATTGCAAAAGACTTTCTCTATGCTCTCGTAACACTTGATAATAGACTAATAACTCTTTATTGTCCATTACTAACAATTCCTCTTCTGTTTTCAAGTTGGATATCATTTATTTATTTCCCTTTCAATAATACAAAATAATTCTTCATATTCATAGCTGTCTTTCGCGAGCCATTCCAGGTTCTCTATTTTATTGTTTAAGAAATTATTATCCTTATGTTTCACAAACCATTTCCTTCTCGACTTCCAGCCCAAATACGTTTCGGCCAGTACCCTATCAACAGCAAACCATGTTCCACTGGTTGTTTGAAATGCCAGATTAAGATCCCTCTTCCATTTGCATGGCACAGGCGTAAGCATAGAATTCTGGCTTTTAAAAACATAACCCTGTGGGCGAACATAATAACCTAACATATTTCTTGCTGCTTGCATGTCCATTACTTTTCTCCAGGCAATAAAACGACTATTATGAAGGGTAGTTCTGGCCCTATACGTCAGGGGATTTCTTTTTTCTCCTACCACAGCTTTACCAGCCCCGCATTGCAAGTGCTTATACTTGCCCAGTCATGCGTTAAGACCGCCCTATAAAATATAATTGCCAGAATATCTGCTGTGTATCACACCAATTGCGGTGTACCTGCACCCTTAACAGGGCTATGGTAGGAGCACTATTCTCGATTGTTATTTAGACACGTTAAGAGACATAAGTAAGCCATTCGTGTTGTAATAATTAAATAATAACAGATAACAAATAAATAAGCAAGTGCTATTTAAAAATAAATATGCAAATAAATATTGCATTAATTATTAATATGTGCTAATATAAATTTATCACACAAAGGAGAACTATCATGGGACACTACACAAAGCTTGAAGAAGCAAAGGCAGAGAATCAAAAACATACATTCGTTCCTGATATAGATTTGGTTTCTCCAGAAGGAAAACAGAAATACCAGGAAGAATTGGCGCAAAAAATCCAAAAAGAATATGTAGAATCCTTGGCTATTCCAGATTTTTGCCAAGATGAATATTCCACAGAATGGGAAAACTGGACTGATGGGATATTTGAGAAACAACAACGCGCAGTATTTAATGCAAAAGCAAATTGTACAGAAAACACTTGTATTGATTGTGCAATAGCGAAAGAACAAATTCCTATGCCACAAGAAAAAGGCACTCGATATTGTTTTCTTGACTTAATTCCTCTCGTTACAGATTTTCAAGATACATTAATACACGATTTTTGTGTGAGATTTACAAGACTTGTGTACGAAGGGAACCCTAACCAAGAAGTACAAGTGTACGAAGAACTTATGCTATACATTACAAATCATTTTGTAAATGATCCCTGGCGACTATGGAAAAATGTCTTAAAAGTGCGAACATTTGATCTGGAAAATAACAGGTATTCTTTACAGTCTTATCAAAACCAAGTAAGTATCAATGATTTACATGATAATATTGCAGAACATCTCATTAAGTATATGACTTGTAATTTACGTGACGAAGAATCGGGTGTCAATCATTTAGCACATATTGTATGTGAGTTATTAGTATGTGCTGGACAACTATGGAATGCCCATGAATGATCTAATTCAAACAATAGAAGCAATTCAGCGGTGTGAGGGAGAGGAAGGAGAAAAACTACTTGTTATGATAAATATAATCGCTAATTTAATGTACGAATGTGAAGAAACACGAGTGACAGCAGCTACATATACTCGTATATTCACCCACAAGAAATTAACAGTGGTGATTACTTATAATGTCTAACATGACTGTTGTTTGGAATACAGTGGCAAAAGGATTGTCGGAAATTAGTAAAACTAAATTTAAAATAGCTGTAAAATTATTTACTGCAGTAATTGTGCAGGCTGGAACAGATAAAGATTATGCGTATTTTAGAGGGGAAACATTTGAAACACATTGTGAAGTGCTTCAACTTGACCCTATTGGGGTTAGAAATATTATCAGAGCAGCTTGGAGGTATGAAAATGAAACTCGCATATAAACATGTTCATGTTGTTTATGAATGTGGAAATTACGCATTTAATTCTGAAGGCAAAATACACGGTGTCTATGTAAATCGTAAAGATGCCGAAGTTAAAGCAAACAGGTTATATTCTTCTGAAATGGGTTATATATGTATTCTAAAAATGCCTTTAAAAGGTATGATTGAATATGATCGTTAGTCGTTCTAACGATTGTCCTCATTGTGGAGATTCTCACGGAAATAGCTGTTTTATCACTTATGATAACGGCTATAAATGTTATTCTTGTGGAAAAAATAGTTTTAAATCAGATGAATATTATATTTATAGACCACAAGTTATAACTTGTGCTAAGGAACGTAATTTGTTTGTTCCAGAGCATACTCGCAAAGTATCTGAATTTTCCTTACAATGTAAAGAATGGCTGTATAATTATCATTTATATGATTTAGAAATTGCTTCCTGGGGAATTTGTTATTGTCCAGTACAAGCAGGTAAGCCTGAAAGTTTGTTATATCCTGTTGTATTGGACGAAAATTACAATTTGCTAGAATATCAGCGTAGATTTTTCCCAAAAGCTTTTTATTCTTCAAATGGTGTCAAAAAGACACCTTTTGTTGTTCGTTCAAATCTTTCTAATAGATTAATACTTGTAGAAGATTATATCTCAGCTCTTCGTTGCGGGCAATTTGTAGATACATTGTGTTTGTTTGGCACAAGTCTAAATAAAAGCAATTTGAATTATATTATGCAGAATTATACAAATATAGATATATGGCTCGATAATGATGCACCAGGCATCACTGCAGCAAACCAGATTTTTAAACAACTTATTACTAAATATGAGGAGAATATACTCAAATATACCCATTTATACAGTACAGATATTATAATTGACATAATAGAGAGTGAACTAAGTTCAAAGGAGAATTCAAATAAACAAATCAAAGATATATTGGGTATGTAAAGTTGTATTATTAACTATACTTACTTTTTCTTCCTCATTTTACTTAACTAACTATTTTACAAGGCCTGTTAATGTTACAAAAGTCACTGAACAACAAGAAATAAAGCAATTGTATGCTATATATGCTAATCTGCGTGTATATACAGGGGCACCCACTGTTCCTTTACAAGTGATTGACACTGATATTATTAATGCCTGGACAAATGGTACTGATATTACTTTCACGACAGGTATTCTCAAATTTCTTAATGGTAATGAGGATGAAATAGCGACTGTATTAGGGCATGAAATGGCGCATGTAATGCTTCACCATATGCTAAATACAGACCCTACATTAATGACAATTGATAAAGAAGGACAAGCTGACAAAATGGGTGCATTTTTCACATTACGAGCTGGATATGATATTTGTGAAGGGCGTAAGTTTTATCTGCAATTAGATAAAATGGGATCTGGTGATCAAGCAAATCCAGAAATGTGGGAACATCCAAGTTATAGTTATAGGTATTATAGTATTTCAATGCCTTGGTGCCGATAATTCTCTATGTAACTATAATCGGATATTAGCCCTTTCCAGTGACATACAATATAAGCCCATTAATTTGGGTTTTATTTACATATTATTTACATTGCTATTTGACATATTGTTCATTAATGGTCTATAGTTATAATAACAGATAAAAAATAATACAATTAATAAGTATCTGGGCAGGAAGGGGAAATATTATGTTAGACTTTGCAAATCATTATCGAGGGCATAAAACAGGGAGAGAGCATAATCAATTTATGTACACTGTTTATAAATATGACTCTGGTCTCCATAAGTATGTTTATAAAGGACTGTTTTATGAAACAGAACTAAAACGTGGGCATATTTTAGTGAGTTGATATTATGACTATTATAAGTAAGACTGATAAAGATGAGCGGGGAGTGCATAGTGATAAAGTTTATCCAGAAGTGTTAGTTGATTGGAAAATCTACTATGCTATGCACACGTCCCATAATATACGTCGGAGGATTCGTTATGTACGCGATAATTGAAAATGCCATTGAAGGTGAATTGTTATACGGTGATGAATTTACTGAGATAGGTGATTATGGAGTAGTTCAGTATTATTCTGATTCTGGAGATGTTAAATACTGTGAAGGAATTATCACTGATCTTAATGATGAAAATTGGGAGTATGCATAATGAGTGTAGAAAATGAGTATGTTTTAAAACGCATCGCAGATGCTAATACCGCTCTTTTAACTTTACGTGTTTTAAGTTGTTCTATTTTTAAAGATGAATTAAATAGTGCATGGTTAGAAGAAATGTATAAAAATATATACAATTTACAAACTGTAGCTTTAGAAGAGAGAGCAAATTATGTTGTCTAAACTTACTATTAGCCCGCCTGATTTTGAAAAGTGGGCTAATAATCTAACATTAAAAAATCTAGGTAATATCTACAGAATTGAAAAAGATGTTGCAAAAGCTTTGAAACAAGCTTATGAACAAGGCATTATACTAGGAAAACGCCTCACTGTAAATGATTACTAATACTTTACAATCGTTTATTACATATTTTCTTCTATTGTGCCATACTTAATATAAGGACAATAGGAGAACATCATGAAAACCATAGCACAACTTGTTAAGAATTTCCCAGAACTTGCACTTGAACATGCTATAGCAAGCAATAAAGATTTTTCTAACCACATTGTCAAATACATATTCAAAGATGGCAGTGCAATAGAAATGTTTTTGAGGAGTCACTAAAATGATCGCTTACATTTATCTCAAATCTACACAACAGGTCGTTGCTAAAATAGATGATGATAACGAAGACAGGGCAATGTTCGAATTGTTACAAGCAATGCCAAATGATGATTATGGATACAGAATTGAACAACGTAAACCAGACGCAGTGCGTACATACCAACGTAAAACCAGACGTTAAGGAGTAACAAATGTTACTAACAGTGATAGTTTTAATCAGTATTGGTACATTATATATTTTAATACAAGAAATATAAACTAAAACTTACTAATAATTTACATTATTACAAAGTAATAATACACACAAAGTTTAAATATGCGCTATAATTAAATTAAGAGAAGAGATTAATTTAAGGGGAATGAGATGAACACACAAGCATTGAAAGCCTTTATCGAAGCAGGTAAAAAAGCAGATGCAGAAAGACAAGCAAGATTTGCAGTAAGCGAAGAAGGAAAAGCATACACAGCAGAAATAAACTCTGGAAGAGAAATTGCACACCAATTAGACAAAGCTACAAGTGTAGATGATTTGACAAACAAGATTAATAAAGGTACATTTTAAGGAGTAATAAAAATGAATACTACAACAGCAAGAGCAATTCTAATAAGTGGTTTATTACTCGCTATGTCCGTCCATGCAGGATGGACTATGCGCTGTACAAATGGTATTGTTGATACAGGAGATACTGTTCAGCAAGTTATTACAGCATGTGGGCAACCTAATTTTAAACAAGGAGATATTTGGGGCGATCAATCTACATTGACATACATACTAGCAGATGGAAGTGTATGGACTGTACAAACATTAAACGGTGTTGTTACAGATGTTGGATTTAGCAGGTGATTTATGGAAATATGGAAAGATATTCCTAATTGGGAAGGGTATTACCAAGTCAGTAATACAGGGTTGGTAAAAGGCCTAGAAAGGCAAGTAAAATATAAACAAAATGGATTAAAATGGCTTAAAGAATCTGTAATGGCCAAGTGTATTTGTAGAGGCTATTTTCATGTAAAACTTAGAAGATTTGGGAACTATAAGATGGAACAAGTGCACAGGTTAGTTGCAAGGGCTTTTTTGTCAAACTACCGTCCAGACTTGCAAGTAAACCATAAGAATGGAATAAAAACTGACAATAGACTAGAAAATCTTGAAATGTGCACAGCTAGTGAAAACCAGAGACATGCATATAAATTAGGCTTGAATAAATCCAAACAAGGGGAAAACAGCTGTTGCGCCAAGTTAAAGAATGAGGAGGTTATTATAATTAAGAAATTACTTAAAGAGGGGGTTTTGTCGCAAAGAAAGATAGCTAAATTGTATAGTATTAGCTATAGTACAATTTGGAAAATACATAAAGGGATTACTTGGATGAAATAGACAGATGTTGATATGTCACGTACTTAAGGTGTGGATATGCAGATTATTATAAAACAACATACAGAAATAATAGCAGAGCGAACAGCCTTGATGTTAGAGGCTGAAGCTTTGTTAGCTAAAATAGCACGTTTAACAACAAGATATCAAAGCAAGATTTACCAAATACGTAAGAAAATACAAGCTATGGAGAAACATTTATAGATATGTCATTAGGTATTAATAGCTAGTATAAATTATAATGTATGCGAAACTTGGATTACTGCCAGTAATCTGCGAGTACTACGAGCATTGAGTATACATATATAAGGCAATGTCTTAGCTCTAATGAAAGACATTGCTTTTCTTTGTGCGTAGATAAGCTTAAGTGTAAGCTTAAGTGTAAGCTTAAGTGAAAGCAAGCATTAGTGACTTAAGACATATGATTATGTCGTAGGCATATATAAGCCTCCTTTCGTTGGCCTTTAAGAAATTAATAATCTTTATTCATACCAAAGGTATTCATGACGGGATACGCCCCCCAACCGATGGTTGGATGGTCGGTGCCTAAGCCTCCGGCTATAAAACAAAAGAAAACCACTTAGGGCATGCCGTTGGCACAAAGAAACAGACCCTTATAATGCTGCTAGCATTGGGTCTGAGGTGAGGAAGGGAGGAGATGGTTCGGGCGGCTCGTCATCCCTGACTCGCCACTGTTAGTGGCTCATTTGTCCATCTTGTTGTAAATAATAACTAATACAACTAATAATATTATACATATAGATATACTCAGTGAAAAATTCTTTTCCCCTATACTTAGTAACATTCCCATTTTATATACTCCTTAATATGTGTGCGATTACATCAACGGTGAACCCAGCCTTTTCCAAAGCACAATAAGCCATTGCACATCCGTCAAATAAACTTAAAATATTCATTTCTTATCCTTAATAAATTTTCGTCTTTCTGGTTTATATATTAAAACTTGTTCATAACTTAAGCCAGAAAAACCGGCACCAGATATACAAACGCCCTTATCACTGTAAATTTGGGCTGAAAATTCTGTCGTATCAATAGATTCCCAATAATAAGCCGCCACATAAGGCACAGTGTTTGGTAGTAAATTTATTAGGTGTTTTTTAATGTTGCACGCCTGTTCTTGTATACTTAATTTATCCATATAAATTCTCCTTAGGAATAAAAGAAAGAATGTGGCTTATTACATAGTAAACAGTTTTTCTACTGTAGGTGCTTTCTTATTTTTTAAATTAGGATTTATTGTTTCTTTTTGCCAAACACAAACAAAATCACTAGGCGCAGTAAATTCTGATACAAATACCTTGTGTCCTTCTTGTATTTTCTCTTTACACCACTGCCAAAACTTGTTATGATCTATACTGTAACGATATTTTGATGTTCCTTGATAGGGTGGATCACAGTAAATAATAGAGTTTTTAGGTAACCTAATTTCATCATAACTACAATTAATAAATTTAACATCTTTCCAAAATGGGTTTTGTTTTATAAACGACCTATAAACTTCCGCTGTAGAGTCTTTATTTTTACTTTGCCCAAACCCATGCCCCCAATTACCACCAAAAGCAAGGAAATGACTGATATAACCAATATAGTGCCTGTCTGTGCGAGTCAAGTCGCATTTGCTTTTAAAATACTCTTCTCGAGTAATGTGTTCTGGCGGAATCCAGCCCTTCTGCCCAGCCTTGTACATAGCAATCAGATGTTCATCAATATCAGCAGCCATTCTATTGCCTTGGACATGAATTAATGTATTAGCACCACCAACAAAAGGCTCCACATACCATTGTCCTTCTTTCCTGTCTCTAAGTATGATAGGCAGTATTTCCTTCGCTATACGTCTCTTAGATCCCATGTACCTCATAATACACCTCCCAAAATATGCGCTATCACATCCACAGTGAATCCGTTGCCTAATATTTTATAACGTTGTGTATTAGAAACACCTGATGTATATCCATCCTTTAATGTTTGTAATCGTTCACATTCTACAGGGGAGAGTTTCCTGTAAGTATTTAAATTTTCCCCCGTCTTTGTAAATACAAGCTGTCTGCGGCATTTTGTCTGGTATTGCTCTAATGACGCCCCTTTATAATAATTTGCATCAATGCAATAACTCTTATATCTATCTGTCCATACTAAAGCATCTTTTGCTACAGTAGATAAACAATTACTCTTTCCGTCTAACCTAGGTTCAATGTATTGCTGTGTAGGGATATCTGAGTTATAGTCATCCCTTTTTCCTTCTACATTGATTTTACGCCCTACCATACGGCAGCCTAGTTGTTCATTACCTTCTAAAATATCTTTTAATAAAATCCCTTTATCTTCGGGTTGTGTAACACCTAATTGTTTATAGTAGTATGTTTTTTGGAGTTGCATTGCCGACACAAAACTTGTAAATTCTCTAATATATTCCCCCCACCTCTCGTCAACGGTATTATGTGGTCTATTGTCAAATCTTCCGTCGCAAGACAGACAAGACATTTTTCCATATTTAACAACGGTTTCAAGTACCTTCTTGCTATATATCCCTGATGCCTTATTGTCTTGAGTCTCTTTGCGTCTGATTTCGCGGCAACTTCCTTTCCTTTCGGTGTCTGTCTGTATACCCTTTGGTAAGTTAATAGTTTCTCTGAGTTTTGTTGCACATATTTCGTTTGGTAAATCTTTTTCGTTTCTTTGTTCCGATTCGCATCGTTTTGCTTTTTGTTCTTCTCTGCACAAAGTTGCGAACATGTCTTGGTAGTTCCTGGCCGAGTGATTTTCAAATACTCTATTTGACAAATTTTGCACGTTAGTTTGTCGTCCTTGTGGTTTGCCCAGTATCGTGCTTTCTCCCTCGCTCTGTGAGCATTCTTGTACGCCTCGCTTCTCATTTTCATCCCCTAACTGACAATGCAAACATTTAAAATCATCAACCTTACAATGTTGCCCTACCCAATACAGTCGTTTGCGACTCTGTGCAGATACTAGCGCAGAATCGATCATTATAGGCTGTACACCAAGTACTTCTGATATTATATCTTGATATTCCTGTTTCATTTTAACATTCTCAAATAAGAAATATTTTGGTTTACAATATTTAAGAATTTCTACAGCTTTCCAGAATAGACCACTGCGCTCTCCTTGTAACCCCTTTTGTTTGCCGGCAAAGGATAGGTCCTGACATGGGAATCCGGCTATAATTAAGTCCAAACGAGGAAACTCCCAATCATAACCAGGAGAAAAATCCCAATTATTAAGATTCATGATATTGCCCATTTGAATTATTTTAGGAAAATTATCTAGGGCAACTTTGACAGCGTATTTGTCAATCTCACTGGCATAATAGTTATCTACTTTAATTCCAGCTCTTTCAAGAGCACAATAGGCCATTGCACAACCATCAAATAAACTTAAAACATTCATTTTAAAGCCTCCGATTTTCTTATTTGTTCCGCTCTAAGAAATACCCTCCACGATTCTTCAAAAAGGCATTTTCTACAAAGGTGGGGTATATAAGTATCCTCAGGTGTAGGGGGTATACTTGCAGAGGCTGTAACAGTATTTTCCAAAGGTATGGGTGTGAGATGACGACAATTAACACATTCGAGAATATTCATTTTTTGCCCCCGAAGCTATATGTTAAGTAATAGTTAAGAGGAAGTGTTAATATTGTAAAAATACTTCCTAGCACAAATTGCCTAAGTGTAGGGATTGAATTTTGGATTATGTAAATTGTAAAAAAGAAACTGACAATCCACCACAATTTCATTATGATCATGAATGAGATTTTAGGATATTTTTTAATAATACTCATTAACTACTCCTTTGGTGGAAGTTTCACAGATGTCTTAAGTACAAAACCTCCTTCAACCTGTATTTTCTCAATAATATCGCGAATAAACTTTTGTTGCTGTTCAAAATTAATCACTATAAACCCAATGTAATCTACAACAGTTTCGTGTCTTGAATCTACATATAACACACGCAAAATGTACCTACCAGGTTCTACTTCTTTAGTCATATATTACTCCTATCGCAAAATACGGTATGTTACAATATCATTTGTGTATAAATCAAACTTGGAAGCATGTTTAACTGCTTGTATAGCATTTAATCCCAATTCCATAGCTGATAGAGCAAACATAACACCAGATCCCGCAGCTAAGTGTTTATCCTGACTAGGTGTGAGCACAGTGTCCTCTTCGTCAAAATAATACACTTTAGTTTCCCCCACAATTATGCCCGAAGTAGTATGTTCAGGGTCTATTTCCCTCTCTCCTCGTAACACTTCTATTGTGTGCTCAATTCCTACACAATTTCCTGCAAATGCTCCCCATAATAACTTTTCATCTTTATATACTATCCCTTGTAAGTCAATTAATTTCTCTGCTGTCCGACCAAATACAAACCTAGTTGTGCTAGTTTGTCCATCAGCAGCGAGTATTCTCCCGTCCCATACTAATGTTGTCATAGATTACCTCCACAAGTTAACACTTGTTGCATTACACCCGCTGGATTATCATTAACAGTGTGCCACGCAGTATTTACACACACTGCATAAGTATGCGCCTGAACTCCTTTTATACTGCCGTATGACATAATAAGACACCAAACTACTAAATAAACTACAATAAAAGTTTTCATTTAATCCACCCATATCCTGCTTGTTTAAAACCTTTGACACGCATCCATTCGCAGAATAACGCATCTGAAAGATATACACCTCTGTACATAGCCCGCAACTGTATCAGTACATCACTAGCACTTAAGTGGCGTGATGGGATATCCCCAATTGCAGGCAATACAAAATCTCCAACTACTGTATCAATATATTGAAAAAATTGTTCGTATGCTTCACTTTCTGGAATTTCCATAGTTTCCCTCCTATTTTTTATAGTATAGCATAAATTGACAAAAACACAAGATATGCTATAATATTACTACATCTAGTGTTTTTAGGGGAACTATATGAATTGTGTATTTTGCAATGAACATGCTCATGTGATTGACACACGTGAGAAGAATGATGAAACCAGAGAATTTATTTACCGCCGGAGGGAATGCACAGAATGTAAAAGAAGATTTAGTACAAAAGAGTATTTAAGCACTTACGAAGCTCCCCCATTAATAACATTCCCGAAGAATGTTATTGATATACTAGACAAGGCTAAACATTTGTTCTGGATAGACGGCATAGCTTACATTAAAGACAACGAGGGCAATCCACAGGTTAAATTGAGGGGTAGGAAATGAAAATTGAAATTAAAATTTTAGATAATCTAGCAAACGGGTTACCTACCTATGCTACACCTGGTAGTGTTGCCATGGATTTGATTTGTACTAAAGATATTGTACTTTTCCCGCAAGAGCGCGTGATGATTGCGACTGGTATAGCCATTCACATAGGACATACAGAACATTTTAGTAAAGCGAATGGAATGGGGATTGCGGGGCTAATTCTTCCACGATCAGGGCTTGGTACAAGAGGACTTGTGTTAGCTAATACAATTGGATTGATTGACGAAGACTACCAGGGAGAGTTGTTAGTAAGTGCGTGGAATAGTTTACAGTCATTTAAAAGACAGCACCAAACTTACGAAGGCGTATACAATGGCGAAGAGGAAAATAACATTAAATTAAAAGCAGGGGATAGATTCGCACAATTGATGTTCCTACCCATTGTTAAAGCTCAGTTGAACGTTGTAGAGGAGTTTTCACACACTACTCATAGAGGTAGTGGCGGGTTTGGCTCTACAGGGCTTTAAAACGCATTTACAGACGACCACTTGACATTTAATAAAAGTGTGCTATAATGATAATAAAGGTTGGCACGAATGACAAGCTACATTGCCTAAACGTGTATAAACAATAATCGGCAGGAGCACTTGAATATCAGCCCTCTTCGAGACGGAGGGCATGAATAATGCATATATAGCAGATTGCTAGCATGTCTTAATCGCTTTAGGGCTCTTAAGACAACAGAAACACATGGGGGACTGCGGCCTGTCAGTCAGTTAATACAGGAGCTGGTAAAGCTGGTATTCAAGGAACAAAGGAACAAAGAGCATACATAGGGGCTAGCACCGTCTCAAGTGATAGCTATGTCAAAAATAAAGAGGAGAAGATAATGGATCTTTATCATGCAGACTGTTTTGATATATTCCCAACTATACCAGATAACAGTATAGATTTGGTTTTAACCGATATGCCTTATGGAACAACAGCATGTAAATGGGACACATGTTTAGACTTGGAACATATGTGGATAGAATTAAAGAGAATTGTTAAAGATGACACTCCTATTGTGTTGACAGCAAGTCAACCTTTTACTAGTGTTTTGGTTAGTTCTAATATTAGAAATTTTAAATGTGAGTGGATCTATCAGAAAAATAGGGGAAGTAATTTTGCGTGTTTAAAATACACCCCCATGAAAGAACATGAAAGTGTGTTAGTGTTTGGAGCCAACAGAATTACTTATAATCCAATTATGCAAGAGCGAGCTCAGAGTGGAAAGGCTCGCGCAAAATACTTAGTTAACCCTAGTAATGGAAAAAGGGAAGCGTACAATAATCTAAAGTTAACTACCCCATTTAAAATGACAGATAGACGTTACCCAGGCAGTGTGCAAAAATTTAATGTAGAAGTAGGGAAACACCCAACACAAAAGCCTGTTGCTCTTATGGAGTATCTTATCAAAACCTACAGCAACGGAGGTGATACAGTGTTAGATTTCTGTATGGGGAGTGGAACAACAGGTGTAGCATGCATGAATCTCAATAGAGAATTTATAGGAATAGAAAAAGAAGAGGATTACTACATTATAGCGAAAGAGAGGCTGTTGATTAATAAAGAATAGAAAATAAATATGACAAAGTACTTGCTTTTTAGAAAAAGTGTGTTATAATGGAAAGAAAGAAACTAAATATAGAGAATCTAGCAAATACACTTTAAAGTTCCCCCGTGAACAAGTGTCCCTTCTCCGTGCTTCTGATTCTCTTCCCATTCCTGGGCATTGACTGTAGAAACTGCCCCCACCGCGCATCGACTGTGGTTAAACTCTCTCGGTGCTCTAACATTTTAAATTATAAAGAGGAAAAATGACAGGTTTAATGTTATGTGTAGTATGTTTTGTAGGTGGTATGCTTTCCCATGCCGCAATCAGCGTATTATGGGCTAGTGCAAAAGCTAAAATGGTTGCTGAAGTAAATAAACTCGTAAATCCTCCTGCCCCTCCCCCTGCTGCATAGTTAAATGGGATTTCTTTTTTCATTATTGGGAAGTTTGCCCGGCATTATAGGGCAATATTTCACTGTCAAAGCACAAGTGCAATTAGCTACTATCCAGGCTACTACAGCCGCTTTACAAGGACAGGATGCATTAGCTACTACAATCATTGCTATGACTAGCAATAGATTTAAACAATGGCTTGTGATTATATTCTTTTCCCCATTTATCATGGGGATTTTTGTACCTACTGCAACAATACATATATTCGCCGCGATGGCTAATTACCCGCAATGGTATACAGAGGAATGTGTTATTGTGTTTAATACTCTCCTGGGTATCACTGTCGGTACAGGGTTTATCACTGCTATGTTCAACCACATTAGTGCTTTCACGTCTCTTAAAGCTGGCCATGAGATACAGAAACTACAAATCAGAAATGACTTACCAAGAGACTAATAAAATGGATGGAACAACTTGGACATGGTTCAAAGGCGTATTAGCTTACGCTACAGTAGCTATAATGGGCTGGTTGTTTACATTACATCTAAAAGAGAAAGATAAAGTATCTGGTTTACAAGCGCGTATTGAGAAATTGGAAATTACTACAGAAATAACAAAAGTTATGCTGAAACATTTATCAGAAGACATCGCAGAAGTTAAAGAAGGTGTTAAGCAATTAGTTGATAGTCAAGTTAGACGCAGAAAATAATGGGAGTTAAAAGTAAATACAAGCCTCGATACAGCAAAGCATTGCAAGAGGGATTACGTAAAGATGGTCTCATTATAGAAGAGTGCTGTTTGCTTTGGGGTATTACAACTCCCACCTGGTACAACTGGATTGCTACAATTCCCAAATTTGCTGAAGCTGCTGCAATAGCAGAAATGGACTATCGAGCTTATTTTGCCAAGAAATTCCGTGAAAAGATGAATGGCACTAACAAAACTCCGGGTAATGCCGGTATGCTTATATTTGCTGCTAAGAATGTTATGGGCTGGGCTGATAAAGTGGAAACACATACTACTCATGACGACGAAGTTAAGATCATAAAAATAGAAATGCTACCATCTAATCATGAGATTAAACAGATAGAAAATATTATTGATGTTGTAAGCGAAGATGTCTAAAGAAATTACTATTGCGTTAACAAAAGCGCAGACAGAATTCGTCAATCTCACTAGCTCTTTTAGTTTGTTTCGGGGCGGATATGGTTGTGGGAAATCACATTTAATGGGCTTCTGTGCTACAAGAGATGGGTTTCATTCCTCGAATGCTATAGTAGCTTTATACGAACCCGACTACAATTTGATTAAGTCTGTAGCCATTCCGATGATGGAGTATTGGCTTAATGAATTTGGTGTTAGATATACACTCAATAAACAAGACCACATTATATATACAAGTAGTAATTCCATTGGTGACTTTGTTTTTAAATCCATGGACGATCCCGATAAGCTCGTTGGTTATGAAACTTATTCATCTCATATGGACGAATTAGACACACTCCCAATGGATAAAGCTGAAAGAATATGGCAGAAGGTTATGGGGCGTAATCGACAAAATCCCAAAGGATTACCCCAAGAACATAAAGTATGGAATGACGAATTAAAGAAATGGGAATGTACGAATAGGATGTATGCCTACACTACTCCTGAAGGTTATAAGTTTTGTTACAAAATGTGGATACAAAACAAAAACCCAGAATTTAAAAATGTGCAAGGTAAGACAAGTGATAACCCCACATTACGCGCATCTTATGTACGCCAATTGTATGAGCAATACCCCGCCGAGTTAGCAAAAGCCTATCTTGAAGGTGAATTTGTCAATATGGCGAACAAGTCTGTGTATTATAATTATAAACGTGATATTCACAACAGTATAGAAAGAATTCAAGATAAAGAAACTCTGTATATTGGGTGTGATTTTAATGTTGGTAAAACAGCCGCTACAGTGTATGTGCGGCGTAACGGCGGTAGGGATTGGCACGCTGTAGCAGAACTTGTTAATTTACTAGATACACCTGAATTGATCCGAGTTATACAAGATAGATGGCAATCAAAAGATCATCAAATTATAATGTACCCCGACAGTTCGGGCAGAGCTAGAGGCAATGCAAACGCTAATGTAAGTTCTATTGCGCTACTACATGCAGCACACTTCAGTGTACGGGCAAATGCAAAAAATCCTCTTATTATAGATAGAACAACAGCGACAAACAAGATGTTTGCAGAGAATCGGTTATTTGTCAACCATATAGAATGCCCAGAAGTGTGTCGATGCCTTGAACAGCAATGTCTCGATAAGAACAATGAACCAGATAAACACAGCGGGCATGACCATCAAAATGATGCTAGTACATATCCATTAGCTTTTGAATGTGCTGTACAAAAACCTATTATCCCCATTAAATTTAATTTTATGTCCAAAGGCGCATTCCATGCCCGTTGATACTGAGTACAAAGATTATAGAAAGTTTAAGCTTAAATGGCAATTAGTGCGTGATATTATCGGCAATGATGCCAGGGAATACATTCGTTTTGTTGACCAGACAGACAGAGATAGAACGCAGCAATATCGTGACGATGCCGTTTTAACCAACTTCACCTCCCTTACTAAAAATGGATTAATCGGAAATGTGATTAATTGTATTTATCAGGATGATACAGGCAATTTATGGATTGGAACAAATGATGGAATAAGTGTTTTTAATCCTTCGGTAAAGCCTGTCCTGAGCGGAGTCGAAGGACTCGGGACAGGTTCAAAAAAAATTACCAACTATAATTCATCAAACGGTTTGCTAACTGATCATGTAAATAGTATTGCTCAAGATTTTCAGCATAATATTT
>Ga0207933_1001046_pt1 | contig 22968 bp, 16 predicted proteins | sample NGESurdeep092012_4_FD_184488 | JGI IMG/M metagenome (GOLD analysis project Ga0207933, IMG submission 184488) | Arctic peat soil microbial communities from Barrow, Alaska - NGEE Surface sample F53-3 deep-092012 (SPAdes) | ecosystem: Environmental > Terrestrial > Soil > Wetlands > Peat ...
GACCGCCAGGAACGGCAGCACATCGGCGGTCATCCCCGGAACCAGGCCGATGACGGCGAAGCAGAGGCCCATCATCACGAACCCGATGAGCTGCAGGCGGCGGTGCCCGATGCGGTCCATCCGGGCGATGGCGAGCACGTAGCCGGGCACCGCGGCGACGGCGAAGATGGCCAGCTGGATCGCGATCGCGCCCATAGTCGACGAGTGCGGTGAGATCAGCGCGATGATCTGCGGGGTGGAGATCGTGTTGCCGTAGTAGGCGTAGTCGAGCAGGAACCAGCATCCGGCGGTGCCCGCGAGGAGGGTCAGGAACCTGCGGTTAGCCAGGAACTCCCGCAGCCCCATCGCGCCCTTGGCGGCCGGCGCGGCGCCGCGCACAGCCCCGTCGGTGAACGCCTCCAGCTGGGCTTCCGCGTCGGCGCCGCGGCCCTGGACCTGCGCCTGCGCGCCCCGGCGGGGCGCGCCGAAGCGCGAGCGCGAGACCATCGGCCGGCCCGAGGGGACGGCGCGCCCGGCGCGGGAGGGCCCCGCCACGACCCCGCCGCGTTCGCCGCCCGCGACACCTCCACCGCCGCGCGCGAGCGTGAGATGCGGCGCGCGCAGCGGCGCCCAGGCGTCGTTCGTCGCCTCGCCCGCCCAGACGAGGTCCCAGAGCGCCTCGCGCAGCGTCTCCCCAGCGAGATCGAGCTCGGCGAGCAGGTCGGTGAAGAAGGCCGGGGCCCGCGCGAGGCGCTCGCGCAGGAGCTCGTGCGCCGGTTCGCTCGGCGCGCCGCCCGCGCCGGAGCCGGACGAGCGCGGCGACGACGGCGGTCCGATCAGGGGAGCGTCCTCGCGGAAGTAGAGCGCGACGCGCCCCGAGCTCCGCCCGAGGGAGCCGGCGCCGACCCAGACGATCTCGCCGCTCGCGCAGAGCGAGTCGAGCCACCCGGGTGAGTAGGCGCCGATCCGCCGCGGCAGCACGTCGCGCTCCCAGATCTCCGCGGGCAGCGCGAGGCCCTGGAGCGGCACGAGCACCTCGCGCAGCCGGTCGACGCCGGCGGACGATCCGCTCAGCCCGCCCGCCCCGTGGCGGTCGACGCCCTGCCAGGAGGGCAGGAAGGCCGCCAGGGCGCGCGTGTCGGCCGGCTCGATTTCTTTGCGCAGCGCCGCCAAAGAGGCGCGGCGCAGGCGACGCAGGACCTCGACGTCGCACCACTCGCGCTCGCTCGGGTGGGCGGGCACGGGTCTGAGCTCGCCGCGGACCAGGCCTCCTGAGCGCTCCAGCTCGCGCAGCACCGCTACGGCGTCTACCCCGTAGCGGGCGTGGAGCTCATCGCCAGTGAACGGCCCGTGTGCGCGGGCGAAGCGCGCGACGAGCACGCGCAACGCGTCGGGCACGTCCTGCAGATAGGCCTCCGGCAGCCCGCCGGGCGGGACGGCGCCGAGCGCGTCGCGGTACAGCCCGGCCTCGTCGGCCGCGACGTAGCGCTCCTCGCCACCGACGCGCAGCCGCACGACCCGCCGTTCGCGCTCGAGCCCACGCAGCAGACCGGTGGCGTCGACCCCCTCGAGCACGCGTTCGGCGACCTCCGCGAACGTGAGGTCGCCGACGCGGCGCAGGACGTCGTGCAGGCCGTCGCGGCCAGTCGCGCGCGCGATCTCCGAGCGGCACTGCAGGTCGTCCTCGAGGCGGGCGAGCGCGGTGGGGTCGATCAGCTCGCGCAGCTCCTCCTGGCCGAGCAGCTCGCGCAGGAGATCGCGGTCGAGCGAGAGCGCGGCGGCGCGGCGCTCGGCGGTGGGGGTGTCGCCCTCGTACATGTAGGTGGCGACGTAGTCGAACAGGAGCGAGGAAGCGAAGGGGGAGGCGGTCGGGGTCTCGACTTCGACGAGCGAGATCTCGCGCGAGTGCAGCCCGCGGAGGAGACCTTCGAGGCCGGGGACGTCGAGCACGTCGCGCAGGCACTCGCGGTAGGTCTCGAGCAGGATCGGGAAGTCGGCGTAGCGCTTGGCGACCTCGAGCAGGTTCTGCGACTTCAGCCGCTGCTGCCACAGCGGCGTGCGCCGGCCGGGGTAGGCGCGCGGGATCAAGAGCGCGCGGCCGGCGTTCTCGCGGAAGCGCGCGCCGAACAGGGCGGAGGAGCCGAGCTCGGCGGTGACGGCCGCCTCGACCTCCTCGGGCTCGATCAGGACGAGATCGGCCAGATCGAATCCCCGCCCGCCCAGGGAATCGACGTCGTCGGCGTCGAGGTCGGGGAGGTGCAGGACGATCCCGTCGTCGGAGGAGATCGCGTCGGCTTCCAGCGAGAAGCGATCACGGATGCGAGCGGTCAGAGCGAGTGCCCAGGCGGAGTGGACGCGCCCGCCGTAGGGCGAGAGGATGCAGATCCGCCAGTCGCCGATCTCATCGCGGAAGCGCTCCACGACGATCGTGCGCTCGGACGGCAGGACGCGCGTCGCCGATTGCTGCTCGCGGAGGTAGGCGAGCAGGTTGCGCGCCGCGCGCGGATCGAGGTCGTAGTCGCGCTGCAGCGTCTCCGCGTCCTGCTCGACGGCCCAGCGCGAGAACGCGCCGATCGCTTCGCCGAGCTCGCGCGGACGTCCCACGGAGTCGCCCTTCCAGAACGGCACCGCTCCGGGCGCGCCGGGCGCGGGGGTGACGATCACGTGATCGCGCCCGATCTCCTCGATCCGCCAGGAGGAGGCGCCGAGCAGGAACGCCTGGCCGGGGCGCGCCTCGTAGACCATCTCCTCGTCGAGCTCCCCGACGCGCCTCCCGTCGGGGAGTGTGACCGCGTAGAGGCCACGGTCGGGGATCGTACCGGCGTTCGCGATCGCGAGCTGGCGGGCGCCCTTGCGCGCGCGAATCGTGCCGGCGACGCGATCCCAGACGATGCGCGCGCGCAGCTCGCCGAACTCCTTCGACGGATACCGCCCGTCGAGCATGTCGAGCACGTTCTCGAGCAGCTCGCGCGAGAGCTCGGCGTAGGAGTACGTGCTCGTGACGAGGGCGTACAGATCGTCAACCGAGATGCCTTCCTCGAGGTACTCGGGGTCGTCGATCTCCGGGGTGTCTTTTCCTTTTAAGGGGCCGGCCCCTGGGGCCGGCTGCTGTGAAACGGAAATGGCGACGATCTGTTGAGCCAGGACGTCGAGGGCGTTCTTCGGCACGACGGTCGGCTCGATCAGGCCTTCGTGCATGCGCCGCGCGACGACGGCGCACTCGAGCAGGTCGCCACGGAACTTCGGGAAGATCCGCCCGCGCGAGACCTCGCCGACGCCGTGCCCGGCCCGCCCGATCCGCTGCAGCCCGCGGGCGACCGACTTCGGCGACTCGATCTGGAGCACGAGATCGACCGCGCCCATGTCGATCCCGAGCTCGAGCGAGGAGGTCGCGACGAGGCAGGGAAGCTCGCCGGCCTTGAGCAGCTCCTCGACCTTCGTGCGCTCCTCGCGCGCCAGAGAGCCATGGTGGGCACGGGCGATATCCGCCTTTGCAAGCTCGTTCAGGCGCAGCGCGACGCGCTCGGCGGAACGACGGTTGTTGACGAACACGATCGTGGAGTTGTGCTCCCGGATGAGCCGCAGCAGCTCCGGATAGATCGCCGGCCAGATCGACCCGCGCGTGGACTCGCCGCCTGCAACGGGCTCCAGCGGATCGTGTTGTTGGCCCTTGGGAGCATTACCAGGTTCGGCCATCGACTCGACCGGGACCTCGATCCGCAGGTCGAGCTCCTTTTTGATGCCCGCGTCGAGGATCGTGACCTCACGGTGGGGGCCGACGAGGTAGCGCCCGATCTCCTCGAGCGGGCTCTGCGTCGCGGAGAGGCCGATCCGCTGGACCGTCGCCGCCGGGCGCCCCGCGCGCACCTGCGCCTCGAGCCGCTCGAGCGTGAGCGCGAGGTGCGAGCCGCGCTTGGTGGCGGCGACGGCGTGGATCTCGTCGACGATCACCGCCTCGACCGCGCCGAGCGTCTCCCGCGCGCGCGAGGTGAGCATCAGGTAGAGCGACTCGGGCGTCGTGATCAGGATGTCCGGCGGGTTGCGCAGCATCGCCGCGCGCTCGCGCTGGGGCGTGTCGCCGGTGCGGATGCCGACGCGCACGTCGTCGGCGCCGTGGGGCGGGCGGGATATCCCATTCAATGGGGCGCGGAGGTTGCGCTCGATGTCGTAGGCGAGCGCCTTCAGCGGGCTGACGTAGACGACACGGGTGGAGCGGAGCGCGGCAGCGCCGTCCCCAGGAACATCGTCTCCGGAGAGCTCGTCCCTCGAAGCGCGATCCCCGAGGACGCCATCCCCGCTCAGCCGGTCGAGCGCCCAGAGGAACGCCGCGAGCGTCTTGCCGGAGCCGGTGGGCGCCGACAGCAGCACGTGCTCGCCCCGCGCGATCGCCGGCCAGGCCAGCGCCTGGGCGGGGGTGGGCGCGGCGAAGGCAGCCCCGAACCACTCGCGGACTCGCGGCGTGAAGCTGGAGAGAGGCACCCGTTGAGGCTAGCGGGCGTCGCGCAGCGGATTGCCTTTGGACGGTAGTTGGCGCGCCGGCGCGCCTCAGAACACGTTCTCAGCCGATGCCGTCGAGCAGCTCCCCCGCCGAGTCGAGCTCGAGCGCACGCGCGAGGGCGACGACCGTGTCCAGCAGCGGTGAGCGCCGGGAGCGCTCGAGCAGGCTGACCGCGGTGCGGTCCAGACCGCACATGTGGGCGAGCGCTTCCTGAGAGACGCCGAGCTCCTCACGGCGCGTGCGCAGGTTCGCGGCGAAGCGCATGCGTGCATTTTGCTCGGCCTGCATGCCCGCACCCTCTCATGAAGCAGACAGGACATCTACGGACAGCTGTCTTCAGAGCGCCCTCGTCCCCCGCCTCGTCCGCCCGTCCGCCCACCCGCCCGTGGGGGAATGCCTCGCCATCTCCCAGGCCTTCCCGGACGCCGCAGCGAGGATGGATTTCGCAAGGTGTTTTCTAACTCCCACCCGCGCTGTTCGTCCCCGCATGGAGACTCGGTGTTTATGATCCTCCTCAACGCTGGCACCCCAGGAAGATCACAGCCAGGAAGATCCCAGCCCGAGCACACCCACCGCGCGAGAATAGGAACGACATAGATGCCCAGAGGAAAGTCGAACGACCCCGACAAGCCCGACGACAAGCGGAGGGCCGCATGGTCGGATCCAGACTTGCGTGAACCCCGCTACTCCCAATCCCTGGAGCGTGGTCTCGCGATCCTCGGCTGCTTCAGCTCCAACCGCCCCGTGCTCGGGATCGCCGATATCGCCGACAACCTCGGCATGAGCCGCTCGACCACCCACCGCTACGTGATCACGCTCGTCGCGCTCGGCTACCTCGAGCAGGGCGCCTCGCGCAAGTACCGCCTCGGCCTGCGCGTCACCGATCTGGGGATGTCCGCGCTCGACTCGACCGGCCTGCGCGAGCACTCCCACCCCGAGCTCGAAGAGCTGCGCCAGCTCACCTCCTACACGGCCGGCCTCGGCGTGCTCGACGGCGAGGAAATCCTCTACGTCGACCGCGCCCGCGGCTTCCGGCACGAGCAGAGCGAGGCCGCGCTCGACCCGCAGCCCGGCTCGCGCCTGCCGGCGCACTGCACCGCGGTCGGCAAGCTGCTGCTCGCCTACCTGCCCGAGCACGAGCAGCGCGAGCTGCTCGCCAACATGACGCTCGCCAAACACGGCCCGAGCACGATCACCGCGAAGAAGGCGCTGCGCGACGAGCTCGAGCGAATCCGCCGGGAGGGCCTCGCAGTCAACGACCAGGAGCTCGCGCCCGAACTGCGCACGCTCGCCGCGCCCGTGCGCGACCGGACCGGGGCGGTGCTCGCCGCCGTCAACCTCTCGATTCCCGGCACGAGCGCCCCGCTCGCGGAGCTCGTCGACACGCTCGGCCCGCAGCTCGTCTCGACCGCCGATCGCATCTCCTCGAGCCTTGGCTACCGCGGCGGCGACGACGAATAAGGCCAAGGTCAAATAGCCTCTCGGACCGTGATCTCGGTCCCGCCCAAGCGCGCCCTGCTGCTGCTCTGCGCGCCGCTGCTCGCGCTCGGCGCCTCCGCCTGCGCGAGCACCTCGACCCTGAGCTCCTTCAAAGGCGAAGAACACGCGGTCGCGCAGGTCGTCTCCAACCTGCAGAGCTACGGGACCGCGGGCGAAGCGCAGAAGATCTGCTCGGACCTGCTTTCCAGCGCCGTGCTCGCGCGCCTACACTCGTCCCCCGGCGGCTGCGAGCATGCGCTGAAAGAACAGCTCTCAGAGGTCGACACCCCCGAAGTGACGGTCGAGAAAGTCAAGCTCCAGGGCGCGACGAGCGCCACCGCCGAAGTCAAGAGCACCTACGCCGGCAAGGCCAAGCTCACGGACGTGACGCTCGTCAAGGAAAAAGGCGCCTGGAAGATCTCGAAGCTGGGGTGACTCAACTCAGGGCGCGGCCGTACTGGCGCTCGTAGTACTCGCGGTAGTCGCCGGAGCGGATCGGCTCCCACCACCAGGCGTTCTCGCGGTACCAGGCGACGGTTTCCTCGAGGCCCTCCTCGAAGCGCACCCGCGGCTCCCAGCCGAGCGCACGGACCTTGTCCGAGGAGAGCGAGTAGCGGCGGTCGTGGCCGGGGCGGTCGGCGACGTACTCGATCTGGGACTCCTCAGCGCCCGTCAGCTCGATGATCCGCTCCACGACGTCGACGTTCGCGCACTCATCGGGACCGCCCGCGTTGTAGACCTCGCCGGGGACGCCGTGCTCGAGCACATGGCCGATCGCGCGCGCGAAGTCGCTCGCGTGGATCCAGTTGCGCACCTGCATCCCGTCGCCGTACACCGGCAGCGAGTCACCGTGGAGCGCGTTCAGGATCATCAGCGGGATCAGCTTCTCCGGGTACTGATAGGGACCGTAGTTGTTCGATCCCCGGCAGATCACCGCGGGCAGCTCGTAGGTGTGGAAGTAGCTCTGCACGAGCAGGTCCGCGCCAGTCTTCGTCGCCGAGTACGGCGAGGATGGCCGCAGCGGGGATTCCTCCGTGAACGAGCCCCGCTCGATCGAGCCGTACACCTCGTCGGTCGAGACCTGCAGGTAGCGCAGCCCCGCGGCGCGGGAGGCCTCGAGCAGCACGTGCGTGCCGAGCGCGTGCGTCTTCACGAACGCGTCCGGCTCGGCGATCGAGCGGTCGACGTGCGTCTCCGCGGCGAAGTTCACGATCGCGTCGGGCCGGCAGGCCTCGATCGCGCCGGCGACCGCCTCCGGATCCTCGATCGCGCCGCGGATGAAGCGATAGCCGGGCGCCTCGGCGACCTCGCTCAGGTTCTCCTCGCGGCCCGCGTACGTCAGCTTGTCGAGCACCGTCACCTCGTCGCCCTGCTCTTTCACGCGCAGGCGCACGAAGGTCGAGCCGATGAACCCGGCGCCACCGCATACGAGGAGTCTCATGGGTACATCATCTCAACCCAGGCGATCACGGGCGCATCGATCCACGCCGGCGCCCACGATTCACGCCCGCGTGATGCCATCTCTAGCCGCGAGATAGCCCGCAAGACCCTCCTGCCACGGCGGCATCGGCAGCACCTCGTCGCGCTCTGACGCCAATACCGAGTAGGCCGGCCGCGGCGCCGGGCGCGCCATCTGCTCGCTGCTTGCCGGCTCGACGCGGCAGTCGACCTCGGCCTGGCGGAAGATCTCCTTGGCAAAGTCGTTCCACGAGACCGCTCCCGCGCCCGTCAGGTGGACGAGGCCACGCACCTCCCGCTCCAGCAGGCCCAGGATCGCCGGCGCCAGGTGCCCGGACCATGTCGGCGAGCCGACCTGGTCGGTCACGACCTGCACCGCCTCGCGCTCCCCCGCCAGACGAAGCATCGTGTCGACGAAGTTCCCCCCGTCGACCCCGTACAGCCAGGCCGTGCGCACGACCGTGTGCCTGGCGGAGGCCCCCAGCACCTCCCGCTCACCCTCGAGCTTCGTCTCGCCGTACACCGAGCGCGGCCCGGTCGGGTCGGACTCCACGTACGGGCGCTCGCGGCCCTCCGCGTCGAGCGGGGCGGCGCCGTCGAACACGTAGTCGGTCGAGATCTGCAGCAGCGGCGTGCCGATCTCCGCCGCCGCGCGCGCGAGGTTGCCGGCCCCGGTCGCGTTCACGGCGTGGGCCAGCTCGCGCTTGCCCTCCGCGCCGTCCACGTCGGTCCAGGCGGCGCAGTTGACGCTCGCCTCGGGGCGCTCCCGCGCGAAGAACTCGCTTACGGCGCCCGCGTCGGTGATATCGAGCTCGGGCAGGTCGATCGCGATCAGCTCGTGCCCGGCGCGCGCGCCCGCGCGCAGCACGTCGTGGCCGAGCATCCCCTGCGCGCCGGTTACCAGTATCCGCATTTACGTTGTGACACGGTCGTAGGCCAAGCCGGGCAAGGACGCAGGAAGCGTGGCGTGCGCTAGCACGCGAGCGACCGAGGACGCCGATCCGGCGCCGGCATACGGCCGTGTCACAGGATCGAGATGTCCGAATTATCGCCAACCATGAACCGGTACGCACGCGGCTGTCGATCGCCGCGGCGGATCGTCACGTTGCGCCCGAGCAGCGAAGACTCCATGCGCCCGTCGAGGTCGCACACCGAGGAGCCCGCGAGCAGGATCGAGTGCTCGACCTCGGCGTCGTTGATCGCGCAGTTCTCGCCGATCGCCGTATACGGCCCGATGTAGCAGTCGCGCAGCTGCGCCCCGGCGCCGATCACCGCGGGCCCGCGCACCGTCGTGCGCTCGAGCCGCGCGCCGGCCTCGATCACCACACGCCCGTCCACCTGCGAGTCGATCAGCTCGCCCTCGTGGCGCTCTGTCAAGTTGTCGAGGATCAGCCGGTTGGCCTCGAGCATGTCCTCCAGGCGCCCAGTGTCCTTCCACCAACCCCTCACGATGTGCGGCTCGACGCGCAGCCCGCCGTCGACGAGGTGCTGGATCGCGTCGGTGATCTCGAGCTCCCCGCGCGCCGAGGGCTCGATCGCGCGCGCGGCGTCGTGGATACCCGCGGTGAACATGTAGACGCCGACGAGCGCCAGGTCGGTCGCGGGCTCCTTCGGCTTCTCGACGAGCCTCACGACGCGGCCGACCGGGTGGGCGGAGGATGAATCGCCTCCCTTCGAATCGACCGGCGCGAGCTCGGCGACGCCGAAGTTCTCCGGGTCGGGCACCGGCGTCAGCAGGATCAGCGCATCCGGTTCGTGCTCGCGGAAGGCCTCGACCAGATCGGAGATCCCGCCCTGCAAGAGGTTGTCGCCGAGGTACATCACGAACGGGCTCTCCCCGAGGAAGGGCTCGGCGGTCAGCACCGCGTGCGCCAGCCCCGCCGGCTCGTCCTGCACCACATAGGTGATCTTCACCCCGAAGCGCGAGCCGTCACCGGCGGCTTCGCGGATCTCCTGGCCGGTCTCAGGGGCGATGATGATCCCGACCTCCTCGATCCCCGCGGCCGCCATCGCCTCGATCCCGTAGAACAGCACGGGCTTGTTCGCGACCGGCACGAGCTGCTTGGCGCTCGTGTGCGTGATCGGGCGCAACCGCGTGCCCTTGCCGCCGGATAGGATCAGGCCCTTGAGTGGCTCCATTGCCGGGGGAGCCTAGTGGACCAAGCTCAAACAGGGGAGGGGGCACGGGGGGAGGGCCTGCCCTCCCCCCGTTAAGTGATCAGGCCCTTGAGTGGCTCCATCGCCGGGGAGCCTACCGGGGCGGCAGAATCAGTAGAGCCCGCCGAGCTTGCGATGATCCCAGCTCGCCCTGCGCCGCTCGACGAACTCGAGACCGACGCGCTTGACGGCCTGCGCCGCGACCACCTCGCGCACCTCCCGTGGCAGCTCCGCCGGCGGCTGCACCCCGCGCGGGACCGAGTTGCGCAGCAGGATCTCCGCGCCCAACTCGGCCACCAGCTCGAGCTCGCGATGGACGACCGTCTCGCATTCGAGCATCACGCCCCGCAGCTCGTGGTACTCCTCGGCGGCCTCCACCTGGAGCGTCGCGCGCGGATCGCGTTCGAGGTTGCGCACCTTCTGCGAGGCGCCGTACGTCCAGGCCCAGATCCGCGGGGTGGGTGGGCTCGAATCACCGTCCGGCGTCTCCCGCGGCACATACCAGAGCGGCATCAGGTGTGGCCAGCCACGCAGGCCCACCGTCGCGCAGGTGACGGTCCGCTCGCCGGCGAGAAACGCGGCGACCTCCGCGTCGTCCATCTTGATCTGCTCGCGACGGCTCATCCGAGAAGGCTATCGCCGGACCGGCAATCGACCGGATGCGAAACGCCCAGGCTGCCTCAGACCCCCGCCGGCACCGCGTGGGCCTCGCGCAGCCGGGCCACCGCCGCGCGCACCGCCTCGCGCGCGTCTTGGGGCTCGAGCACGGCGGCGTCGCCGGCTTCCTTGAGGATCTCGCGCACGAGCCAGTCGACGCCCGCGAAGCTCAGCTCGGCGACGACCGAGCCGTCGCGGCGCTCCTCCACGACGCGCCGCGCCTCGCGCGCCCAGCGCGCGCGCTCGGGGGAGACGAGCACCCGCGCCGCGCGCGAGGTCTCGACCTCACCGGTGCGCAGCCAGCCGTCGACCTCCGCGGCCGGGTCGACCTCGGGGCGGGGCTCGAAGCAGTCCTCGGTCACATCCACGCTCTTGATGCGATCGAGGCGGTAGTGGCGCATCGCGCCGCGCGCGGGGTCGAACGAGGCGACGTACCAGCCCTCGCGGCCGTTCGTGAGCGCGTAGGGCTCGACGCGGCGCTGCACGATCTGATCCTCGTTCTCCTTGTAGTACTCGAGCTCGATGATCCTCCGCTCGACGATCGCTGTCGAGACCACGCGCGCGACCGCCGAGTCGTCGCCGCCGGCGTGCGCGACCTGCAGGCCCTGTTCCATCGGGTCCTCTCCGAGCGCCGCCACGATCTTCTCGCGCGCGGATGTGAGCGAGCCCTCCGGCAGATGCTCGCCGATCAGGTCGATCGCCGCCACCAGCGCCTTCGCCTCGACCGGCAAGAGGCGCGCGGGGCGATCGAAGTTGTCGCTGTAGGGCTCGGGATCTACCTCGATCTCGCCCTCCTGCTCCTTGATCTCCGCGTAGAGCACGTAGGAGCCGCCGCCGAAGTTGACGACGTTCAGCACGTTCACGTCCTCGCGCAACTCCTCCTCGGAGAGCTGCAGCCGCTCGCACACCTCGGCGATCTTCACCCGGCCCAGCCCTCCGGGCCCCGCGCCACCCGCGCGGCCGGCCTGGATCAGGATGCTCGCGAGCGTCACCAGCCGCGCGAAGCGCTCCGGGCGAATCGCGGTGTCGCCGGCGCCGCGGGCCGCGGAGCCGTCGACACCGCTCGCCGAGGACCCGCTGCCCTCGCGCGAGGAGGATCCGTTGCGGGCGCCGCCCCGGCGTCCGGCGGTGCGGGTCGCCTTATGGGCCTCCGCTCCCTTGCCGGCGCGCGCCGGCGGGGGGGGCTCGGATTCTTGGTCCGGCGGCGTCTCGCCGTGGAGCTCCTCCAGCAGATCCACGCGCCGTCCGAGCTCTGCGGTCAGCTCCTCTGGACCCAGCAATCGCGCGTGCGCGCCGAGCCCGAGCACCCACGAGATCAGGCCGCGGGGGTTGGAGTAGCTCGTCAGGAAGACTCTGTCTTCCGCTCCCGCCTCCCCGCCGGCGATCATCTCCGGCTCGGGCTCACTGATCTTGCCGTAGCGCCCGAAGTGGCGTTCGACCTGCCAGGCGATCCGCTCGGAGATCAGCACCTCGGCGACGCCTCGCTCCTCGCCCAGCTGCCAGTCGGCGCGGTTGGCGTAAGAGCGCGGGTCGAAGTCCGTCGGGCGGCGGAAGTCGTGCTCGGCCTTCGTCGCGTAGGAGACCTTCCCGCGGATCCGCGAGAGACGGAACACGCGCACGGCCTTGCGCTCGTGGGCGTAGCCGAGCAGATAGAACTGGCCGCCCTGGAACAACAGGTGGTAGGGGTCGACGCGGCGTGCGCCGACCTCGTCGCGCTCCATCGTGTAGTAGTCGAAGGTGATCGTCTTGTTGCGGAAGATCGCCGTCTCGACCTTCGCCAGGCGCGCGGAGAACTCGTGGCCGCCGGCGGAGGCGGTGATGCCGAGCGCGACCGACTGCTGCTCGGGCGCGCGCAGCGGGCTCGGCCGTCCCCAGGTGATCTGCTGCAGCGCCAGCCGCAGCGGCTCGGCGTAGGCGAATTCGCCGTCGAGCAGGCTCAGTGCGGTCTGCAGTGCCGCGAGCTCCTTGTCGGAGAAGGCGATCGCGGGCAGGTGGAAGTTCTCCGGGCGCAGCGAGTAGTTCTCCTGCTCGGCCGCCCCGTCTGTCGGCCGCTCGACGGTCAGCTGGATGCGCAACGATTCGAGCTCCGAGCGGTCCGCGTAGAAGCGCCGCGCGAACGCGTCTTCGTTCATGCCGCTGTAGCCCTCCACGTCGCGCCTGATCTCCAGCGCCGTGACCGGCCTGCGCTCGGCCATCAGGTAGGAGATCAGCGACAACTGGCGGATCAGCTTCTCGGTGTCCTTTGCCATCTGGATTCAAAAGATAGAAGCCAGCGGCGGGAGGATCTCGGCGAGGGGCCTCCGGGCTCGCTATTTGCGACTTTTCAAGCGGCTTCGCGCACGGGCTCGGCAGGCTCGCCCTCGCGCGGGGGAAAGAACGCCGCACCGTCGAGCGCGCGATCGAAGCTCGACCAGCGCTTGCCGGGAGCGAGCTCCTTCTCCAGACGGTCGAAGCTGCCCAGGCGCCCGCCGAGGTTGTCGATCATGTGCACGAGCGTCGCCTCGCGCGTGCAGGGGACCACCGGACTGCCGTGCTCGAGCGAGCCGTGATGGGAGAGGATGATGTGTCCGACCGCCTGCGCGAGCTCGGCGGGGAAGCCCTCGATCTCCTCGATCATGCGGCGGATGCGGTAGTAGCCGAGCGCGATCTCCCCCTGCAGGCGGCCGGCGTCGGTGAGGTCGATGATTTGGGCCCGCCCGCCCGGCGGGATCTTATTCGGGGCCTCATCCGCGGACGAGGCCCCGCCCGTATAGGCCTCGAGCTTGCCGATGTCGTGCAGCAGCGCGCCGGTGACGGCCACGTCGCGGTCGATGCCCGGGAAGGTGGCGCTGATCGCGCTCACCGCCTGAGCCACGCCGAGGCAGTGCTCGAGCAGGCCGTGGCGGTAGGCCTGGTGGTAGTACTTGGCCGCCGGCGCGACGCGGTAGTCGGCCCACAGCTCGGAGTCCTCGCCGAACACCCGCTCGAGCAGGATCCGCAGGTGCGGATCCTGGATCGTCGCGAGCAGCTCGCGCACCTCCTCTTCCATCTGCTCGGCACCGCGCGCGGGGCCGTCGAGCAGATCCTCGGGTAGGTAGCTGCCGGGGACAGCCTCGGCGAGACCGCGGAGGTTGATCTGCGGTCCGAAGCGCGGATGCACGGTGTAACGCCCGCGCACGTGCACCGCCGCGCCGGCGCGGGCGAGCTCCTCGATCCCGGCCAGCTCATCCCATACCATCGAGACGACCGCGCCCGTGCGGTCGCCGAGCTGCAGGCGCAGGTACTCGCCGCCGTCGCGTCGCTGGCGGCGCTCGGCCTCACGGACCAGCAGCACCTGGTCGATCTCGATGCCGTCGCTGAACTCGTTCACGAGCATGGCCGAAGGTATAGACACGAGCGCGGACGGCACAGCCATTGAGCCGAGGATCAGGGTCGTCAGAGGGCCTCTCGTCCCATACTAACGTGTAGTTGAGTAGTGTTTACTGCGCTACACTTTACTCATGGCGTCGAAGCGCTTCATCGGGCGGGCGGCGGAGCTGGCCAGGCTTCAGGGCCATCTCGACCATCTGCGCGAGAGCGGGACGGGGCGGATGCTCGCCCTGCGCGGGCGGCGGCAGATCGGCAAGTCTCGCCTGGTTGAGGAGTTCATCCGGCGCAGCGGAGCGAAGGCGGTTTTCTACACCGCGTCGCGCCAGAGCTCACCCGAGGAGTTGCGCAACTTCGGCGAGCAGATCGCCACATCTGGGACGGGCGGCGCGGCGCTGGCCGCCGCGGGAGCGATCGGCTCGTGGGAGGCCGCGCTGAGCATCGCCGCGAGCGGTGCGTCGGCCGATCGGCCGGTCGTGCTCGTGATCGACGAGCTGCCGTTTCTGATCGAGAGCGAACCGGCGATCGAGGCGATCGTCCAGAAGCAGTGGGACCGTAGCCTGGAGGCCCAGCCTGTGCTGCTGTTGTTGATCGGCTCCGACGTGTCGATGATGGGTGCTCTGAGCGACTACGGCCGGCCGCTGTACGGGCGCCTGACCGAGATGACGATCGGACCGCTCTCGCCAGCGGCGATCGGCGACATGCTGGGCTTGTCCGCCGTCGCGACGTTCGACGCCTACCTGACGATTGGGGGCTTCCCGCGACTTGCGGAGATCTGGCATCGAGGGGAGGACGTCTGGAAGTTCCTGCGCCGGGAGTTGCAGAACCCCGAGTCGCCGCTGATCGTGCTCGGCGAGCGCTCGCTGGGGGCAGAGTTCCCGGCAGAGCTGAAGGCGCGCGACGCGCTCGAGGCGATCGGCGCCGGCGAGCGAACGTTCACGGGGATCCTGCAGCGGGCGGGCGTGTCGAACAAGACACTGGAGACGACGCTCGCGACGTTGATCGACAAGCGCGTGATCGACAAGGTGCTGCCCTACTCGGCGCAGCCGCGTCCGAGACTCACGCGCTACTACGTGGCCGACCCATATCTGCGTTTCTGGCTGCGCTTCATCCGTGCGGCCATCCCGGCGATCGAGCGTGGCCGCGGCGACATCGTCTACCGCCAGATCCGCGAGTCGTTCCCTTCGTTCGCCGGCCGCGCGATCGAGCCGCTCGCGCGCGACGCGATCCAGAGGATGCTCCCTGAGGAGCGCTTCGGCGGCGGCGAATTCGTCGGCGCGTTCTGGAACCGCGACAACAGCATCGAGGTCGACCTCGTCGGCGGCCGCGACCAGGCGACGAGCCGCGAGATCGACTTCGCCGGCTCGATCAAGTGGCGCGCTCAGGACAAGTTCGACCGGGGTGATTTGAGCGCGCTGATTCAGCAGCGGGCCTCGATACCCGGCGCGAGCGAGGAGACACTGCTCGTCGGTGTCTCCCGCAGCGGCTTCGACCTCGACGGCCTCAACGTCCGCCTGACCCCGGAGAATCTGATCGCGGCATTCACCGCCTGAGCCCTGAGAACGTGTTTTGAAATAGGCGGTGCTAGCCGATCTTCGATCGGTGGGACGTTCATGGACCAAGCTGGGCGACGCGGGGCGGTGAAGCACGTGCTGGTAGCACGTGGGAGACAGTTGGGTCGGGGTGCTATCCCTGCTTGGCATGCCCGCCCCGCCCTTCCGCCTCTCGGTGCTCGACCAGTCCCCCGTTTCCGAGGGATCGACGGGCGCGCAGGCGCTGCGCAACACGATCGACCTGGCGCAGCTCACGGACCGGCTCGGCTACCACCGCTACTGGGTCGCCGAGCACCACGGCGGGCCGATGCTCGCCGGGCCCTCCCCCGAGGCCCTGATCGGGCCGATCGCGGCGGCCACCGGGCGGATCCGCGTCGGCAGCGGTGGGGTGATGCTCCCGCACTACTCGCCTTTGAAGGTCGCGGAGACCTTCAGCCTGCTCGCCGGCCTGTTCCCGGGCCGCATCGACCTCGCGCTCGGCCGCGCCGCCGGCACCGACCCGCTGACGACCTTCGCCCTCCAACGCGACCGCCGCCAGGCCTCCCCCGACGACTTCCCGCAGCAGCTCGAGGAGCTGCTCGGCTATCTCAACGACCGGCTGCCCGCCGACCACCCGTTCGCGCGCCTGGCCGCGACACTGCCCGGCCGCCCCGAGCGGCCGGAGCCGTGGCTGCTCGGCTCCTCCCCGCAGAGCGCCCTGTGGGCCGCCGAGCTCGGGCTGCCGTACGCGTTCGCGGACTTCATCAACCCGAAGGGCGCCGAGATCGCCGCGCTCTACCGCGAGCGCTTCGCCGAGCACGAACACGCCGATGCGAAGCCGCGCGTGGCGGTCGGCGTGTGGGTGATCTGCGCCGAGTCCGACGATGAGGCCCGGCGGCTCGCCGCGAGCGGGCGGATGACGTTCACACTGCTACGCCGCGGCAAGCCGATCGCCGTGCCCCCTCCGGAGATCGCGGTCGAGTTCCTCGCTGCAGACGACCGCACGCCGGGGCAGCCCCGCTCCGAGCGGCGGGCGGTCGTCGGCTCGCCTGAGACGGTGCGCACGGAGCTCGCGGACGTCGTTGCGAAATACGGCGCGGAGGAGGCGATCGTCGTCAGCATCACCTACGCGCACGAGGCGCGCCGGCGATCGTATGAGCTGCTGGCAGAGGCGTTTGGGCTGGAGATTCAGCTAGCGCTCCGGCCAGACACCGGCTAGCCTGGCTTGGGCCGTCATGACCTTCGAACAGATCACCACCAATCTGGCCGACAGCGTCCTCACGATCACGCTAAACCGCCCCGACCGCCTCAACGCATGGACGGCGCAGATGGGGAGCGAGCTGATCGAGGCGTTCGACCGCGCGGACGCGGACGACGAGGTGCGCGCGGTCATCGTCACGGGCGCCGGCCGGGGCTTCTGCGCGGGCGCGGATCTGGCGAGCGGCGGGGAGACCTTCGACTATCGCGAGCGCGAGGGGGCGGGAGCGGGGGCGGCGCCGCGCGACAACGGCGGTCAGTTCACGCTGCGGGTCTTCCGGTCGACCAAGCCGGTGATCGCCGCGATCAACGGCCCGGCGGTGGGCGTCGGCGCGACGATGACGCTGCCGATGGACATCCGCCTCGCGGCCGACGACGCTCGCATCGGCTTCGTGTTCGCGCGCCGCGGGATCATCCCGGAGGCGTGCTCGAGCTGGTTTTTGCCACGCGTCGTCGGGATCAGCCGCGCGATGGAGTGGGTGGCGACGGGCAGGGTGTTCTCCGCGCAGGAGGGCCTCGAGAGTGGGCTCCTGCGCAGCCTGCACCCGCAGGGGGAGCTGCTCGATGCCGCCCATGCGCTCGCGCGGGAGATCGTCGAGAACACCGCGCCGGTCTCCGTCGCGCTCGCCCGGCAGCTGATGTGGAGGATGCTCGGCGCCGAGCACCCGATGCTCGCCCACCGCGCCGACTCACGCGGCATGTTCGCGCGCGGTCAATCCGCGGATGCGGTCGAGGGCATTACGGCGTTCTTGGAGAAGCGCCCGGCCAGTTTTCCCGATCGCGTTAGCGACGGGCTGCCGGAGATCATGCCTTGGTGGAACGAGCCGGAGTTTGAGTAGGGGTCACCGACTGTGTCGGGTCCGGCGCCGGGGAACAACGCGACCATTGAGAGCAGTCCTTTATGGACTCTTGTTCTATATACTGAAACCGCTCGCATGCCGATAAGGCTGTGATGTCTCGTTGCCGCCACGCCTGCAAGCTGATCGCTGCCATAGCCATCGCTTGTGGGGCGTGGGTGTCGTTGAACATTGGGGATCCGAGCCGATAGGGCCTCGGCTGGGCCGTAGGAAAGGAGTTCAGGGACGCCTATCCAGGACGTCCTTTGTTAAGATCGACGGCCTACGGCGTCGTCCGACCGTGAGCGCTCTCAGCTTTCAGCTTGCCGTAGCCGCCTCGTCCAGGATCGGGCTCAGCAGCGCGGTCGCCAGGCCCTCTCGCCGGCGCTCCGGATGGGTCGCCAGCACCCCCAGATACCAATGCGGCTCGGCCGGCACCGCCCCAGTAACGGCCTCGTTGTAGCTCGCCAGGCGGCCCCACTGCCTCCTCGCCCGCGATCGCGCGATAGCGGGCCCACGCTCCCTCCGCGTATCCCACCCCCTTGTCCTTGCCCTCCTCCCCTGGTGGATCCCACATCGCCACCCGGCCGGATCATCCCAGCGCTCGCGCTCTCGAGCGGCCTATGATTTGGTCTGTGACGGACGTGCCCACCAGCTTTCCCGGCCACGAGCTCGTGAGCGCGGGGCTTTCAGACCTAGCCGCGGGCCGTGAGAGCGAGTCTTCGCTGCTGGTCGCAATGGCGGCCCCGCGGCTGCGGAGGCTGGGCTTTGATGTGCCGGCAGATGGGCCAGAGCATCCTTCTCATCGTCTGTACGAACTGCTTACGGAGACGAACCTGGGTGCTCACAGCCGCTACAACGCGCTGATCGCGCGGATCGTCAGCTTCGCGCGGGCGGCTGAGCGTGCGTCCTCCGGTTGACGAGCCGCGCCTGCGAGCGCTGGCTCGTCGTTTGGGGCATGTGGCGCGTGGGCCGACGCGGATCTATCTGACCGGCGGCGCTTCGGCCGTGCTCGAAGGTTGGCGTGGCTCCACGGCAGATGTCGATCTGCGCTTCGAGCCGGATGTGGACGAGCTGCTCCGCGAGCTGCCGGGTTTGAAGGAGAGCCTCGACGTGAACATCGAGCTGACGTCTCCGCCGGACTTCATTCCTGAGCTTCCAGGCTGGCGGGAGCGCAGCCCGCTGGTCTTCCGAGAGGGCAACGTCGCCGTCCATCACTTCGACTTTTATTCGCAGGCGCTGTCGAAGATCGAGCGTGGCTTCGGCCAGGACCTCGACGACGTTCAGAAGATGATCGCGTCTGGGTTAGTGGAGCCGGCGCGGCTGCGCGAGTTCTACGAGGCGATCGAGCCGGAGCTCTATCGCTACCCGGCGATCGACCCATCCGCATTCCGGCAGAAGCTCGACGCCGTGCTGGCTGGGAGCTGACCCACAGAAGGGCAGGGCGGACTTATCCGGGAGCCAGCTCGATCGTTTCTCTGTTACCGAGCCGGCGGTAGAGACTGGATCATTATCGCAGTCGCAGAAGCACTCGAGCACATCATTGACGGCTCGTCGCTATAAGTGCGACGTAGACGCTACAATTGTCGCATGGCGACGGAGGTCCCCTCGAGAGAGCTGCGCAACAACACGGCCGGCCTGCTGCGTCGAGTGGGGGCGGGTGAGCGGATCGTGGTTACTACACGGGGGAAACCCGTAGCGGCACTCGTACCATTTACGCGCGGCCGGAGAAGCTGGATCCCACGCGCAGAGCTCATCCGACGCCTTGCTCTTGCCCAGGCAGATCCGGGACTGCGCGGTGATCTTGCTCAACTCGCCGGCGAGACGACGGATGATCTCGGACCGATTGCGTGACAGTGGCAGTCGGCGAGCCCAGTCACACGGAGACGACCGGGGAGCCGAGCAGGCCGTCACGCGGCCTGCTCGACACGAGCGTGTTCATCGCGCTCGAGACCGGCCGCCCAATCCAAAGCGAACTGCTGCCCGAGGAGTCGGCGATTTCCTCGATCACGGTCGGCGAGTTGCGGGCGGGTGTGCTGGTGGCAAGCGACACCGACGTGCGCGCTCGCAGGCTGGCGACGCTGGAGACAGTCAGCGATATCGAGGTTCTCACAGTCGATGAGACCGTGGCGGCATCGTGGGCGCTGTTGCGGGTGCACCTCGCCGAATCCGGGCGGCGGCTGAACGTGAACGATCTCTGGATCGCCGCAACGGCGCTCGCACATCGGATACCCGTCGTCACCCAAGATGACGATTTCAGCCCGGTCGACGGGGTCGGCGGCCTGCAGGTCATCCATGTTTAGCCGATCATCCGTCCCACTGCCAGCTACGGCTCCAGGCGGTTCGGCCCGCGGTAGAGGAACGTGACCTCGCGGACGCTCTCCTGCCCGAGCAGCTGCATGAGCAGCCGCGTCAGCCCGAACCCGAAACCGCCGTGCGGTGGCGCGCCGAAGCGGAAGAAGTCGAGGTAGTACTGGATCGAATCGGTCTCGACGTTCTTGTCGGCGGCCTGCTCGAGCAGCTGCTCGTAGCGGTGCTCGCGCTGGGCTCCCGTCGTGAGCTCGATGCCGCGCCACAGCAGGTCGAAGCTGCGGGTCAGAGTCGGATCGTCGGGGTGGCGCATGTGGTAGAAGGGGCGCACGGTCGTCGGGTAGTCGGTCACGAACGCGAACTCGTGGCCGTGGCGCTCCTTGATGAGCGCGCTCAGCGCACGCTCGGACGGCGGGTCGAGGTCGTGCCCGGGACCCGGAACGGAATCGTGGCCGGACTCGCGCAGCATCTCCTTCGCCTGCTCGAGCGTCACGCGCGGGAACGGCAGCGTCGGCGCGAGCACCTCGACGCCGAACGTCGCTTCGATCTCCGCCCCGTGCTGCTCCTTCACGACGCCGAGCACGTATGCGAGCCAGGCCTCCTCGAAGGCCATCACGTCCTCGTGCGAGTCGATCCACGAGAGCTCGACGTCGACCGAGGTGAACTCCGTGTCGTGGCGCGAGGTGAACGACGGGTTCGCGCGGAACACGGGCCCGATCTCGAACACCTTCCCGAAGCCCGCCGCGATCGCCATCTGCTTGTAGAACTGGGGCGACTGCGCGAGGTAGGCGATCCGCTCGAAGTACTCCACCTTGAACAACTCCGCGCCGGACTCGCTCGCCGAGCCCATCAGCTTTGGGGTGTGGATCTCGATGAAGCCCTCACGACGCCAGAACTCGCGCATCGCGTGCTCGACCGTCGACTGCACCTCGAAGATCAGCCGCCGGTCGGGGCGGCGCAGGTCGAGGTAGCGCCAGTCGATCCGCTTGTCCAGGGCGGAGTCGACGGCGATCGGCAGCTCCGGCTCGGCGGGAGAATCGACCGTCAACCCCTCCAGCTGTAGCTCGAGCCCGCCGAGCTTCACGCGCTCGTCGGCGACGACCGTCCCTGACGCGGTCACCGCGGACTCGGCGGCGAGCGCGGAGATCGTCTCGTTGAGCCCACTCGGCGGCTCGTCCTTGCCGAGCACCGCCTGCGCCTGGCCCGATTCGTCGCGCACGACGAGGAACTGCATCCGCTTCTGATCGCGCACCACCTGCACCCAACCGCGGATGCTCACCTGCTCGCCGACGTGCGCGGAGAGCTCGCTGATCAGGGTGCGGGTCATAGCCGAGACCCTATCCCAGGCCCCTACTCGACGGTCTCCTCGGCCAACTCGACCTCGACCGCGAGCTCCTCGGCCTCGATCGCCTCCAGCACCTCGATCGAGCCCGCCTCGCGCAGATCCTCGGCGCCGAGCTCGAGCGCCGCCAGGCGCTCGGGCGTGTCGTGCACGATCACGCGCGCGACCGGCGCGCGCATCTTGACCTGCGCCTGGGACTTCGCCTTGCGCACCTCGCGCAGCACGTCGGCGGTGATATCCAGCGCCACCGCCTCGCGCGCCGCCACCCGGTTGGCGTCAACCGCCCTGCCGGCCCCGCCGTCCTCGCCTGTCCGACCGTCCACACCGGGCTCGCCGGCGCCGGCCTCAGCCGCGCCGCCCGCGATGACGCTCGCCCCGCCGGCGGCGACCGCGGCTGTCAGCTCCGCGGCCTCGGGCCACTGCGCCCGGTGCACCGACCCCTCCTGCCACCACGACCAGACCTCCTCGCAGACGAACGGGAGAAACGGCGCGAACAGCCGCTGGAAGGCCGACAGCGATAGCCGCAGCGCGCGGCTGACCGAGACGCTGACCGCGGGGTCGGGGTCGTAGCGGCGACCCTTCACAAGCTCTAGGTAGTAGTCGCAGAACCACCAGAAGAACGTCTCCGTGCGCTCCAAGGCGCGCGCATAGTCATAGCCCTCGAAGTGGGTCGTCGCGTCCTCGACGACCGCCGCCAGACGGGCGATCACGGCGCGGTCGAGCGGGTGCGTCAGCGCCGGGTGGGCGGGATCCGATTCCGGCAGGTCGGCGAGCGCGAACTTCGACGCGTTCAGCAGCTTCACCGCGAGGCGCCGGCCGACCTTCATCTGCTGGGCGTCGAACGCGGTGTCGGCGCCCGGGCGGCCGCTCGCCGCCCAGTAGCGCACGGCGTCGGCGCCGTGCTCCTCGAGCAGGTGCATCGGCGTCACGACGTTTCCCTTCGACTTCGACATCTTCTTCCGGTCGGGGTCGAGCACCCAGCCGGAGATCGCGGCGTCGCTCCACGGCAGCTCGTCGTAGTCGAGCTCCGCGCGGAGGATCGTCGAGAACAGCCAGGTCCTGATGATGTCGTGGGCCTGCGGGCGCAGGTCCATCGGGAAGACCTTCGCGAACAAATCCTCGTCCTCACCGGCCTGCCCGGCGATCTGCGGGGTCAGCGAGGACGTCGCCCAGGTGTCCATCACGTCGGGGTCGCCGACGAAGCCGCCCGGCTGCCCGCGCTGCTCGGCCGTGTAGCCGTCGGGGACATCGGTCGAGGGATCGACCGGGAGCTGGTCGTCGCTTGCCGCGATCGGCTCCTCGTACAGGATCGCCCCGCTCGCGTCGAGCGGGTACCAGATCGGGAACGGCACCCCGAAGAAGCGCTGTCTGCTCACGCACCAGTCGCCGTTCAGCCCGTTCACCCAATCCTCCAGGCGCGCGCGCATGTACGGCGGATGCCATTTCAGCTCGCGCCCGCGCTCCAGCAGCGCCTCGCGATGGTCGAGCGTGCGGACGAACCACTGCCGGCTCGTCACGATCTCGACCGGGCGCTCGCCCTTCTCGAAGAACTTCACCGCCCGCGTCACCGGGGTCGGCTCGCCGATCAAATCGCCCGACTGCTCGAGCAGCTCGACGATCCTCCTGCGCGCCTGGTTGATCGTGCGGCCCTGCAGCTCGCCGTAGCTCGCGCGCGCTCCCTCCAGATCCTCGGACTCCCATCCCGGCTCGCCCCAGGGCACCTCCGCCAGCCGGCCGTCGGGCGCGAGCACCGAGCGCACTCCCAGCCCCAGCTCGCGCCACCAGACGACGTCCGTGAGGTCGCCGAACGTGCACACCATCACCAGGCCCGTGCCCTTCTCGGGCTCGACCAGCGGATGCGTCAGCACCGGCACGCGCGTGCCGAACAGCGGCGTCAGCACCTCCCTGCCGACGAGCCCGCGCTGGCGCTCGTCGTCGGGGTGCGCGAGCAGCGCCACGCACGCCGGGATCAGCTCCGGGCGCGTCGTCTCGATCAGCGCCTCTATGGTCGCGCCGGAGGGGGCGTCGCTCGGAGGGGAGGCCTCGCCGTCCGCGCCGGCGGAGGCGTCCTCGCCGTCCGCGCCGGCGGAGGCGTCCTCGCCGTCCGCGCCGGCGGAG
>Ga0207933_1001047_pt1 | contig 22956 bp, 20 predicted proteins | sample NGESurdeep092012_4_FD_184488 | JGI IMG/M metagenome (GOLD analysis project Ga0207933, IMG submission 184488) | Arctic peat soil microbial communities from Barrow, Alaska - NGEE Surface sample F53-3 deep-092012 (SPAdes) | ecosystem: Environmental > Terrestrial > Soil > Wetlands > Peat ...
TGCCTCTCATCTCGGTAGGCGCCCGTTCGGCGCCCTCGAAGGACGATTCTTCGAGGGCGCGTGCGGGCTTTGATGGATTGCGCAAATCGCCACGCACGGTCCACGTGTCTGCGACGCGACGGTTTTTGCGCGCCACTTCGAACCGTGTGATCGCGACGTTTCCCACCCGTTAGTTACTGGGGCGGGTCAGGGCCATTGCGGTATTGGAATACTTCAGGACCGAAGCGCTATCGCCACGTTCGGCTGCCCGACGAGCCGAATTCAACGCGGTCTGGGCCGTCTCATATCGCGTTTGTAAACTCCGCACCATGATTTCCGCTTGACCGATCGCCACTTCCGCGTCTTGGCTGATCGGGCTCGACGTTGCCAGTGATGACCGAGCGGAAACCGGCGGCCCCCCGGCATTCACATGCGCCGAACCAGTCGTCGGGGTCGAATCGGCTTGCTTGGGGGTGGTGTCGAACTGCCTTGTGGTTGTACCACCGGATACTGGGGCGTTTATGGGAACCTGATAGGTCATGGAAATCCCGTTCTCCATTTTGGTCACTGTCTTCCACTGCGGAGGTGGCATCGTCTGATTGCCGGACGATTCACTTGAGCAGGCTGCCAAAAGCGCAAGTGAAGAAATCATTAGGACTACCGGTGTGGTTCTCATGCCCGCCTTCTCCAATTTAGGTCAACAATTATTGGCCGCTTTCCCGCGGCCCTAGCCCATTCCCGACAATGGCATCCTGCAGCATAGGACCGAGCCGTAGCTCGCCCATGCGCGCCGCGAACGCTGCTCCTGCGCGCATTATATGGCCCCCGCGGCCGAGCTCCTTCAACAACCGGGGCCTTTCGCAATCCACGCAACGGCAGCCTTCACGCATCGGGAACAGCCCTCGGTTGGATCGGGAGTCGGAAGATACGCGTCGAGAAGCACAGGCATTTGACGTTTTTGGAATCGCGACCCTTGGCAACAAAACCCCTCTCGCCATCGTGACTACCGAATTGTCGACGTATTCATCGCAGCGCTTCTGAATGATGCCCAAAATCGCAAATATGCTGCAAATGTTCTCTCCGGCCGTCGATTCTGCGAACCTCCAAGAATTGAGCCACTGACCTTCTCTGCTGCGGCCACCCACCCATATGGCAAGGTGGCCGCACAAGCGCGTGAGCCATCTTACGGCACCAGAAAATCGAAGTCGAGCCTCGCTGTCGCCGCAAAACAAATTCACCCAAAGGGAATACGCCCATAACGCGTCCGACAGTATTTCAAATCTCAACCATGTGTAACAACATTCACTCATCGTGATAAATCAGGACGAGCGCTAGGACCTCACCGTCGACGCTGCGCCCCTCGTATAGCACTCTGGCATGGAATGAAAGTAAACGCCGCCACCCGGCGCGAGAATCAATTTCTCTCGCGCGACTCCTGAGAATGAAAATAAACCCGGCCCTCGTGTTCGAAAAACGCATGCTAGTCAATACAGGATGGAAACGTGAAAACGAAAGGTTCCATGTGTTCGTCACGCTTCGTGTGCGCGAGGCGCGCAAAATCGCAGCCAAACGCAGTTGCGCCTCGAATTTCGACGCGACGCTCCGAGACTCGAACGACTGAAACGCTTTAGACGAGCTGAGGCGCGTGAGGTTGAAAGAAATAAGACGGTTCGATGTCGAGTGCGTGCGCGACCGTTGCCAATGCACTGATCGGCGCCACATTTCGGGAGCTTTCTATCTTGGATAGGTCGCCCTAAATGCAGGTTTACAGGGGATTGGCTCGGTTGACGGTCAGCGTGCCCGGCGGCAATTGTTCCTGAGCGCCGCCCTGGGATCCGCCATCTCTCCATCGTCGGTACTCCTTGGCTTGGCGCACGAAATCCTTCATATGCGAATCACCGGATGCGCGGCTCATCCAAGGCCGACGACGAGGAGATCGGCAAGGTCCCTAAAGCAAGCGCCAGGGTTTCGGCCTCACGCCTCACCGTTACGTGCTATGTTGACCGGCAGAACAGTCTTCTACGAGGAGGCAATCGCGCATGGATGTTGTCTTGCTTTCGCGAATTCAATTTGCTTGGGTGATCGCGCTGCATATTTTGTTGCCTGCGTTCACCGTCGGCCTGTCGTGTTACGTGGCAACCCTCGAAGTCTGCTGGTGGCGGACCAAAAAGGACGTATACCGACGGCTGTCCGCGTTCTGGATCAAGATCTTCGCGATCTCGTTTGGCATGGGAGTGGTCAGCGGTATTGTCATGCCTTTCCAGTTTGGTACCAACTGGAGCCGCTTTACCGACGATGCATCCAATGTCATTGGACCCCTGATCGCGTACGAAGTCTTGATGGCGTTTTTTCTGGAAGCGGCATTTCTGGGCGTACTTTTGTTCGGGCGCAAGCTCGTACCGCAATGGGCTCACGCAATGTCCGCGGTCATGGTGGCGGTGGGCACGCTCATGTCCTCGTTTTGGATCATCGCGGTCAACAGCTGGATGCAGACGCCGCGCGGCTACGTCTTCAAAGACGGCCGCTATTTCCCGACCGACATGATGGCGGTCATCTTTACCCCGTCGTTTCCCTATCGCCTGGTGCATACGGTCACGGCCTTTGTCATCACCACCGCGTTCGTCATTCTGGGCGTGGGCGCCCATTACCTTTTGCGACAGCGCCATCGGGACGAGAGCCGGATCATGGTTCGCATGTCGATCGCGTTCCTGGCGATCATGGTCCCTTTCCAGGTCCTGGTGGGTGACATGCATGGTTTGAATACCTTGAAGTATCAACCTGCAAAGCTGGCTGCGATGGAAGGCTTGTGGGAAACGCGTACACGGGTACCCGCGTCCCTGTTTGCGATTCCCGATGCGCAGGCAGAAAAAAACCGCTACGAAATCGCGATTCCGGATTTGGCGAGTATTTATCTCACCCATGACCCCAATGGCGAAGTCAAGGGATTGAAAGAGTGGCCGCGCCAGGACCGCCCCCCGGTGGCCATCGTTTATTTCGCGTTTCGCATCATGGTGGGGGTGGGTCTTCTCATGGCGCTTGTGGTCGTCATCGGCGTTGTGCTGTGGATTCGAAAGCGTTTGTTTGAGACGCCTTGGTTTCTTCGCTTATGCCGCTGGACCTCACCAATCGGCTTTCTCGCTGTTTTGGCCGGGTGGACCACCACCGAAACCGGCAGGCAACCGTGGGTGATTTACGGTCTCATGCGAACAGCCGACGCCGTAACGCCCTCCCTGACCGTCACTGATGTGGGAATTTCCCTGGCGCTCTACGTCCTGAGCTACCTGGTGATCTTCGGAGGCGGTGCCTTCCTTCTCGCCCGACTGTTTCACCTCGGGATTCCATTGGCCACCGCAAGTGAAATGCCCGATGACACGTCACGGCCGGCGCGGCCTCTTTCAGCCGCGGCTCTACTCGAGGCCAAAGCCGAGCATCTGACGCCTGGAGATTCACATGCTTGATCTGGTGCCGTTGTGGGCTGGAATCCTGGGCCTGGCAGTTCTCATGTACGTCCTGTTGGATGGGTTCGACCTGGGTGTTGGCATCCTTTTTTTGCTGCGCAAACAGGAGGCGGACCGCAACCTGATGATCGGTTCGGTCGGGCCGATCTGGGATTTCAACGAAACATGGCTCGTTTTGGGGGGTGCCGGCCTTCTGGCGGCTTTTCCGTTGGCGTTTTCGATCATCATTCCGGCGGTCTACTTTCCAATCCTCGTCATGCTTTTAGGACTCTTGTTTCGAGGTGTGGCATTCGAATTTCGCGAAATCGAAGGCGCGCGCCGCGCGCTTTGGAACGCCGGTTTTGGCTACGGCTCGATCATCGCGTCCTTCGCACAGGGTGTGGTACTTGGATGCTTCGTGCGCGGCTTTCATATCGTCGGGCGCAGCTTTGCCGGCTCGAGCTGGGACTGGATTTCCCCATTTCCCCTTTTGACCGGTGCCGGATTGGTGGTTGGCTACATGCTCTTGGGTGCGACGTGGCTTGTCATGAAAACCGAAGGCGAGTTGCAGGAATGGGCGCGAAAAAAAGCCCGTCTGGGATTGGTCGGCGTCATCGCTTTCGTGCTGATGATCAGCATCTGGACGCCGCTGGCGAACGCTCGCATTGAAGATCGCTGGTTCAGTTTTCCCAACATCCTGTTTTTTGCTCCGGTGCCGATACTGACGGCCGGCCTCGCGTGGCTTCTGGGTGACTCTTTGCGAAAAAAACGTGATGCGCTGCCATTCCTGTGTGCAATGGGAATTTTTTTCCTGGGATTTACGGGCCTTATCATTTCGATATGGCCCTACGTCGCGTTACCGTCGGTCACGCTGTGGGATGCCGCCGCGGCCCCCATGTCGCAGGAATTTCTCATGGTGGGCACCTTGTTCCTGTTGCCCATCATTCTGCTCTACGTGTTTTGGTCGTATTGGCTATTTCGTGGCAAGGTGCGCCACGGCGGCTATCATTGACGCTTCGAGGTCGGTGGGTTTTCTATGAATTGGCGTACCGCGATACTGGGATTTTTAGTGCTCTACAGTGGCGCTGGCCTGCTGTATGCCTGGTCACACTCGCGCGGCGGTAGCGCACAAGACAGCATGACGCTTTGGGCTGTGCTCCTTGTCGTCTTTCTGCTTGGCCTTATGCTCAATGAATGGATTGTGCGTCGGCGGGCCCAGCGCAAAACAGATCAGAACCCAAGAACCGAGACCTAGCCGTCCCTTTAGCAGAGGCAGTTGTATACAACGACCCGCCTTCGTGCCCTGCGTCAATCACACCCGCTCAGGCAGCCTCTCGCATGGCGCGTTTACGCTCGTTCTCTTTCAAGAAGCGCTTGCGCAGGCGAATGCTTCGGGGCGTGATTTCGACCAGTTCGTCGTCGGCAATGAATTCGACGGCATATTCGAGGGTGATCTGGATCGGTGGCACGAGCCTTACCGCCTCGTCGGTTCCCGAGGCGCGCACATTGGTTAGCTGCTTGCCTTTGATCGGATTGACGACGAGATCGTTGTCTCGGCTGTGTATACCAATGATCATTCCTTCGTATACCGGGTCGCCCGGGACGGTGAACATCCGGCCACGCTCCTGCAGCTTCCAGAGCGCGTAGGCAACCGCTTCACCATCTTCCTGACTGATGAGTACGCCATTGCGCCGCTCGGCCATGTCGCCACCCTTGATGGGCGCATAGTCATCGAAGATATGGCTCGATAGACCCGTGCCCCGTGTGAGCGTCATGAATTCCGATTGAAACCCGATCAGGCCCCGCGCAGGTATGCGGTATTCGAGACGCACGCGACCACGACTGTCGGATTGCATATCCGTCAAATCGCCCCGGCGCCGGCCCAACTCCTCCATAACGCTCCCCTGGTTCGACTCTTCGACGTCGACCGTCAAGAGCTCGTAGGGCTCGTGCTTTTCCCCATCGACCTCTTTTAACACCACACGCGGACGCGATACGGCCAGCTCATAACCCTCGCGCCGCATATTCTCAAGGAGAATAGTCAGATGAAGTTCGCCGCGACCGGAAACTTCGAATATCGTCTCATCGCCGGTATCGGCCACGCGCAACGCGACGTTGGCCTTGGTTTCGCGAACAAGACGCTCGCGAATCTGGCGACTGGTGATGAACTTGCCTTCACGACCTGCGAGCGGCGACGTATTCACGCAAAAATTCATGGTCAAAGTCGGCTCATCAACGCGCAAGAGCGGCAATGCATCCGGGTGATCCGGGTGGCATATTGTCGAGCCGATTCCGATGTCATCGATGCCATTGATGAGCACGATATCACCTGCTTCAGCGACCTCCGTGAGTTCGCGTTCGAGCCCACGGAAAGTCAAAACTTGGTTGATGCGCGCTTTAATGGGCGTCGAACCCGGGCCATTCATGACCACCACATCCTGCAACGGACGCACACGCCCGCGATTGACGCGACCGATTCCGATCTTTCCGACATAGCTGGAATAGTCCAATGAAGAGACCTGCAGCTGGAGAGGTCCCGCGGAATTGTCATCGCGCACCGGTACGTACTGCAGGATCGCCTCGAACAACGCGCGCATATCTTTGGCGGAGTCGTTCATATTCAGCATCGCATACCCGTTCAAGGCGGAAGCGTAAATGACCGGAAAATCCAGCTGAGCTTCCGTCGCGCCCAATTTGTCGAAGAGATCAAAAGTCGCATTGATGACGTAATCAGGGCGGGCGCCAGGTCGATCGATCTTGTTGATCACGACAATCGGCTTTAGGCCTTGCGCAAGAGCCTTGCGCGTGACAAAACGGGTCTGGGGCATGGGGCCTTCCACCGCGTCGACCAATAGGAGCACGCCATCGACCATCGATAGAACGCGCTCGACTTCGCCGCCGAAATCCGCATGTCCGGGCGTGTCGACGATGTTGATGTGTGTTCCCTCGTACTCGACCGCGCAATTCTTGGCAAGGATGGTAATGCCCCGTTCGCGTTCCAAGTCGTTGCTGTCCATCACTCTCTCGGCGATGTGCTGGTTCTCGCGAAACGTGCCCGATTGGCGCAATAACTGGTCGACAAGCGTCGTCTTGCCGTGATCGACGTGCGCAATGATGGCGATGTTTCGTAGAGCGCGGCTCATTTCAGGTTCGCTTCAGAGTAGGTGGACTGTGTTCGCTCATCCGAGGTGCGCGATTTCCGGCGTAGTGCCGAAGAAACTGATCCCTTAAAAGGAATCATCAAGCAGCTCGAGCAAACCGGATATTATAACATGATGCATCGATATTCTGAACACCTGTTGTGAACCCGTAACTGCGGGTTTGGGGTGTTCGTCACAGCGTCCAGGCGCTGCCGGTCTGAGGTCGAATGGCAGATTGAATGGACATGCCATCTGGAAGCGCATTGACGTGCCAGCGAATGACAGGAATACCGGCTGAAGCTAACGCCCTGTCTTTTTTCTTGTCGGCAGCCGTCCGGTAGATGCTTGCATGCGTGGCATCGTCCAACTCGACTGCGGCGACGATGCTCGCGTCCTTGTTGCAAATGACAAAATCGACGCTCATGCGGTTGATCCGATTGTTCCAAGCGTGTCGGTTATGACCTTTTTTGACCCCGATCAGGCGTGATAGTTGTACCTGCGCCAACACGATGCCCTCAGGCAGCGCCTTCACCAAGCGGAAATAGAGAATCTGCTCCGGTTGTGACAGGAGTTTTTTGGCATAGACCGGCCATACCTCATCCACCGGCGCGTTGCCAGCTCTTCTCTTAAGCATGACTTTCGCAACGAGGATCAGCACAACGACGCAGATGAGAACAATCAGCATGGCCATTTATTCACCCTTCTCGGAATGAAACTTCGCTCGCGGGACGGTCGATCCCGTTTCCTGCGCCGGGAAGTGGGACTCTGCGACCAGACGCAGCGGCATGAGGGCGCCTTGGTCACCTAACTGAGCGGTACCTAAAAGTCCTACACCTTCTATCCCCGATCCGTACACGCGTACGCGTCCGAGAGGATGAGACAACGCAACCGCGATGCATTGGCCATGCCTAAATCGCGTCGTCGCGTCCTGATCAAGATCTATGCGGGGTAGCGACTGCAAAAGGCTATCCGACGGGAGAAGAGCCGAGAGACGCCCCTCTGGCTGCATCGCCTCGAGGGTATCTAGCGTCACGGCTTGCGTCAACGAGAGAACACCGACGCTGGTGCGGCGCAGACTCGCCAGATGGGCACCACACCCCAGTGCAGCGCCGATTTGTTCGGCCAGCACGCGAATATAGGTTCCCTTCGAACAGGTCACGTCCAGCGTAAGCGAATTTTGGGCCGACGCAACGAGCGTCAGGTCGTAGATGGATACAGTCCGTGGGTCGCGCGTCAACGTGAGGCCGGCGCGCGCATACGCGTAGAGCGGTTTGCCGTCGCGCTTTAATGCGGAATGCATGGGGGGAATCTGCTGAATCTCTCCGCGTAACGTTGAAAGTGCGGTTTCGATTGATGCGCCATCGACACTTACCGGCAATGTTTGAATGACCTCACCTTCGGCATCACCCGTCGTTGTAACCTGTCCCAATGCTACGGTAGCCATGTAACGTTTGTTTGCGGTGAGCAGGTCCGACGCGAACTTGGTCGCCTCCCCGAAACATATCGGTAAAAGTCCACTCGCGAGCGGATCCAAGGTTCCGGTATGGCCCGCCTTGGCCGCGCCGTAGGCCCGTTTTGCGCGCACCAGTGCGCCATTCGAAGTAATGCCGACAGGTTTGTCCAGGAGCAGGACGCCGTCGATGCGATTTTTCATCATGGGGAACGCCCTTTGGGGCTCGACCAGGCCGATGGGCGATTGACCTGCGGTTCTAATCTTTCGCGCGTTGCGCGTTCGCTTCGTCAATGAGCCGGGAGAGTCCAACACCGCGCGCGACCGATTCGTCATGCACGAAATGCAAGGTTGGAACGGTGTGGATATGCAGGCGTTTAAACAGCAGACTGTGCAAGAAACCCGCCTTGGCTTGTAGCGCTTCGCGCGCGCCCTCCGCGTCTTCCTTCAAGGTCGTGAAGTACACCGTGGCATGTGCGTAATCGGGGGTAATTTCGACCCCTGTCAAAGTCACCAAGGTTGCACGGGAATCACGTACCTCTCGTGGAATCAGTTCAGCCAAGTCACGCTGTATTTGATCGGCGATGCGTAAGCTACGCTGTGCGGGATTCTTCGGATTTTTGGAAGCCATGATCAGCGCTCTCGGCACTCAAAGGGAGCCGTGGTGGACTGTGCAGCCGAAGGTCGGCCCCAAGGTAAACATCAAATGTCCAGCCAGCATGGCATCGGCTCAAACGTTATCAGCGAATAGACAATCAAACTTCCAAAGGCACGACGTGACAACCGCCGGATACGCCTGGATAACCTTTGGCAACGGGTGTGCCTGCACCGATCCTGAACTCCGGTTCCCGCAAGCGCTCCATTCCCTGCGAATTGGGCACTTGCGGCGACCTCTAGAGCGTACGAGCGACTTCCTGCACCTCGAAGATTTCGAGCTGATCGCCTTCCTGGATGTCATCATAGCCGCGCAGCGACAGCCCGCATTCGAACCCGGCCTTGACCTCCCGGACGTCGTCCTTAAAGCGCTTGAGGGAATCTAGCTCACCCGTCCAAGTCACCACGTTATCGCGCAGCAACCGCGCCATGGCCCCGCGCTTGACGGTGCCTTCGAGAACCATACACCCGGCAACAGCGCCCACCTTGGGGATACGAAACACCTGGCGAATCGCAACCATCCCGATTTGTTGTTCGCGCTTTTCGGGCGACAGCATGCCCGACATCGCCGCCTTCACTTCGTCGACGGCATCGTAGATGATGTTGTAGTAACGGATATCGACGCCATTCCCCTCGGCCAGTTTGCGCGCGGATTGGTCAGCCCGGACATTAAACCCGATCACCACGGCCTTGGATGCAATCGCAAGATTGATGTCGGATTCGGTGATACCTCCTACAGCACCATGCACAATCTGCACCTTCACTTCATTGGTGGAGAGTTTGTTCATGGAATGCACAATGGCTTCTTCGGAACCTTGGACGTCTGCCTTGATGATGAGGGGCAACATCTTGATCTCGCCCTCGCCCAGTTGCTCGAACATATTCTCGAGCTTCGCCGCTTGCTGCTTGGCGAGCTTGACGTCGCGAAACTTGCCTTGCCGGAACAATGCAATTTCCCGGGCCTTGCGCTCGTCTCCCAGTACGATCACTTCTTCACCTGCTGGCGGTACCTCGGTCAGCCCCTGAATCTCGACCGGGATCGAAGGCCCCGCCTGGTGAACGGTTTTGCCATTCTCATCGAGCATGGCGCGCACCCGCCCAAAGCTGGAGCCAGCCAACACGATGTCGCCACGCTTGAGCGTGCCGGATTGGACCAGAATCGTCGCAACCGGGCCTCGGCCCTTATCAAGCTTGGCCTCGATGACCAGCCCTTTCGCCGGTGCGTCCTTGGGCGCGGTCAGCTCCAGGACCTCCGCTTGCAGCAGAACGTGTTCCAGTAACGAATCGATCCCTTCGCCGGTTTTTGCGGAAACAGGAACGAAGGGTGAGTCACCACCATATTCCTCGGGTACGACACCCTCGGTGACGAGTTCCTGCTTGAGGCGGTCCGGATTGGCCTCAGGCTTGTCGATCTTATTCATCGCCACCACGATCGGTACGCCTGCCGCCCGGGCATGCGCAATCGCTTCACGGGTCTGTGGCATCACGCCGTCGTCCGCGGCGACCACGAGCACGACAATATCTGTCGCCTTGGCGCCCCGCGCGCGCATGGCCGTGAACGCCTCATGCCCCGGCGTATCGAGGAATGTAACGACACCGCGCGGCGTCTCGACGTGGTATGCGCCAATGTGTTGTGTGATTCCACCCGCCTCGCCGCTGGCCACACGCGTGCGACGAATGTAATCGAGCAGTGAAGTCTTACCGTGATCTACGTGTCCCATCACCGTCACCACCGGGGCGCGCGGCTCTGCGACCACATCTTGGATCACTTCGGTTTCGGAGAGCAAAGCTTCCGGGTCATCGAGCTTGGCCGCGACCGCACGGTGCCCCATCTCTTCGACCATAATCATGGCCGTTTCCTGATCCAGAACCTGGTTGATCGTCACCATCTGCCCGAGCTTCATCAACTGTTTGATCACCTCTGAGGCCTTGACCGCCATTTTGTGGGCCAACTCTGCCACAGTGATGGTTTCAGGAACGTGTACCTCGCGAACCACCGGCTCGGCCGGCGCCTGGAAGGTCGCCCCGCCCGCTTCCTCGCTGTGCTTGTGCCGATTGCCGCTCTTGGGGCCACGCCAGCCACTGCCAAACGTATCGCCGCGCGTCTTGATGGTGCGCTTTTTGGCGGCGTCGTCCTGCCAGGTTGAAGACAAGGCAGCCGACTTGACCTGTTTCTTTTCCTTTTTTTCGTCTTTCTTGGCGTCTCCGGTCGACGCAGTCTTGGCCGCTGGCCTGTGCAGTGTTCCTTCGAGGGCTGCGGCCGCGGCTGCAGCCGCGACGGCTGTGACCGGCGGCGGCACAGGCGCTGGGGCGGGCGCCTTGGCGCGTTTTGCCGCCATCAGCTTGTTGATGCCAGCGACTTCGTCTTCTACGGCGCGGCGCGCGCGATCGCGCGTATCTGCATCATGACGCGCGCGGCTCTCGGCCTCTTCAACTGCCTTACGCGCCTGAATGGCCTCATGTGGCGTTGCGGCTTCAGCCGTACGCTTGGCCAAAGCCGCAGCCTCCGCACGGGCCTGCTCTTCCGCTGCCAGCCGTTCCCGCTCGAGGCGCTCCTGCTTCTCGCGCGCTTCTGCGGCCTGGCGCGCGATGAGTTCCGATTGTCTGCGCGCTTCTTCTTCGCGCAATCGGCGCTGTTCCTCATCGACGACATTGACCACCGGGACCGGTTCCAGGACCGGTGTTACGGGAGGGACAACGGCGGGCGTTGCTTCCGGCGCATCGTCGCGTTTGACGAAGACGCGCTTCTTGCGGACTTCGACCTGTATCGTGCGCGCTTTTCCGCTGCCGTCGGCCTGCTTGATCTCCGATGTCTGCTTGCGCGTCAGGGTAATTTTCTTCTTCTCGCCCTGTTGTGCCCCATGCGCGCGGCGCAACGCCTCCAGAAGGTGCGCTTTGTCTGTTTCCGACAGCACATCTTCCGCAGTCTGTTTGTCCACGCCGGCTGCCCGCAACTGCTCGAGCAGCACGCTGGCTGGCACTTTCAGTTCAGCTGCAAATTGGGCAACGTTGTTGCTTGCCATTAATTCCTCGATTCTTTCTCGCTAGGTACGACTTTCTTACTTATTCCACATCGCGTAGGCGGCTATCCGTCGTGCGCATTCGCACTATGCGAACCAATGTTCCCGTGCCTTCATGATGAGCGACTTCGCCCGCTCTTCGTCGATCCCCGTAAGGTCCACCAGTTCGTCGACCGCCAATTCGCCTAATTCATCCCTCGTACGTACGGCACCGTCAGCCAGCTTGGCCGCGAGTTCCGTATCCATTCCGTCCAAGGAAAGCAGATCCTCGGCAGCGTGTTCGACTTTTTCTTCACGGGCAATAGCTTCGGTCAGCAAAGCATTACGAGCACGGTTGCGCAACTCGTTGACGGTATCTTCATCGAAAGAATCGATGTCGAGCATCTCCGTGATCGGCACGTAGGCGACTTCCTCCAAGCTGGCAAAGCCTTCTTGCACCAGTATTTCGGCCACCTCTTCGTCGACATCGAGCTTGTCGATGAACAACTGACGTGTTTTGGAAGTCTCTTGATCCGATTTCTGAGCCGATTCCTCCGGCGTCATGATGTTGATCTGCCAGCCGGTCAATTCCGACGCCAGGCGGACGTTCTGCCCACTACGACCAATTGCGATGGCGAGATTTTCTTCATCAACCACCACGTCCATGCTGTGCCTTTCCTCGTCGACCACGATCGAGGACACATTGGCGGGCGCAAGAGCGCCGATCACGAACTGCGCTGGGTCGTCCGACCATAACACGATGTCGACGTTCTCACCACCGAGTTCATTGCGGACAGCCTGGACGCGCGAACCGCGCATGCCCACGCAGGTGCCAATCGGATCAATTCGTCGGTCCGTCGTAAACACGGCGATCTTGGCGCGAACGCCGGGATCACGGGCTGCGGCTTTAATATGCAACAGACCCTGTTCGATTTCGGGCACTTCGAGTTCGAACAGTTTCATGATGAACTCGGGAGCGGTTCGCGACAGCATCAGTTGCGGTCCGCGAACGTCGCGGTTCACCGCAAGGACGTAAGCACGCACGCGATCACCCACGCGCAAATTCTCCTTGGGAATCATCTGATCCCGTCGCAGCCGCGCCTCCACCCGCCCAGCCTCGACCACGATATCGCCCTTGTCCATGCGTTTGACGGTACCGGTCACGATGCTCTCGCCACGTGCCAGGAAATCATTCAAGATCTGTTCGCGCTCTGCGTCACGGATCTTTTGCAATACCGCCTGCTTCGTATCCTGGGCAAAGCGGCGACCGAACTCGACCGGCTCGAGTTGTTCTTCGATGTATTCGTTCAATTCGATGTCGGCGATCTGCTCTCGGGCCTCGGACAAGAGTTCCTGGCGATCCGCAAACTCCAGCCCCGCATCGTCGGGTACCACCTGCCAACGGCGAAAGGCCTCGGTCGCGCCCGTATTGCGATCCACGGCGACGCGAATATCGACGTCACCGGTGTAGAGTTTCTTCATGGCTTGGGCCAACGCCTGCTCAAGGGCGCCAAAGACGACTTCCTTGCTCACATTTTTTTCTCGCGCAAGCGCGTCCACTAGAAGAAGAATTTCCCGACTCATCGTTTGTTGCTCCTGAAATCAATCTGTGGCACGAGGTGCGCTTTGTCGACTTCCGACAAAGAAAATTCGAGCAACTGCTCGGTGGCATCCCTGCCTTCGAATACAAGTGCTACCCGATCGGCTTCGGTCGACGCCGGGAGCGGTTGCAATACGCCCTCAAATTGCTTGCGTCCATTGACCGGCATCCGAAACTTGACCCATGCCTTGTGTCCCGCAAAGCGCGCGTAGTCAGCCAGCTTTCTCAACGGTCGATCAAGCCCAGGCGATGAAACCTCAAGCCTTTCGTAATGAACGTTCTCCACAGTCAGAACATGCGAAAGTTGGTTGCTGGCACGCTCGCAATCCTCGATGGAGATCCCGTGCGGCGCATCGATATAGACGCGCAATAGCCCCCCGCCGGACCATTCGAGATCCACAAGTTCGTACCCCAACCCGGAAAGGGCCGTCTCGACCACTTTTTGCGCCGTGTGCACCCGACATTCGCTCCAGACTCGTTTTTGCGCCCCAATCCACCCAAACGCCGCATTCATTCGCAATGTCAGGGATTTTCGGGAAAAAAAAATGGGCGAACCGCCCATATTTCTTTTCAAGCCGGCGTCGTGCCCGAACGCCGGAGATTTAACCTTTGAATTATATAAGGATTTCTCCTAAGTCGCAAGGACCGACCGGTCCTTTGGCTAGCCAAAGCGACGCTTACGCGGCCCGCTGCTGCGACCGCGGGGGCCGTTGGGTTGGCTAAAACCCAGGCCGGTCATCAAAGGATCGATCTTGCCCCGGGGCGCGTCCGGATTCTTTCGGCCGGTCCCCGACTCATTTCCATTGGCAATTGGAGCCGGACCTGCGGGCTGCGCTCGACGCGGGCCCTGCCCCCGGCGCTTGCCTTGGGGCGGTTTACCGTTAAGCCGGGGTCCTCCCGGCCTGCCCGGATTAGGTGTCGGTCCTGGTGTCCGACCCGCGGTGCCGCGGCCGATACCCAGTTCACCGCACCACTGCGACACGACTGGCGCGGCCAATTCTTCCCAGTGTCCGCGGGCAACCGTGCGTGGCAGATGAATGCCACCGTAACGAACTCGAATGAGCCGGCTCACGGTCAGCCCGACCGCTTCGAACATGCGTCGCACTTCGCGATTACGGCCTTCAGAGATCACGACGTGGTACCACTGGTTAGCCCCATCGCCTCCGCCATGCTCCAGCCTGGAAAACGAAGCCTGTCCATCTTCCAATTCAACGCCCTGGACCAAAAGCTTGCGTTTTTCATCGTCGAGTTCGCCCAGGACACGCACGGCGTACTCGCGATCGAATCCGTAGCGCGGATGCGCAAGACGGTTCGCCAGGTCACCCGAAGTCGTGAAGATAAGCAACCCTTCCGTGTTGAAATCAAGGCGCCCGACCGCCAGCCATTTCGCGCCGCGCAATACGGGCAGCTTATCGAACACGCTGGGCCTTCCTTCGGGATCGTCGTGACTGACGATTTCACCCGCCGGCTTATGATACAAAAGCACCCTTGGCGGACGACTCGCCACGCGACGCTGCAAGAGTTTCCCATTGATCCGGACCTGGTCTTCGGGTCCAATGCGCTGTCCGATATGGGCCGGCTCGCCATTAACAGAAACCCGTCCGGCGATGATCAATTCTTCCATTTCCCGCCGCGACCCGAGCCCGGCATCCGCCAAAACCTTATGCAGCTTGGGCGTGTCATCCGGATCAACCACAACGTTCGAGGGTTTGCGCAGGGGCGTCTTGCGCAGCACGCGAGCATGTCCGTGATCCACAAATCCGGGCGGCGGCTGATCTTCAAAGGCGGAAAGATCATCGAGTTCGTCGTCGATTTCATCAAATCCTTCAGCACCCACGTCCGGCATAAGCTCGGCATCGATCTCCCCTTCCGCGCCAGTTTCGATTACCGGCTCGGGGACGATGGGCGCGGGCACCACTCCGGCGATCTCGTCTTCCAGACGCCATGGCTCATGATTGACGCGCAGCACCGGCCTCACGCTGACAGCCGGCGCACGGCTAGGGGGGCCTTTAGGACGTTTGTTACGGGATTTCTGTGGCGACCGGCGCACGGTTGCCGAATTGCCCGGCGTAGGTGCAGCTGATTCGGCATCCGCAGGGGATGGATCGGCAGCTGGCGCGAGCGCAACCGGTAAGGCGCTACTCGAGTTGGCGTCCTTCGGACGGGATCTACGCAAGGGATGGCGATGAAGTCGGCGCAAAATCGATCACCTTTTGTTCAAGGGGCGAGGTAGTGGGTACAGTCATTCCGTCTAAACTCCCAGTTTTCGAAAGAGGCGGCAATTCCTCGAGCGACCGCAAAGAGAGGTCGTCCAGAAATGCCTTGGTGGTGGCATAGAGCCCCGGGCGGCCTGGCACATCGCGATGACCGATCACATCGATCCAACCGCGGTCTTCCAGGACCTTGATGATCTGGGTGGAGACCGTCACGCCGCGTATGTCTTCGATGTCTCCACGAGTTACCGGCTGGCGATAGGCGATGATGGCAAGCGTCTCCAAAGTTGCACGGGAATACCGCGCGGGTTTTTCCGGGGCCAAGCGTGATAAGTACTCGTAGATCTCGAGCCTGCTTTGAAAGCGCCATCCAGTCGCGACTGCAACCAGTTCCAAGCCGCGGTCAGCCCAATCTTCGCGCAATCCATCGATCAATGCCCGAATCGTATCGGCGCTCAATTCGTCGCCGAAAAGACGCCTCATCTCCTGAACCGTAAGGGGTTCCTGAGCGCACAACAGCGCTGTTTCCAGCACCTTCTTCGCTTCAGATGTATTCATGCGGCTCCGTACGGAGCAAGTCAGTGTGAAATCGAATTCCGGACGAATGACGTCAGCGCTGTTCCGAGCAGTACGCCCGGCCTTCTTCGCCCAATCGCGGCCGCTATGGCCAATTCTGATTTTTACCGGGAAGAAGCGCGAGAGGTTGGTGTGGCGAAAGGATCCCGACTAAACCTAAACCCTTTACCAAGGGTAGAACGACCCCAAGGTCACCGTAGTCCGATCAAGTGGGCAGTATAGGTCAATTTATTGACGAACGCAAAAACCTTCCGAAAAATGTGTCGATGAAATGCCACAGACCTTTGAACGCCTGAAGTTGGCCGTACCGCCGAACGAGGGCCTCGGAACGAAAGATGGCATACTCTCTCAGACCTACATTGCCCCTGCGCTCACTTCTGGAGGACGCCCTATCGTGAAACCCAATTATTCATTCGCAAAACGTCAACGTGACCTGGCCAAAAAGGCAAAAAAGGAAGAAAAGCGCATTCGTAAGACTGCGGAACCCGCGCCGGCCGCACCCGAGCCCGGTCCGACAACCGCGAGCGAAGACAAGTTGCCCCCTCTCTAACAAGAGCGAAAGTCAAAGCCGCCCTCCTGACTCGGCGCTCTCCCGGACGTCCTCATGCGCCGTCGTGCTCCGGGAGACAGATTGCAACGCAATCTCGGAGCATTTGGCCGGCCCATCCCAAAGATGCCATTCCGATTTGAGCCATGCATAGAAAATCGGGGCAACCACGACCCCGCGTAGTCCAAATATCCTCTCGAACACGACCATCACGACGAGAATTTCCCAGGTGCGCGCATTGATCTGACTTCCGACGATTCGTGCATTCAGAAAATATTCCAGTTTGTGTATCGCGACCAGAAACGCGAACGAGGCCAGTCCCACCGGTAGCGAATAGCCCACGCTGATGACGGTAATGGCAGTGTTTGAGAGAAGATTCCCGACAACCGGTAGCAGTCCAGTTACGAAAGTCAGCGTCGTCAGCGTTTTCGCCAGCGGCAAGTGGACACCGAAACTGGGCAGCACCACAAACAGATATATCGCACTCAAGATCGTATTGATCCCGGAGATCTTGACCTGCGCAGTGGCAACTCGCCAGAAAACGAGACGCAACGACCTGATTTGCTGGGTGAGTGCGGTGCTCACCGGACCTAAGCCGCGGTCGCCCTCGGACCTCTGGTGCAATGCGATCAGGGCGCCGAGGAACATTCCGATTGCCGCGTAACCGAATTGCTTTAATGCGGCAAGACTCATCGATCCCAGTTCAGCGGCATGGCTCCGTAGCCACGCACCCACCGAGTCGAACAGCGCATCGGTCTGAGGAATGAGTGCCGCGATCGATGTCGGTAGCCAAGCCTTGGCCGACGCGATGATTTCAGCCATGCGATCCAGCAGTTCGTGAAAACCCGCGCCATCGTGCAGTATCAAATGGAGTGCCGCGCCCACGGCTAGCACAGAAATCACGGCCGTTGCCGCGAGAATTGCGATCGCGATGACGCTGGCTCCCGGGACGTGCCCCATCCGCCGTATCTGCTGCCGGGTTGCGACCACCAGAGAGAATGCCAGGAGGCCGCTGAAAAGAGGCACGAGCATTCCGATTCCGACCAGAAGGAGCACGATCAGGCCGCTAAACGTGAAGGCCAGAAAACGCCCCTGGCGCGTTATGCTCGTCGAGTCAGTAGTAATGTACAAAGGTGGCAACGCTTCTCGTGGTAGGCCGCGCTTCAGAATTGAATCGGTAGCGCCGGCGGCGGCTCATTCTAGCGTGTTACATCTGACCCGCGCGTAATCCGGGCCGCCAAGAGAACCGACAACGCGCGTTGCGGTCCAATCGTCCAAGGCCGAATGCCGGATCCTCGCTTTTGGGGTACGCCAGAACAGCGGGTCCATTGACGAACGCCCCGTGTTTTCGAAGCCCCATCGAGGCGAGGTCCTTTGGGAAAGTGCACAATTTGCGCACGATTGAATTGTTGACCCGACCTCTACGGATTCACTGACCCTCGGCAGAGGGGTATGGGGTCCGTGTACGCGCATCAATCTTTGGATACCGACATGGATCGCAACTTTCCCGAATTTTCAGCGGGCGTGGGTGATGGCGTTGCATTGAAAGGGATCGGGGATTTACCCGGCCCGATTGCGCTGCCGTTTATAGGCAACCTGCTCCAACTTCGGCCCGAACGCTTTCATCAAATCGTCGAGGGATGGAGCCGACGCTATGGCGACTACTTTCGTCTGAAAGTGGGTCCGATAAAGGTGTTCGCCATTGCGGACGCAAACACGATCGGCGCATTGTTACGCGATCGCCCCGATGGCTTTAGCCGAGGCTCCAAATTGGAGAAGATCGGCGCCGAGATGGGTATCAGCGGCCTTTTTACGTCGAATGGCGAAGCTTGGCAGCGTCAGCGACCGATGATTATGTCGGCTCTCGATCCAGCCCACATCCGATCGTATTTCCCTTCGCTCATTGAAGTCACGCATCGCCTCATGAAGCGATGGCGAGTGGCGGCCGAACGTGGTGAATCGATCGACCTCCAGGCGGATCTGATGCGCTACACGGTCGACGTCACCGCGGGGCTTGCCTTTGGCATATCCATGAACACGCTCGAGTCGAGTGATCACGTGATACAGGAACATCTAGATTCCATCTTTCCGATGATTGCGCAGCGCATGTTCTCGCCAATCGCCTATTGGCGATTTATCGCATTTCCCCGCGATCGCCGACTCAAGGAGCATTTGGCGCGAGTTCACGAAGCAGTCGCGGATTTTATCGCGCAGGCGCGCGCGCGCATGGCGTGCGACCCTTCCCTGAGGGATCACCCCCGAAATCTGATCGAGGCAATGATCGGCGCGCCCGATTCGGGTCGCGCCGAATTGAACGATCGTGACGTCGCGGGCAACATTCTGACGCTGCTACTCGCAGGCGAAGATACAACGGCCAATACGCTGGCCTGGATGATCCATCTTCTTTACGAGAACCCGCGTGCGCTCGGAACGGCGCAAGCGGAAGTCGACGCGATGGTCGATGGCGAAGTTCCGACCGTATTGGAACAGACGAGCCGGCTCGATTACGTTGAAGCGTGCGCCCACGAGGCGATGCGCCTAAAGCCAGTGGCTCCAATCCTCTTTTTACAAGCGCAACGTGAATCGGTTGTTGCCGGCGTGACCGTACCAAAAAATACGATGTTGCTGCTTCTGCTGCGGCGCGTGGCCACGGACGCGCGAAACTTCTCTAGACCGGTCGAATTCGATCCCCAACGCTGGCTGCTGGACCAAAAAACACCCTCGACCGTCACCGAGTCACCGCGCCGAGTCTCGATGCCGTTTGGGGCGGGTCCGCGACTTTGTCCAGGCCGGTATCTTGCTCTCCTTGAGATCAAGATGGTCATTGCCATGCTTTTACGGAATTTCAAAGTGGAATGCGTCTTTACCCGCGATGGTCGTCCCGTCCGTGAACGGTTGGCGTTCACCATGGAGCCTGTAGGATTGCGCCTTCGGCTGAAAGCGCGAAGTGACATCTGGCCGCATTGTAAAACTGACATTGAGCAACAGCCGCAAGTATCACCACAATCGCCGTGAAATAACCTCTAAAGTTTACCCATGAGACAAGCTGCCCCATTTCAGCCCTATAACTTGCTCGCCAAGATTCTCCATTGGCTCATCCTCGCCCTTCTCATCGTCCAATACTCGATCGCGTGGACAATGCCGGACATTCACAAGGGCACCTTGCCGGTGGGGTTGATCGGATGGCATTTGTCGGGTGGCACGTTCATTCTGCTCGTGGTTGTAATCCGGATCATCTGGCGCGCGGTCATGCCAACCCCCGCGCCGCCCGATTCCATTTCGCCATCGCTGCAATTTATGTCGCGTGTCACACATTTCACCCTTTATCTCATTCTTCTCGCTCTACCGCTTATGGGATGGGCCAACGCGTCTGCACGAGGCTGGCATGTCGCGCTGTTGGGTATCGAGCTGCCGGCGTTGGTCAAAACCGGCTCTTCGCTGGGACGTTCACTCGGCGGACTTCACTCTACAACCGCCATCATTCTGCTGGTCGCGATCGGGCTGCATGTGTGCGCTGCCCTCTATCACCAGTGGATCCTACGCGACGGATTGATGCACCGAATGGGTTTCGGCGGCCGGCGGCCCTAAACCGCCTGTGGCGGCATGTGACGGTGATCCAGGTCTCTCTCGGGCGGACGCACCCGAGACGTCGCCCATCACCCCCGCCACCTGAATCGAATCAGCGCGACCCACTTCCCTGGGCAGGTCGAGATTTTGGTGCCGGGATACGCGCGACATTGGTTGCGCGTTCTGGCGAGCGCCGTTCGGCCAGTGCCGTCGTCGGGTTCGACGCCGTGCTTTCTTCAACTTTGAAAATGGCCATCGCTTGGCTGAGGCCTTGCGCCTGATCCTCCAGGCTTTCCGCAGCGGCAGCCGCTTGCTCCACCAGCGCTGCGTTTTGCTGCGTCACCTCGTCCATCTGTGTGATCGCCTGATTGACTTGTTCGATGCCCGCACTTTGTTCGGCAGACGCCGCTGCGATCTGCGCCATGATGTCCGTCACGGATTTTACCGATTCAACAACATCTGCCATCGTCTGCCCTGCTTCATCGACCAGCTTTGCGCCGGCGCTGACCTTTCCGACGGAGTCACCGATGAGTTCCTTGATTTCCTTGGCAGCCGCGGTGCTCCTTTGTGCCAAATTTCTCACTTCGGTCGCCACCACCGCGAAACCCCGGCCTTGTTCGCCGGCGCGGGCGGCTTCCACCGCAGCATTTAAGGCCAGAATGTTGGTCTGAAACGCGATTCCGTCCATGACCCCGATGATGTCGACGATTCGCTTGCTACTGCTGTTGATCGAGCTCATGGTCTCGACAACCTTGTTGACCACTTGACCCCCTTTGATCGCCACATCGGATGCGCCAATTGCAAGGTGATTGGCTTGCCTCGCGTTCTCGGCGTTCTGTTTGACGGTCGAGGTGAGTTCCTCAAGGGAACTGGCCGTCTCTTCGAGACTGGAGGCCTGTCGTTCTGTGCGCTCGCTCAGGTTGTTATTGCCGGCCGAAATTTCCCTGGAGGCATCGTGGATCGATACGGTGGCATCCTTGATCCGACCGATGATTTCAGTCAGTTTGACAACAGTCTCGCTCAAGTCATCACGCAGCTTCGTGAAAAGGTTGTGTTCTGCACTCATGTCAAAGCCGATGAACACGATACCAATGACGGCACCCGATTCGTCGGATACCGGTTCATAGCAGGTCATGTAGTCTTTACCAAACAGCGTGGCCATGCCCAAAAAGTTCTCGCTATTCACATTGCGCGTATAAGCGGTATGCTTCGGATCGAGTTTGGTCCCGATCACCCGCTCCCCGCTTTCGTTCCTCACTGAAGTAGTGACGCGGACAAAGTCGCTTCCGTCGCGCACAAATATGGTCGCGACGGAACCCGTGACTCGGGTGAAATGATCGACGATGTCAAAGTTCGAATTCAACAGCTGTCGTCCCGCAAACAGGGAAGGTGTCATCGAGCCTTTCACCTGGACACGCTGGTCCTTGTCGACCGAAAACCGGCCCGGGAAATAGTTTTTAAACTGTTGAGTCAGGTCGAGGGCACCGCTTTCATAATCGAGGTTCATTTTTTGGGTCAGATCGCCACCGGCAATCGCACCCATTACACGTCCCACATCTTTCAGGCTGGTTTCAGACGCGTCCAGGAGACGATTAACACTTTCGCTCAACTGCCGGTGAAATCCGTGCTTGCCGGCAAGATCAATACGTCCCCCGAAGTTGCCAACGCTGGCAGCACCAATGATGCTGTTGACCTCGCGTTCGACCAAGGCTTGTTCATGCACGTCAATCCATTGTCCGATCGATCCGATCCGATGCCCATCTTCGCCGTGGACCGGGGCGACAAGCACATCATAGGAACGGCCACCCAGTTTGAGTCGGCTCTTCCCGGGTACGTCCAGTCGATGCAGGCGTTCCAATTCAGCATCGGGGTCGCCGCCGCAAATTATGGCAACGCGACCGCCCACAACCGCATCCGGCTGAAAGCTCGGGGTTTCTTCCCGAAACGACGCCTCGTCACGACAGAGGGTTTCGTGCATCGTTCGATTGATGTAGAGAACCATGCCGTCGGTGTCTGCAAAGCACACAGGGGATGAAAGGACGTCGAGCGCCCAACGTGAACCCCATAGGTCCTGCATCACGGCTTGATTGCGTTCGCTCTGCTCGCGCAAGGCCTTTTCGACATTTCCGACCGCAGCGACCAGCGGCCCCATCGCGCCATGAAAGTGGCTCTCAGGAGTCGCAACGAGATCGTTTCTCCGAATCCCATCCAGTCGTGTGAGGACGTGCTCCAAGGGCTGATTGACGAACCGAGCAACAATGACCGAGGCCACCGACACAAATACGAGGATGCCCAGCACAACGACGAAAAGCGTGGCCGGATGGCCAGAGGCATTCTGGAGTCGGCCGAACACATATCCGACGATGGTGCTGATGAGCACAACCCCGCATGCATAAATGAGGGTGAGCCGATGACTCGTTTTCATGTTCGCCAACCTTTCGTCACCCCTGAATTTTCTAATCGTTGCGCAAGTTCGTGATTTCGGACTCTATTGCCCTGCTCCGGCGCCAGACGCTACCCCCCGCCCTCCGCAGAATCGAGCATAATCCGGCCAGTCAACAGGCTGCGGCCTACACCCTTTGCATATCGGAGAGCGACTCAATATCTTAAGCTTCGTTTCGGCGTGTCACCTCTGAAACATCAGGTGCCGGGGGAGCCAAAGTACTCAGTCCGGTGCTGGCCCCCGAGCGTTTCTCCCGGGGGGCGCGTTCGGCAAACTCACCGGAGTGACACCCTGCGGGCCACCTTGGCGAATCGAAAATTACACGGTCGCGGCTCTGTGGCTTCTTTGCCT
>Ga0207933_1001048_pt1 | contig 22939 bp, 15 predicted proteins | sample NGESurdeep092012_4_FD_184488 | JGI IMG/M metagenome (GOLD analysis project Ga0207933, IMG submission 184488) | Arctic peat soil microbial communities from Barrow, Alaska - NGEE Surface sample F53-3 deep-092012 (SPAdes) | ecosystem: Environmental > Terrestrial > Soil > Wetlands > Peat ...
AGGCGGGCGGCGTTGCATTGCCGGGAGTCGCGGTGACTGCGACGAACACCCTGACAGGCAAGAGATATGCAGCGGCCACGAGTATCGACGGCGCCTATGCGATGTCGATTCCGCACAACGGCCGCTACGTGGTGCGTGCGGAGATTGCGGGGTTCGCGCCGGTAACGCAGGAGGTCGTGCTGACCGGGAGCGATGCGACCGCAGGCGCGGCGCTGGTCAAGACCTCAAACTTCGGGTTGGAGCTGGCGAGCCGCGTGGCAGCGGCGGAGGCGCGCCAGACCGCGAGCGCGAATCCAATCGGCGCAGGCGGCGGCCTGCAGAGCCTGAGCCTGAGTGCCGGCGACATGGGAGTAACAGATGCGAGCGCGGGCGCGGCGAACAGCGATGTCTCGCTGCCAAATCTGGGTAATCTCGGCGACTCGGTCACGGGCGAAGCGGCCAGCGAAGGCGACGAAGCTATCGCGATCAATGGGCAGGCCGGGCAGACGAACGGGCTGGCGAATTTCAGCGAGGACGAGATCCGGCAGCGCGTGGAAGACGCGGTCGCGCGGGCCCGCACCAGCGGACAGATGGGGCCCGGCGGCGATCCGACTAACGCGATCGTCGGCATGCTGGGAGGCATGATGGGCGGTGGCTTCGGCGGCGGCGGCGGCGGCGGACGACGTGGAGGCGGCGGAGGAGGCGGTGGACGCGGCGGCGGTGGAGGAGGAGCGTTTCGTAACTTCAATCCTGCCCAGCCGCATGGCAATGTGTTCTATCAGGGCGGCAACTCGGCGCTGAACTCCGCTCCGTGGTCGCCCACGCTGCTGCCGCAGGTGAATCCCTCGGCATACTCCAATCGCTTCGGCGCGAGCATCGCCGGATCGCCGTACATCCCGGGGTTGTTCAAACCAGACACCAAGCTGTTCGGCTTTCTCAACCTAACCGGACAGAAGAACCTGAATGCGTTTCTGCCCAATCCGGTGCGCGTGCCCACGGAGCTTGAGCGTGACGGCGACTTCTCGCAGTCGTATCAGTCGATCAACGGCAATTTGACGCCGGTGACTCTCTACGATCCACAGACCGGCGCTCCTATTGCGGGCGACAATCTTGCGAATGCGAGTACGCCGATCTCTCCTCAGGCATTGGCGCTGCTGAGCTACTATCCGGCGCCAAACATCGTGACCGCCGACCCGACTGCGTACAACTACCAGACGATCTCCAATGCAGGGTCGAACAACTTTGCGATCAATGCGCGCCTGGTGCGTACGATCGGGCAATCGACCGGAGGTCCGTTCGGCCGTGGCGGTGGCGGTGGCCGCGGCAACCGAAACAGCAATGCGAAGCCGACGCTGCGGCAGAACATCAGTGTCGGATTCAACTACTCGCATTCAGCCAGCGATCTGCGCAATATCTTCCTTCCACTGGGGGGCGCGACGGAGAGCAACGGCTACCGCGCGAATCTCGGATACACGATCGGCTATGGACGGTTGTCGAACAACAGCTCGTTGAACTGGAACCGTTCAGCGGCGGAGACACGCAACTACTTCACTGACACGACAAACAATCCGACGGCGACGGTAGGAATCTGCGTGCCGAACCCGAGCGCGCCATCCTGCGATACCCCAGGCGGCTCCTCTCCGTCACAGACCGGAGGCGTTGCCGACCCGGCTTTCTACAACGGGCTGCCCACGATTTCGGTGACCAACTTCGCTTCGCTGACCAACGAGAGCCCGACCCAAGCGATCAACCAGACGATTAGCTTCTCGGACTTCGTGAGCTGGAGGCGCGCGAAGCACAATATACGTTTGGGGCTGGACGTGCGGCGCGTGCACGCGGACTCGATCGGCGGAAGCCAGCCGCTGGGCTCGTTCTCCTTCACCGGCTATGCTACGGAGAGCCCCGATGAGAAGGCGGCCACGGCGAACGGGGGCACAACACAGGCCACGACAGGCTCGGGATTCGCGGACTTTCTGCTGGGCCTGCCTACGCAGACAAGCCTTCAGGCCGGGCTGAGCAAGATTTATCTGCGCGAGAATGTACTGGATGGGTATGCGCAGGATGACTTCCGCGTGATGGCGAATGTGACGCTGAACTATGGCCTGCGATGGGAGTACTTCTCGCCCTATGTGGAGAAGAACAACCATCTGGTGAACCTCGACCACAATGCGGATTTCACGGCTGTCGATCCTGTCGAGCCGGGCGCTATGGGCACTTATGGGGGAAGCTATCCACGCGGTCTCGTCAATCCCGACCGCACCATGTTCGCTCCGCGCTTTGGAGTAGCGTGGCGACCCAAGTCGACCTCCTCGCTGCTGAAAGAAACGGTTGTGCGCGGCGGTTACGGCATCAACTACAACACCAGCCAGTACGCGATCTTCGCGAGGCAGCTCTCCTTTCAGCCGCCGTTCGCAGCGACCCAGACGAATACGCTTTCGACGCAATCGAACGACACCGGGTGCATGACTACAACGGAGACGACGACTGCCAACATGACGCTGGCGGACGGCTTTGGATGCTCGAATGCGACGATCCAGAACAACTACTCCGTGAACAAGAATTACCGGCTGGGCATGGTGCAGGTATTCAACCTGAACATCCAACGGACACTGCCGATGGGCATCGTGTTGAACGTCGGATACGACGGCGCCAAGGGCAATCATCTGGATGTCGTGGGTGCGCCCAATCACACGGCCGTGAAGGTCACGACAACGGACGCGCAGGCGTTTCAGTATGAGGATTCGGTTGCGGGATCGCGCTTGAATCAATTGATCGTCAGCGTGCAGAAGCGGCAGCAGAAGGGCATTTCGCTCGGCGCTTTCTATCAGTACTCGCACTCCATCGACAATGCTTCGTCGATTGGCGGAGGCGGCGGGTCGATGGTGCAGGACTTTCAACGCCTCGATCTGGAGGAGGGCAATTCCAACTTCGATGTGCGGCATCGCCTGACCGGTAACTGGGTGCTGGAGCTTCCCTTCGGTCCCAACCGGGCTTACTTCAACAAGGGCGGAACGTGGTCGCACGTGATGGACGGATTCTCGCTGAGCGGCAGCTTCACGTTTGCGAGCGGATCGTACTTTACGCCGCAGTATCAATCGAGCGCCGCGCAGGAGTTGGCGGGCGGCTACTACACGCTGCGGCCAGACCGCGTGTACACAGAGCCGATCACAGGTACGGGAAGACTTAAGGATTTCTTTAACACCTCCGCGTTTACTGCGCCTGCCGGAACGTATGGAACGGCGTCGCGCAATTCGATTGAAGGGCCGGGGGTTGTGCTGGTGGATGCGTCGCTTTCGCGAACAGTGCAACTCGGCGAGACACGATCCTTTGAAGCTCGCGTGAGCGCAAGCAATGTTCTTAACACCGTGCAGTACGGTGGCATCGACACGACGGTGTCCTCGGCCAACTACGGGCAGGTGACCAGTGCGGCTGCGATGCGCTCGCTGCAGGTGCAGGCACGGTACAGGTTTTAGAGGATCGACATGCGGAGTGAGAAGCATATGAAACGAATCGCAATCGCTGTAGCGACAACGGCTATGACTCTTGTCGCGCTTGCGCAGCAGCCGGCCCCGCCGAATGCGCAGACGCAGTATGACCAGGCCGCCGCTCAGCAGCGCGCGCAGGGTGGTTATACGTTGAGCGTGAACGCCAACATCGTTCTGACCAACCTCGTTGTGCGCGACAAGAAGACCGGAGCGCTTGTCAAGGGACTCAAGGCGAGCGACTTTCAGATCTTTGAAAACGGCAAGCCGCAACACGTCGCGAGCTTCGACTACGAAAATGTGGATGAGGCCGCCGCGCTCGCGGAGAAGTCCACCGTTGCGGGCAAGGCTTCCATCGCCGATCTGCTGGAGCACAATCTCGCTGCAAGCCCCGCGCAGCTGAAGGACCATCGGCTGATCGTGATGTTCTTCGACCTGAGCTCGATGCAGGATGAGGACATCGATCGCGCGGTGGACGCGGCAACCAACTACGTCAACAAGCAGATGCAGCCGGCCGACCTGGTCGCCATGGTGAGCATGTCCACCGGTCTGAGTCTGGACCAGGACTTCACCACAGATAAGACTGCTCTGCTGCGCGTGCTGGCGCGCTACAACGGCAGCGACGAGAGCGGGTTTGCCAGTGGCGGGACCGGCTCGACTGACGCCACGGCGGACGATGCATCGAGCTTCGCCGCTGACGATACGGAGTACAACAGCTTGAACACGGATCGCGAGCTGCTTGCGATTCGGACGATCGCCAAGAGTCTGGAGCGCGTGGACCAGCGCAAGTCGATGCTCTATTTTTCAGGCGGCTTGACAGGCAATGGCATTGAGAACCAGGCTAGTCTGCGTGCTGCAACCAACGAAGCGGCGAAGGCCAATCTTGCCATTTACAGCGTGGACTCACGCGGTCTGCAGGCGCTGCCACCGGTTGGAGATGCGAGCCAAGGCAGTCTGCGCGGAAATGCGTCGTACAGCGGAGCGGCTGTGCAATCGCAGTTCAATGCGAACTTCGGCTCGCAGGAGACGCTGGCAACGTTGAGTTCCGACACAGGCGGCAAGGCGTTCTTCGACTCCAACGATTTCAGCCCCGCCTTTCAGCAGGTGCAGAACGATACGGAGGCGTATTACATTCTTGGCTTTCACTCGACGGACAAGCGGCGCGATGGAGCTTATCGCCATCTGACGATCAAGGTGAATCGCCCCGATGTGAAACTGGAATACAGGCCCGGGTATTATGCGCCGGCCGACTTCCAGCATCAAAAAACAGAAGACCGGGAGCTCGCTTTGCAGGAACAGATGCACAGCGACCTGCCGGCTACCGATGTTGCACTCTACCTGCAGGCGCTCTATTTCCGGGCCGTCAACTCCCAACACAATAATGATCTGTATGTGCCGATCAGCCTGATCGTTCCGGGGTCGCAGATTCCGTTTGCGAAGGTCAAAGATCAGGACAAGGCGAGCCTGGACATCCTGGGACAGGTGCGCGACGCACAGGGCATCGCGGTCGGCAATGTTCGCGATACCGTGAAGCTTGCGATCGACCAATCGCAGCATGTCGAGCGAAAGAATATCGAGTACTCGACGGGCTTTGCGCTCGCGCCTGGGCGCTACCACCTGAAGTTTGTCGTGCGCGAAAACCAGACTGGAGCGATGGGCAGCTTTGAAACCGACCTGCAGGTGCCCGATCTCAAGAAGGTCCCGGTGAAGCTGAGCTCGATAGTACTCGCGAGCCAGCGCACGCCGACCAAGGATAAAAATTCTCTTAATCCTCTGGACCGCGATGGCGTGCTATGGGTGCCCAATGTCGCACACGTCTTTCGTCAGGACCAGCACCTGTATCTTCTGTATGAGTTATATGACCCAGCCAAAGAGAAAGGCGCGGCCACACCGGCAGCTTCACCAGGATTGGCGCGTCGCGAGAGCAGTCCGGTGCGGGTGTTGACGAGTATGGAGCTGCTTTCCGGCGGCGTGAAGGTGTATGAGACGCCGTTGGTCACCTCGCAAACGTTGAACGACCCACAGCGCGGGGGCGTGGCGTTTCAACTCGATGTGCCGTTGAGCCAACTGAAGCCGGGTACTTACGTCTGCCAGATTAATGTGATCGACGATGCGGCGGCCAGCTTCATCTTTCCACGAGTGGCGCTGCGCATTCTGCCACCCATTGCTCATCCGGCCGTGCCTGCGACAGCAAGTGCCAGCGGAGCCCAGGCTGCGAGTCTACGTTAGCCGCGGGAGAAGTCGTATGATCGTTCGTACGCTGCCGAAGAATCGGCAATGAAGCTTGTTTAGAAGAGGAATAGTTCATGCAGGTCGTGCACCGATTCCTTGCTCTATTGCTCGCGTTGACTCTGCCGTCAGCGGCCCTTTTTAGCCAGACAAGTCCGCCTGTCTCTCCGACTGCTGAAAATCTCATCACGTTGAAGGTCACTGTCGATGCCAAGGACGGCAAACCTGTTGAAGGTCTCAGCGTGGCTGATTTCAAGGTTCTTGACAACAAGAACCCGGAACCGATCGTCTCCTTTCGGGCACTCACGGGACAACAAGCTCCGACCGAGGTCATTGTCGTACTCGATGCACTGAACCTGCCCTATGGGCGGGTTAGTTACGCTCGCCAGCAGATTGAGCAGTTCCTTTCCGCGAATGACGGCAAGCTCTCTCATCCGACGAAACTCGCTGTGCTGCAAGACAATGGGTTGCGAATCCAGCCGGACTTTACCACCGACGGAAACGCTCTGCGAGAATCCTTGGACGCCTATGGCGTTGGGCTGCGGAGCATTCCCCGGTCCACTGGCTTCTATGGCGCCGTCGAGCGGTACCAGATTTCGTTGAATGGCCTTCACCAGATAGTGGCGCACGAGGTTAAACGCCCGGGCCGCAAGCTGATTCTGTGGGTGTCGGCCGGATGGCCGCTGCTTAGCGGGCCAGAGGTCGACTTGAGTACAGCGCAACAAAGCGGTCTGTTTGGCAACGTCGTGGCGCTCTCCACGGAGATGCGGCAAGGCCAGATAACTCTGGATGCTGTGAATCCGATCGGGGCTTCTGAGGATGTCAGTCAGACGATTTACTACGAGAATTTTCTGAAGGGCGTTCGCGACGCCAAGCGGGCTGAAATCGGGGATCTCGGCCTGCAGGTGCTGGCTGTGCAAAGCGGTGGCCTGGTGTTGAATGGAAGCAATGACGTTGCGGGTTTGCTGAAGCGCGCCGTCGAACAGACCGAGGCGATTTACGAGCTGTCTTTTGCCCCCGCTCCGGGCGAACATGACAATGAGTACCACCAGATTCAGGTGCAGATTGCGAAGCCTGGATTCACCGCGCACACCAGCAGCGGCTACTACGCCCGGCCGAAATATTCCCTGACGGAGAACCAGAAGCCTTTGAATGTTGTTCCAACGAGATAGCCGAATGCCCCTCTGCCAGCCTTCTTGGGTCAAATCCGCTTGACGTTGGCGCCTTTTGAGAGGAAGATTGTGGATTAATCAGGAGTGTCGAGTATGCGTACCCGCGCACTTTCGCTCGCCTTCACTTTGGCTTTCCTGCCGGCGCTCGCGGCGGAAGCCTCCGCTGTGCCCCCGCAACAGCCTGCACCTCTTACCTCGGCCAGCGAGCGTGCGCTGTTGCACAACAGCCCGGATTGGGCCCTGATCGCCCCGCACTTACCCGATCCTGCGATCGCGACGGCGGCTCAACTTGAGACCGTCGGCGATGTGTTGCGTGCACGCCGCTTTCCGGAAGATGCGCTGGATTACTACGGCTATGCGATGGCTCGCGGCGGCGATGTGAGCACACTGCTGAACAAGATGGGCATTGTGCGGTTGGAGCTTCGTCAGGTGGATCTGGCGCGCACCATGTTTCTTCGCACTGTCCGCGCACACAAGAAAGACGCCGGCGCGTGGAACAATCTTGGCGTGGCTGAGTATGCGGGGCATGACTTTCATTCGGCGGTGCGTGACTATAAACGCGCCTGTAAATTGAACAAGCGTTCGGCGGTCTTTCACTCGAACCTGGGCCTCGCCTATTTTGAGTTGGGAGATATGGATGAATCTCGCGCGGAGTTCACGCAAGCGCTGAAGCTCGATCCGTCGATCATGACCGAAGAGGATGGCGGTGGAACGACGGCGCACATCGTCGGCTCGCACGACTATGCCGGACTGTGTCTGGAGATGGCAAAGCTTTATGCACGGGATCACGATGTACCCAGGATGCTTTACTGGCTGGCAAAGGGGAGCGATGCCGGGCTGAAGCTGCACGATGCGGTGCATGACAACGCGGAGTTGAACCTGTACGGCAAGGACCCGCGTGTGGTGTTGCTGATTGCAAACGAGGCCCAGCTTCACGGACGTACGGTTGCAGCAGCCAAGCCCCCCAGTTTGGGAAGCTCGCACTAATCGTCTATTGACGGCCGATCGAATGGACAGTGGCGGCAACCCGAGTTGCAGCAGTAGCCGCGCTTGCGATGGTATGCCGCGGTGAAAACGAGATTCGAACCTTCATAATAGAAGTCCTCCGGCGCAAGCGGTGCGGTGTCAGCTTCTTTTTGCGTAGCGTCTTCGGGGAGCGGCCTCCTCTTCGAAGGGTTCTCGATCTCGGTGAACTTCAGCATCGCTTCCCGGTTTCATGCTACGTAGAATCTTGTTCCGCTGTCATCAGTTGGCTGCAAGATCAGCCCAGAGTTGCCGCGGTTGAAGAGCCAGATCGGGCGGCAACGATATCGCTTCCACGTCGCGTCTAGGAGGAGACTCTTCGGCGTGGGCGTAGCCGTTGCGAAAGACAACCTGACGTCCAGGAATCGCGGGAATGCGATCACCCGGCACGAGAACTCCTAAAAGATTGATCGGGTCGGTGGCGGCAACCGGAATTACTGCATCGCACACCCGAGAGCGTACCGCGCGAAGAGCGTCCGCAGCTTCAGGCAGGGCGAACTGCTCGCCGAATGGGCCTGTAACGAAGCGGCCACCGCGGATCTCGCCACGCGCCTCGAGACGGCGCAGCATCGGCGCCAGATCGCGCCAACGGGGCGCGTTCGACTCCCGCGCCAGCAACTCGCGGAAGAGTACGCCATAGCGGGCAAGAAGAATGTGGGCGTGCGCTTCGAGTGCGGCATCAGCATGCTTCGCGGCATCGATGATGCGTTCTTTCTCTTCTTCGCTTGCATGTGCAAAGTGCTTCGTGCTCTTCGCATGCGAATGGATGAGCGGCGAGGCCGGATCCCAGAGCAGCGACCAGCGGCCCGCTGTTGTGCGGGCGGCTGCACGCTTGCGCAGGCTGACCGCAGGCGTCTGCGCCATGGCCGCGGATTTGCGCCGCGGGTCCATCATGGCGCGAAGCTGATCGAAGCCGTCAGCGGAGGCGAGACCTGCCGTAGCGAGTTCCCAGAGCGCCGTGGTTGTTTGCAGCTTGCTGAGGCCGGAAAGCCGCTGCAGGTCTGCAGTAAAGCTCGCGCCGCGCTCGGCAAGCAGGGACCGCAGCTGCTGCGCCTCCGGGGAGAGGGACTGCGCCAGCGTGATCTCGTCGATGCATTTGCCGGCAAGCGTCGCGTGAAGCCATTCGGCCGACTCGCGCAGGAAGAAGGTGATGGGGGCGGCCGAAGTTGGAATGACGCGGCGCGGAGCTGAAGCGCACCGCGGTGCGCCTTCTTCACGCGCGACGGTTTTGAACCATGCAGGATGCGGCGACAGCCGGCCCCAGCCGACGATGCCAGCGAGGCAAAGGTTGTCGAGCCAGTGCGGATCGTAGTGAGCAACGCGCGCCGGCAAAAGCGAACGCTCCCACTCGACGGCGGGGGCCTCGAAGCCCTCAAGCTGTTCGATCGCTGCGAGTACGCCTTCTTCGCCGGTAAGTTGTGCGGTCGGCTCCTGATTGGGCGCGAGGTGCTGCCAATCCAGAAGCCAGCGCATGAAGACATTCACAGGGACGGGTTCTGTACGCTGGCGAAGCGAACGAAGCGTAAGCCGATGAATGCGCTGCAGGATGCGGCGTTCGCACCACTCGATCTCAAACGGCGCATCATCCGGAGGTTTGGGACATTCAAAGACGCCGCGCATCGCGAGTCCCTGCATCTCCGTTGCGAGCAGCGCCTGGTGCAGCGAGCGCGGAGGCAGATGGACGATCGCGGCGAGCTGCGCAGCGGTCATCGGGCCAAGTATTTGTAACCAGCCCTGCACAAGCTGGCTAGTTGCACCCTCAGGCGAGGGGTTTTGTTGATTGTCAGCGGCTGCTGTGCTCTCGCCGACGGCACGCAAAAACTCCGGCCAGAGCTTCGCGGCATCGTCGAAGTGTTCAGTAGCAATCCAGGCTAGCTCGTTATCGATGGCAACGGCTTTCGCGCGTCCCTGCTTTTCCAGTCGCTCGAAGAAGAGAGACCAGTGTTGTGTGCTGCGAGAGTTCACGGCGGCTGCGGTCTCTGCGAATGCGAGTGGCAGCGCAATCAAGGAAAGCAGCAGATCATGCAGCTCGTGCTCATCGCGAATGTCGGGCCAGAGCTGTTCGCGAACCGCATCGATGGCCGCCTGGTCGAGATGGCCCGAGCCTTTGGTTACAGCATCGGGCAGCGTTCTGCGGAGCGTGACGGCGCGCGCACGGCGAGCCTCGGCGCCGGCTTCATCGAGAAACGCATAGGGCATTGCGTTAACAAGCTCATGCGCGAACTGCGAAGGAACAGGCGTGTCGACCGCCAGGCAGCGGATGGCACCCGATGCTATTCCTCGCAGGACTTCGTTGAGGCCGTCAATATCCATGGCCTCGGAAAGCGTGTCGCGCATGACCTCGCGGACAAGCGGGTGATCCGGGATGACGATGTCGCCGACCATTGTCTCGGGACATGCGGACGCGTGCGGAAAGACGCTGGCGAGAAGATCGTCGGAACGCGTCCGCTGGATCTGCGGAGCCACGCGCTTGCCCTTCTGCATCCGCAGCAGCTGCAGGCTGCGGCCAGCAGCCCAGCGCCAGCGGTTCTTAAAGAGCGGCGACGGAATCGCGGCCTGCTCCAGCAGATCGCGCGCGGTCTGTTCGGTGAGGAACTGGAAGACATCGCTCAACGGAAAGCTATGCTGCTCGGCGAGCGAGATGTTGATGCCGTTGTCTGTTGCGGCCGCTTGCAGCTCGAAGTTGAAACCGCGGCAAAAACGTTTGCGCAGCGCGAGGCCCCAGGCCTTGTTCAAACGACCACCGAAGGGCGCGTGCAGAATGAGCTGCTGGCCTCCGCCTTCGTCGAAGAAGCGCTCCGCGATGATCGTTGTCTTGGTGGGTACAGCGCCAAGCGTGGCACGGCCAGCGACGATGTAGGCGATCAGTTGCATCGCTGCGGAGGCCTCGATACAGCACTCGTCTTGAAGCCACGCAGCGCAGGCGGCGACCTCACGATTCGTCGCGTGGACGTGCGAAGGCACGACGCCTCGCGTGCGGCTGTCGATCTCGGCGCGCAGATCGGAGACTCCATCGCAGAGAACTTCGGTGCGTTGCGGCGCCTCGCCCTCCCAGAACGGAATGCTTGGCGGCGCGCCATGCGCGTCTTCGACAAGGACCTTCCCCTGCGGCTCGATGCGCAGGATGCGCCAGCTCGTGTTGCCGAGAAGGACGACGTCGCCGGGCGAAGAATCGACCGCGAAGTGTTCATCGAGCGTGGCGATCTGTACGTTCTCCGGTTGCAGCATCACAGCGAAAAGCGACGTGTCGGGAATCGCGCCGCCGTTGGAGAGCGCGATCATGCGTGCGCCGCGGCGGGCGTGCAATTGGCCTTGCACGCGGTCGCGAAGAAGATAGGCGCCATATCGACCGCGCGTACTCTCAATGCCGTTGTGCAACAGCGCGAGCAGCTCTTCGAAGCCCTCACACGTAAGGTCGCGATACGGCCATGCTCGACGAAGCACGTTGTACAGCGCCTCTTCTTCCCATGACTCCGCCCCGCAGGCCGCCACGATCTGCTGCATCAGAACATCGATCGGCGCGTCGGGAACTTCGAGGCGGTCGAGTTCGTCGGCGCGCATCTTGCGAACCAGCGCGGCCTGCTCGAGAAGATCGTCGCGCGTAGTTGCGAAGAGCCGGCCTTTGGGGATCGCTCCGCGCCAGTGCCCTGCGCGGCCGATGCGCTGCATTGCAACCGAGACCGCCCGCGTGGTGGCAATCTGGCAGACGAGATCGACAGTGCCGATATCGATGCCGAGCTCCAGCGAAGCGGTCGCGACGAGAATGCGGATCTTGCCGTTCTTCAATCGTTGTTCCGCGTCCAGCCGCAGAGCGCGCGAGAGGGATCCATGATGCGCGGCAACCGTATCACCACTAAGTCGTGCGGCCAACTCGAAGCTGATCTTCTCCACCAACTTGCGGGTATTAACGAAGACCAGCGTCGAACGATGTTCGAGTGCCAGCGCAGCTAAACGGTCGTAGACTCCGGTCCACATGGAGGTTGTGGTCAGCGAGCCAAGTTCTTCAGCGGGAACTTCGATGGCGAGATCGAGTGAGCGGCGCTGGCCGACCTGCACGATCGTCGCAGGCTTGCGATCGGGCGATGAGCCAGTGAGGAAATTAGCAACCAGTTCGATCGGGTTCTGCGTCGCGGAGAGCCCTATGCGCTGTGGCGGCTTACTCAAGCCGATGAGCATCGCGCCCGGAGAAAGACGGTTCTCGCCGCATACCAGCGCATCGAGGCGTTCCAGCGAGAGCGCGAGATGCGAGCCGCGCTTATCGTCGGCGATGGCGTGAATCTCATCAACAATGACCGTCGAGACGCGCGTAAGATTCTGCCGCGGTTTGCCCGCGGTGAGCAGGATATAGAGCGACTCGGGCGTGGTGACCAGAATGTGCGGCGGGTTCCTGAGCATCGCCGCGCGCTCTTTAGCGAGCGTATCGCCCGTGCGAACGCCGGCCCGAATCTCGGGACAAAGAAAACCTCGTGTGAGCGCAAGCTGTTGGATTTCGCGCAGAGGTCCTTCGAGGTTCTTCTGCACATCGTTGGATAGCGCCTTCAGCGGCGACACATAGACGACGTGCGTGTGCGGAGCGAGCCTTCCTTCGAGCGTTGCGCGCAACAGTTGGTCGATGCAGACGAGGAATGCAGCAAGCGTTTTGCCCGAGCCGGTGGGCGCGGAGATCAGCGTCGCTTCACCGCGAAGAATTGCGGGCCAGCCGGCGATCTGCGGCTCAGTAGGCGTACGGAATTTGGTGGTGAACCACTCCTGCACCAGCGGGTGTGCCCAGGCCAGCGCCGGGTGGACTGCGGTGCTCTCGGCGGGCGCGCTGGACTCGACAATCATGGCTCATTGTAGCGCGCGCTTCGTGCTTTCTTCGCCTGCGTCGAGCCAGCGTACAGTGGAGGTTTGGGAGGCACCGACATGGAAGTGTTTCGCGCAGCGGAGAGTACGGCAAACCGCGGGCCGGCCGAGTGGTTCACGGGTGAGGTCTGGATTCAGCCCGTGCTGGGAGCGGATGCCTCGTCGAGCTTGCGGAGCGCTGTTGTTTCGTTTGCAGCGGGGGCACGGACGGCATGGCATACACATCCGCGCGGCCAGATGATCTACGTGGTGGGTGGCATCTGCCATGCACGAAAGGAAGGCGGCGAGGTACAACATCTCAGCGCCGGCGATGTGGCCTGGTTCGCGGCCGGTGAGAAGCACTGGCACGGCGCTGCTCCCGGCAGGCCGATGGTGCATCTGGCGGTCCAAGAGGCTGACGAGCACGGCCAGGTCGTGGTGTGGATGGAACACGTGGCAGACTAGCGCGAGTTACATGTTGCCCGTGCCGATGTCGGCCAGTTTCGCTTCGCTGTTCTCCGGGTCGAGATACTGCTCGATCGTCTGGTTCAAAACGCCGCGAGCAGTGAGGATGAAATCGATAGCATCGCGACCGCCGCCGTAGCCGCCCGAGTTGGGCGTGACGTAGTGCGCCATCGCCTTCACCTGCGGGCGCGCGTTGGCCGTGGCAATGGCAAAGCCGACCTTGCGCAGAACCGGGAGATCGATGATGTCGTCGCCGACATAGGCGACTTCCTCTAGCGTGCAGCCCTCGTCGGCAATGAGGTGATCCAGCGCCTGTGCCTTGTAGTGCTGGCCCTGATAGAGATGATCGATGCGAAGATCGCGCGCGCGGATCGCGACAACCTGCGACTGACGCTTGGTGATCCATCCGATCTTCAGACCAGCGACATGAGCCAGGGCGATGCCCATGCCGTCGTGTGCGGAGAAGCTCTTAACTTCAGTTCCCTTCCCGTCTGGAGCGGGGATGATGGTGATGCTGCCGTCGGTGAGGACACCATCGACGTCGAAGAGCAGCACCTTGATGCGGCGGGCGCGGTCTTCAGGAGAGAGTGCGGAATCGGTCATAAGGCTGATGATACAAGCGGGCATATGCATGAACGGCGAGCCGAAGGTCGACTCGCCGTCATGGTTCAGTCGTGCATGCAGGGTAGGTCAGCGACGCCAGTGGCCTTCAACCCAGAAGTAGCCACGAGGGCCATTGCGCCAGTGTCCAGGCACCCAGCGTGCATGGCCATACGGCGGTTCAGCATAGCGGCCGGGGACCCAGACGTAATGGGCGCCATCCCAGCGGTGATAACCAGGCTGCCAGACCCAGCCGCGGTGAGGCGCCACTGGAATCACTTCGTGAGGACGAGGCGGTGGTGGCCCGATGCGGACAAAAATCTGTGCTCCTGCCGTGGTGACTGCCAACAGAGCCCCAAAAGCGGCGGTAAGCAATTGCTTTCTCATTGAGATAGTCCCTCCAGGGGCAATTGCCCCGTGTTATTGGCTCAGACGCAAGGCCGGAGTCGGAAGTTGTTGTGGAAGCTGGAAAATACGAGGTCGAAAGCAGCAAGCGATAGCAAATAATAGGGCGCGGATTGGGGAACCGGCAAGGACAGAACTCCACCTAAAGGTGGAATAAGATTCAACCTTATTGGTGAAGACATCTCAGCCGGATGGCACGATCATCTAGTCAAGCTTTCTCGCAGCGTCCCAGAGGGACGCTGTATTTTTTTCTGCAATAGACCCCCTACATGCTCCTCCCGCTCTGTGCCCGCGTCAATCGGCGCGCCCTATAATACGAATGCTCCTCCTTCATACGTGAACGAATGGTCCAAGGGCGGTGGTGAGCCGGCATTAGCGCGCCGGTCTCTTCCGTGTCTTGAACTCGTTCTGCTGGTCTGCACGCTGGCGTGGTTCGGTTGCGGCGTGGCCCGCGCCCTGAATCCGCATAAGCCCCTGAACCACTATTCCCTGCAGATGTGGAGCACCGACAACGGGCTGCCGCAGAACTCAGTTCACTCCATCCTTCAGACATCCGACGGCTTCCTTTGGCTGGGAACAGAGGGTGGCCTAGCCCGCTTTGATGGCTATCAGTTCCGAATCTTCGACCGCCAGAGTACTCCGGCATTACCGGGCGATGACATCCGATGCCTGCTTGAAGACAAGTCAGGTGCGCTCTGGGTCGGCACAGCGTCCGGTTTGGCGCGACTTAAAGACAACCGCATACAGACGTTCTCCGGCGCCAGCGGTCCACCGGCAGGTGCGGTGCGCTCGCTGCTGGAGACAAACGATGGCCGCCTGTGGGTTCTTACTGCCGACGGTCTCGCCGTAGCCGCCGTCCGAAACGTCGATCCCGCCCGGATCAGCTTCCATACGTTTTCTCAGGCCGATGGGATGTCGAGCGCGACCGTCCTCTCCATGGCAAAGGACGCGAACGGCGGCCTCTGGGTTGGAACTTCAAACGGCCTGGACCGCATCGTCGGCGATCGCGTAGAGCGTGGACCAGCGGCGCTTGCTGGAATCAGCATCGATCTTCTCGCCAATGAGGCGACCGATGTGCGCGCGCTCCTGATCGTTACCCCCGACAGCCTGATGAAGCTCGAAGACGAGACCTTGACGAGCCTGACCAGGCGCGATCTGCTGCCGACCGGGGGTATTCGCTCGCTGCTCGCGACAGGCAAGGGAATCTGGGCCGTGGGCCGCGACAGCGCAACGCTGATTCGACCTGATGGAACCGTCACCTTTGCTGCCGGACACGATCTGCCCGGAACGCAGATCACGACTATCGCTGAAGACAGGCACGGCGCTGTATGGATCGGCACGAATGCTGGGCTCGCGCGATTCTGGAATGGCCGGATGGAGAGCGCGCCGGGCAGCGCGACAGACTCAGCCGCGGTGCTTGCGATCTATGAAGACCATGACGGCGACCTGTGGGTTGGCACCGAAACCGGTGGAGTCAGGGTCCTGCGCGACCGCATGTTTCAGGTCGTTGGCGGATCTCCTGACCCGATGGAGGCGCCCGTCACCTCCGTTCTGCAGACGGCGGGCGGCGATCTATGGATCGGAACAAACGGTGGCGGGGTTACCCGCATCGGGCAGAACAAGACCCAGACATTCACAAGCAAAGATGGGCTGACCAGCGACACGATTCTCGCTCTCGCGAGTGACCATGCGAACTCCCCCGACCTCTGGGTAGGAACGCCGGACGGACTGAACGTCCTGCATGCCGGCCAGTGGAAATCGCTCACCTCGGCAGATGGTCTCGCCGATGACCTGGTGCGCTCGCTGCTTGTGGCCAGCGATGGCGCCGTCTGGATCGGTTCACGGCACGGCGCTACTCGATGGAAGGACGGCCAGGCCACGATCATGACGATGGCGCAAGGACTGGGCAGTGACCTTGTGGGGCCCATGCTGCAGGATGCGGGCGGAGACATCTGGATTGGAACCTCCGGAGGACTGGCGCATCTGCACGCGGGCGCATGGCGCAACTACACCACAGCCGACGGCCTGCCTGGCAACATCATCACGTCTCTCCAGGCGAGCGCACGCGGAGGTCTTTGGGTAGGAACAGCGCAGCATGGCCTCGCGTACTGGGATGGCTCACACTTCTTCAGCTTTTCAGACTCAACAACGATGCCGCGCCAGATTTATGGGCTGCTTGAGGATGGCGCCGGTTCTCTGTGGCTAACGTCGGACCACGGAATCTTTCGCATTTCCATCGCCGACCTCGACAGATTTCGCACCAACCCGCGGAGTGAGATCGCCGTCGTTGCCTATGGAACAGCCGATGGGTTGCCGACGGTCGAGACCGAAGGAGTCGGCTATCCCTCAGCCTGGAGGATGAACGATGGCAGGATCTGCTTCGCAACGCGACGCGGCGTCGTTATAGCCGAGCCTTCCACTTCTCCGGCAAGCGAAACTGCCCCACCCGTCGAACTTGAACAGATCACCGTTGACGACCACGCCGTCACACGCGAGCAGATCGCCTCGCTGGCGCCGGGGCCTTCGCACTTCTCGTTTTCGTTCGCCGGCATTCACCTCGCAGCACCGCAGCGCGTGCAGTACCGATACATGCTCAAGGGCGTCGACAAAACATGGGTCGATGCGGGCACGCGAAGAACTGCTTATTACACCAGCATTCCGCACGGCCGCTATGTGTTTCGTGTCTCGGCGCGCAATGCGGGCGGACCCTGGAGCCAGCCGGTAGACCTTCCGCTGGAACTTCGGCCGCACCTCTATGAAACTGTCTGGTTCAAGTTGCTGCTCGTAGTCCTGTTCGCTTGGCTCTGCTTCGTTTTGTACGGGCTTCGCGTGCGCACGCTGCAGAGCAGGTTTGACGCAGTCAGCGCGGAGCGAAATCGTCTTGCACGCGAGATCCACGACACGCTGGCCCAGAGCTTCGTCGCCGTCTCCGTTCGTCTCGAAATCATGTCACAGATGTTGCGAAGCTCGGATGGAATCGATACCTGCCGCGAGCAGCTGAATCAAGTCCGTTCGATGGTGCGCGACAGTCTGGCCGAGGCGCGGCGATCGATCTGGGACCTGCGCTCGGAGGGAATCGATGCCCAAAGCTTGCCCGCGCGGCTAGCCGGCCTCGTACAGGAGACCCGATCGAAGATTCCTGACACTCAGCTCGAGACGACCGGAACCTATCGGCCACTGTCACAGCCCATGGAAGACGAGCTTTATCGCATCGCCCAGGAGTCCGTGACCAATGCCGCCCACCACGCGCAGGCCAACACGCTGCGTCTACAATTGAGTTACGAATTGGACAGTCTCTCTCTTCGGATTTCCGATGACGGACGTGGATTCGCGATCGAGCAAGCTCCTTCCCGCAAGGACGGCCACTTTGGTTTGACAGGCATTCAGGAGCGAGCCCGCATTCTGGGTGCAGACGTGAAGTTCGAAAGCGAACCCGGCCAAGGAACCAGCGTCAACGTGCACGTGCCGTTGCCGCGCGATACTAAGACCAGAAAAGAGCCGACCTGAATGCCTGCGCCGATTCGATTGCTCGTTGTCGATGATCACCCCGTTGTACGGGGTGGACTGGTTGCGTTGCTGGGCACAGTTGAAGACATGACGGTCGTCGCCGAAGCCAGCGACGGGCGGGAGGCATTCGAGCAATACAGCGTGCATCAACCAGATGTCACGCTTATGGACCTTCGGCTGCGCAATGTCGGAGGCGTGGAGGCAATTCATCTCATACGCGCGGAGTGGCCTCAGGCGCGCATTATCGTACTCACTACCTTTGACGGCGATGAAGATATCTACCGCGCCATTCAGGCCGGAGCCAAAGCCTATCTGCTTAAAGGCATGTCGGTTGAAGAGCTCATCAGCACGATTCGCAGCGTGCACCAGGGAAAGGTGCGAATCCCTGCCGCCATCGCGGAGAAGCTCGCCGGGCGTATGGCCGGCCCGCAACTGACCGGCCGCGAACTCGAGGTTTTGGAAAGGATTGTGCGGGGGCGCAGCAACAAGGAGATCGCGAGCGACCTCACCATCTCCGAGGCCACCGTGAAGACCCACATCAACAATCTTCTGTCCAAGCTTGGCGTGGACGACAGGACAGGAGCTTCGACAGCTGCTCTTCAACGCGGAATTGTGCACCTGGACTGAGTCGAACAATAATTCGGCCGGAAGGACGAGAGACGATGCTACTGAAGCAGGGGATCAAACGCGCAGCGGATAAGAGGAAACCGATCGCCGGGCAGCGATCTGTTTGGGTCATCCTGATGCTTCTTGCGCTGAGCATCGGCGTGGCTGCGGCGCAGGGCACCGAGGCTGATTGGCGGCAGGCCACCCCGAAGGAGCTGCAAGCGCTTCTGCCCGCGCGCGCCACGGTGGTGAAAGAGCATATCGAAACAGAGATGCGAACCGCCTCCGGCATAACCGATGGCCATGGCCGATTTATCGCAGGCGTGGTGCTGATTACCGCCGGCTACTCCGCCGACGGCAAGTATTCGCACTACTTCGTCGTGCAGGTACCGCTGCAGGTCGGCCAGCTTTCGCTTGCGCCCGGTGAGTATGTCTTCGGCTGGCAACGTGACGGCGACGCGCTCGACGTGCACTTCTACGACGCTGCCACCGGCGCTCTCCACGGCGACGCGAAGGCGATGCGCATTCAGGGTGACACACGTGTGGAGTCCTTCAAGATCTGGCCCATGCAATCCAAATCGCTCATCCAGATCGGCCGCTTCGGCATTCCCTACCATCTGCAAAAGTAGCGCGGCTCAGGTCCGGGTTTCTCTATCTTAAGTCAGCAGATAACGCAGCAACGCCATTCGCACATAGAGCCCATTGCGCGCCTGTCGAAAATAGGCCGCGCGCGCGTCCTGATCGACCTCCGGAGAGATCTCTGTCGTGCGTGGCAGCGCGTGCAGGATGATTGACTGCGGCTTCAATGAATCCGCCACATGAAGATCGATGCGATAGGAGTCCTTGACGGCCTCGTACTCTGCCTCCGAGTCGAAACGCTCGCGCTGCACACGCGTGACATACACCACATCCGCGGGCTGCACGCGCGCCAATCGCGTCGTCTCCGCGAAGCGCGTGTCGGCCGCCTGCAACATCTGAATGTACTTCCCCGGTAGCCGCAGCTGCGGCGGCGAGATCAGCGTCAGTGAAATGCCCGGCGCACGGCAGAGGAACGGAAGGAGCGAATGGATCGTCCGCCCATTGCGCAGGTCGCCAACCAGCGCGATGTTCAAATCCTCCAGCCGTCCGAGCTCCCTGTGAATCGTGTAGACGTCAATTAGTGCTTGCGTCGGATGTTCGCCTGCTCCATCACCTGCATTGATGATCGGCACAGGGGACGCAGCCGCCGCAATCGCCGCCGTTCCCACCTGCGGATGCCGCAGCACGATCGCATCGGCATATCCGCTCACCACGCGGACCGTGTCGGCGATGGTCTCGCCCTTCGAAGCCGATGAGTTGTCGAGCGCATTCTCCGCGGTGAGCACGCCGCCGCCAAGCTTCTGCATCGCAGCCTCAAACGAGAAGCGCGTGCGCGTGCTCGGCTCATAAAACATCGTCGCAAGAATGCGCCCACGCAGCGGATGCTCCAGCACGCGAAGTTTATCTTCCTGCTCCAGCGTCGCAGCACAGGCAAATAATTCATCGAGGAACTCGCGATCGACCAACTGCTGCGCGCTGATAACGTGACGAAGCTTGTTCATCGGCCTGTAGCCCCCTCCGCTTGTGTATGCACTCGTCCGCGCACTATCGTATGCCGCACGCTGCCGGGAAAGGTGAAGCCTTCAAACGGCGACCACCCGCATTTGGTCCTCAGCGATTCGCGCGTAACCGTGTAGGGGGTTTTCAGATCGAGGATCGTCAGCGAGCTCGCGTACCCAGCCTCGATTCGTCCCAACCCTCGCCCAAAGCTCTTCGGTAAAAACTCACCCACAAATTTGCCCGGATTGAACGAGCACACCCGCGCGATCTGTTGTGCTGAAAATCCATGTTCGGCCATCAACCACGATGCAAACGCTCCATATGTATCCAGATGCGGAACGCCGCTCACGCCCTTCTGCTTCTCCGCCATCGTGTGCGGCGCATGATCGGTCGCGAGATAATCGATCGCTCCCGTGCGCAGCGCTTCAATCATGGCCAGCCGGTCGTCGCGCCCGCGCAGCGGCGGATTCATCTGCAGCCACAGCCGGTTTTCGTCCGTCAGCATTGTGTCGTCGAAGAACAGGTGATGCGGCGTAACCTCGCAGGTCACGCGCACTCCACGCGCCTTGGCAGCGATAACATCCCGTAGCCCTTCACCCGTCGAGAAATGACAGAGCTTGCCTGCAAGCTCGTAGCGTTCGATCAGCTGCAGCGCAAAGCGGGTCGCCGAGACCTCCGCTCGCGCCGGCCTCCGAGCCTCATGCGTCCTCGCGCTCCGGCTCGCATCGAGCACCAACGGATCTTCGCAATGAAAGCTGACATTGCAGCCACGGTATCGCGCGATCGTCTGCTCAAGCTGCTCTGGCGAGGAGAAAAAAAGGTCGCCCACCGACGGCCCCATAAAGGCCTTGTATGGAACCTCCCGCGCGAGCGGCCGCGTCCCCGGCCCGATGCCGCCATACAAAGTGATGTGGACCTCGGCATGCGCCGTCAGCCGCTCCTTGGCCGCATAACTCGCATCATCGATCGGCGCGATCGGATTGTTCGGCATGTCCGCAAAGTGCGTGACACCTCCATGAATCGCAGCCGCCGAAGCGCTCGCGAAATCTTCCTTGTAACTCTCGCGTCCACTGACATCCTCACGCGCATGCACATGGAGATCGCCGAATCCGGGAAAGAGGATGCAGTCAGCCGTATCGAGATCGCTGCGCCCCTCAACGCGTCCAACGTGTGAGATCAAACCTGTGTCCGTATCAATCTCAATCGCACCATCGAACTCCTCGTCGTGGTTCGCGATGTGGCCCTCAATTCGCAGCATGCGCCGCCTCCCGCGCTGCATTGATCTCGTCGCGCAGCGTGCGCGCCGCCTCCGCAGGATCATCGCCAAAGATGATCGAACGCGATGCGCTGATCAGCAAACCTCTTCCCTGCGCATCCAGTCCAGCCGCAACCGCGGCACGCAGATCGCCTCCCTGCGCTCCGATGCCGGGCACAAGTAACGTAGTGTGCGGCGCGATCTCGCGGACTCGCCGCATCTCTTCCGGATACGTGGCTCCAGTCACCAGCATGCAGTTGCCATCGATATCCCATACGCGGCTAACCTGTTCAGCTACAGTCAGCCAAAGCGGGCAGCCCTCAACATCGAGATCCTGAAACTCACCCGCGCCCGGATTCGATGTACGACAAAGAACGATGCACATCTTGTCGCGCCGGCTAAGGAACGGCTCGAGCGCCTCGCGGCCAAGATACGGATGCAGCGTCACCGCATCGAAGCCCATGCGATCGAAAATCTCTGCAACATATCCCTGATTCGTGTTCCCAATATCGCCACGCTTCGCATCGCAGATCGTCACCAATTCCGGGTGACGCGCACGAACGTAGTCGATCGTGCGCTCCATCTCGGCAACTCCTTCCGCTCCCCGCGCCTCATAGAAAGCTGCATTCAGCTTGATCGCCGCTGCAAACTCCGCCGTCTGATCGACAATCCATTCTCCAAAACGCAACTGCGGCAACGCATGCTCGCTAAAGCGTTCAGGCAGCTTGCTCATCTCCGGATCGAGCCCGACGCACAACAACGAATTCGCGGTCTCCACCCGGCACGCCAGCTTGATTGCGATCACATTCATCCGGGTTCCCCGATCTGCTTCCGCTGTATCGCCCAGCCGTGCGGATCGTGGAGCCACGCTGTAACGCTAGCCGCCTGCGCTGTTGTCACCACGTTCTGATCGAGCGCTAGTTCCAGCACCTCACCAAAACTCGTCAGTGTGTGCAGTCGCACACCGGCGCGCTCAAACTGCTCCATCGCCTCAGGAAAGCGGTAGCTGATAATCGCGAGGCAATCCGTAACGATGCCACCCTCCGCACGCAACGCGTCAACGCCGGCAAGGCTGCTGCTGCCTGTCGTCACAAGATCTTCGATCAGCAACACCTGCCGATCCGCCACATCGCCGCCTTCGACGCGCCGCTTCGTTCCATGCTCCTTCGCCGCCTTGCGAACGAACACGGAAGGTGTAGCGGTCGCAAACCCCAGCGCCGCGCTATGCGGAATGCCGGCGGATTCAATGCCGCCGACGATTTCGAAGCTCAGATGCGCCTTGCCGATCAGCTCCACAAAGCCTTCGATCACCTGGCGCCACTCGCGCGGAAAGAAAGGAAAGCGACGGTTGTCACAATAGACCGGCGAAAGAATGCCGGACTTGAAAGTAATAGGATCGTCCGGCCGAAAGCTCACGCCTCCAACGGTCAGCAGCGCCGCGGCAATCGCGTGACTCACCGCTGCGCCTCCTTGATCTCCTGCGCCAGCCTCGGATTCCACATCGCCGCCGTCGCCGTCATCGCCGCATCACCGCCTGCCTCGCGATACGCGCCGTAGTCAGCCGCGTCGCTCAACCCTCCGACACCGATAATAGAAAACCGCAGCCCCATCTCCGCGCGCAGCCTCGCCAACCGGCCTGTCATCGCCAGCCCAGCCCAGCGGATCGACCGCCCGCATACGCCGCTTCGCAAACGTCCTTCGCCCGGCAGCGCCTGCGCTCCGCCTTCATCCACAATCTGCGCGGGCAGCGTGTTGATCGCAGCGATTCCATCCACCAGCGAACCGACTTCGTGCAGCAGTGCTCTTAGCCGCTC
>Ga0207933_1001049_pt1 | contig 22934 bp, 22 predicted proteins | sample NGESurdeep092012_4_FD_184488 | JGI IMG/M metagenome (GOLD analysis project Ga0207933, IMG submission 184488) | Arctic peat soil microbial communities from Barrow, Alaska - NGEE Surface sample F53-3 deep-092012 (SPAdes) | ecosystem: Environmental > Terrestrial > Soil > Wetlands > Peat ...
ACCACTCCGCCAGCCCGCGACGAGCTGCTTCGCTCGATATGCGAGTTGCAACGCGGCTGCTATCGTTGCAACATGGGTCGCTGCTGGAAGAGCCAGAGCGCACGATCATCGAGTTGCCGTGCGAATCGCTCCCCGCTATTTGAGATAGGAGCGAACGATCTGTGCGACCGTGTCGGCTTCAGCGTTATGTCCCGCTGCCGGTCACGGGTTAAGTGATAGAACGTTTGAAGGCTCCGCTGAGGTACGTTTCCTTTGCGATTAGTCGCTAGCGTGGTTATGCGCTACGGAGGATACCAGGTGGTAATTCTCGTTTGGCAGCCTGTTGCGAACAAAACTACCGGACGGTCGCACCGTGTTGGATCACTTCGGCAGCGACCTCGTAAGGCAAGTAGAGTCGATCATGGTATCACAAACGGGGCTCAATTTGCGCAATGACTTCGCCCATGGGTTAGCTCGGCCCAGTCACTGCTCAGGGGAGATCGTTGGCACCGTTCTCCAACTCCTCTATGCTTTGGCGACGGTTCCACTCTCGTCAAACGAAGATGTGGATCCGCCAGGCTAAATGCGCCAGCCGCATCATCTAGGGTTCCGCATTGCCGCATCCCCGCAAGTAAGGAGCGGCCGTTCCCTTTCACACATGGCAGACATGTGCGAGGCGATCTGGACTGCTGCCATTTGCCTTGTGATGAAGGATGACATACTTCCCCGGATACGCCGTGATCGCACCCCGCGACGCCAGTGGTCTCGAATAGCGTCATAAGGTGCTCCGGATCGAAGTCTTCCAGGATCGCTCGCGTGCTTCGGATCGTTCGAGTAATGGTCAGCCTGTCGTGTTTCCATGCCAAAACACCAAAGCCAAAGGCAAAGTCGCACTCTGTCACGCGCCAATCGTGTCCATCGAACCACTACATGATTACTGCGTCATGCACAGCGAACTTCGCAAATATTGGATCGCTGATCGTTATACGTTCCTCGATATATAGATCCCATGGTTGTCAACGCTCATCTTCTTTTGTAGTCAGACAAAAAAGCCCCCAGCTGCAAGCGGTTATTCGCCCGGGGTGCTAGCGTGCAGCCATGGCTCGGCGAGTCAATAAACTCGGCAACGAGCGGAGGGAAAGGCAAGGCCAGTCGTCGGTGGTGGGACAATAAAGGATCCAACAATGGTTGTAGTACTGCCGCGCCTCGGAATTCTGCCGTCGCGTCGGGAACTTCCGGACGGTAGTCATCCTTTTGGATCGTCGCCGGGCTTCCGCGAACAGCTGATACCCGCCTTGTGGTCGCTACGAGCTAGCTATCCTCGACCAAGTCGCACCCACTGACCGAACAAGGGATCCTGTAATCGAACTCGCGTGGCCCCTGAAGCAGGTTCCTGCCGCAGTATTCTCTTTCCCTCGAGGCCGCGCAACGACTTCTGCATCGTAACGGCCGAGATGTTGTACTGCCGCGTTATCTCCATACCTTGGAGTCCGTCGCCTCCATGCTCTACCACGGCTTCGAGCGCTCGCTTCTGGTATTTCGAGAGAGCCGTCCAGAGCTGCGTGTACGCTGGATCCTCTTGGCGAAGGATCCGCTTGAGTGCCATATCCACACTGGCTGGAGTGATCGGGTCGGCGGGGGCTGTCCGGGCCATTTCCCAACATTCATGTGCAAGGCGTTGCACGCTATAAGGGACATCCTCAGCAAGATCGAGGATTCGGGTGGTGGCGTCGTGCTCGACGGTGAAACCGGCGGTGGTGAAGCCGCGGGTCAGGAACGCGGCGAAGTCCTCGCGCGGAATGGCGCCAAGAAAAAGTCGCGCACCGAGCTTGTAGAACGCACGGCCAGGGTCGCTTGTCATATCAGCCAACAGGCGCGTCGCTGAGCCAGCGAAGATGTATCCCGTGTGCCGGTGCCGCTGTACGACCGCCCTGATCTGCTTCTCTGCCTCGACCCCGCGCTCTTCAACGACCGCTTGAAATTCGTCGATGACCACCATGACGGCTCGCCCTGTCTCGGCCGCCAAGCGCTCGATCGCGTCGAGCACATCGGTGAGTAGAGGGAGTTCCTCTTTGGGTGACGTTGCGACGCGGCCCAAGGAGACCTCCAACTGACCCTCCTGCACGTTATACGATACCGCTGGCTTCAGGTGCTTCGCGAACCGGCCGAGCAATTCAGTCGCTCGCTCCACCGTAGTTGCCAACTGGCGCGTCGCCAGCTTCAGTAGGGCGCTCGCCATCTCGTCCAAACCGCTGTAGCGCTCGGCATCGACGCGGAGGATCACGGCTCCGTGCTCGGCATCCTCGGCCTCGGCCGCTACCGCCAGGAGCGACGTTTTCCCAAAGCGGCGGGGGCCGATTACGAAGAGCTTTCCCCGATTCTGCATGGTGCGCCGGATCTGCTGCAACTCATCAGTTCGGTCGATTAGTTCACTCCCTGTAAGTTCGCGGCCGTACTCGAATGGGTTCCGGTCCGGCGTCAGCGGGGGAAGGCGTCGCGACATGATAGATAGGATAGGAGAGCGGCAGTGGGCGGTGGAAAGTCGGCTACGACTGACGGGTAGATATCATATCAATCGATATCATACTAAACAGTATCATACGGACTGGTATGACGCAAGATCCCAGTCAACTCACTGCTGGCCAGGGCGCGACACCCATTAGTTGACATTATTACACGATATTGTGTAATATGACGCATGAACTGTATTCCCGATACCGGTCGCATTCCAGCGAGCAGAGGCAAGCCGGCTCCCCGTGAGCGCCCGCTCATCGACCAGCCGCGCGCGGTAGCGCTCGGCCGTCTGTTCAAGATCTTCGCGAACGACACGCGGCTGCGTCTGCTGCACGCGCTCGAGCGCGGCAGCGAGCTCTGTGTGACAGACCTCGCCACGGCAGTCGACATGGCTCCGCAAGCCGTGTCCAATCAACTCCAGCGACTCGCGGATCGGCGCATCGTCGTCGCACGGCGTCAAGGAACACGGCTCTACTACCGCATCGCCGATCCGTGCGTGGCCGGCTTTCTCGACCTTGGGATGTGCCTGCTCGAGGAGACAACCGCGCCGGTAAAAGCGCAGCGCACACGCGGCCGAGGGGCTCGTAAATGACTCCGACTGTCGCGTCCGGGAAACACGTCGCGCAAGTCGGTGACGCTCGCATCGCGTACTACGATGAGGGTAACGGTTCACCCGTGCTGCTGTTGCACGGCTGTCCGTTTGCCTCGTACATCTGGCGAAAGCTCATCCCTGTCCTTGCACCGACGCATCGCTGCATCGCGCCGGATCTTCTGGGCCTCGGCGACACCGAGACTGCGCTGGACGCGGACTGGGCGCTTCGCGCACAAGCAGCAGCGATGATCGGGTTGCTCGATGCGCTCGAGATCGAGCGCGCCCACGTGATCGGCCACGACCACGGCGGTGCCGTGGCGCAGGTACTCGCTGCCGATCACGCGTCACGGGTGGATCGCCTCATCCTTGCCGACGTCGAGGCGTACGACAATTGGCCGTCGGCCGAGGAGCGGCCATTCGTCCGCGCGACGCAGCTGCCGATCATCGGCAATCTCGTGTTATGGCTCTGGTCACGGCAGCCGATCCTGCGAGCGACACTCGTTCGCGCCAAGGCGGTCTACGACCCGTGGCTTCTCTCGCGTGAATTCGTGGAAGAGATGGTTCGCGCGAACCTTAAGGATCGCCATCGCAGAGCGAAGACAAAGCGTTTCCTCGCCGGTCAATTCGATCCAGGCAACAATCGCGTCACAATGGAGGTGATCGACGGATTGCGCCGCTTCGAGCACCGCACCTTGCTGATCTTTGCCGAGAATGATGTGCACTTCGGACCGGAATGGGGTGAACGACTGCGGCGCGACATTCCTGGCGCCGAGCGGCTCGAGCTTCTGCCGTCGACGGGACACCTCCTGATGGAGGAGCGCCCCGAAGAATTCGCGACACTCGTTCAGGACTTCCTTTCATGAATGCCAACATTGGAGGCGCAGTGAGCACGAGACGACTGGTGCAATGGTTCAGTGCGGTGTCGACGATACTCATCCTTTGGGGCGTCGCGTTCGCGCTATTCGGTCTGGGTCCGCTGTTGGGACGGGCGTGTGTGCAGGTTGGGCATGTGCAGTCGCACGCTGGCTTCCTTGGCTGCCCCATCGACCGTAACGTGCTGCTCCCATGGGAGAGTGCCCTTTACGGCGCCATCATGATGGGATGGGGCACGACGCTGTTCTTCGTCGGCCGCATTGTACTGAGGCGGCGCGATCGTGAGTTGATGAAGCCGCTGCTCGCCGGAATAGTCGTGTGGCTTCTTGTTGAAGCAACGTTCTCAGTCCACTACGGCGTGTGGTTCAACGCCGGTGTGGACGTTGTCGTGCTGCTGCTTCTCGGCGTTCCATTGATCGCGAGTCTGCGCACGCCGGACACCCAGACGAAAGCGCGCCATGACGTTTGACATTCCGAGATCCGCGCTACGTATCGGCGCCTCGGCGAGCATCGCCGCCCGCTAAGGTCGCGGGCGACGTCGGACGCGGCGCTTCGCTATCAGCACGAGCTGCGAGTGCCTCCGACTCTTGCCGCTACTCCGAGTGCAGGGCCTGCACCGGGTCTATGAGCGTGGCTCGGCGAGCGGGAAGATAGGCAGCGACCAGGCTCACGACGAGCAGCAGCAGGCACACACCCGTCAGCGTTACGGGGTCCGTAGGACTGACGTCAAAGAGCATCGACCGCAAGAGGCCCGAGGCGGCAAGCGCGGCAACAACACCGACCGCCGTGCCGATGCCCACCACCCAGAATACCTGACCCAGTACCAGGCGGCGGATACGGCCTGATCTGGCCCCCAAGGCGATGCGCACGCCGAGTTCATGCGTCTGCTGCCGCACCGCTGTGGCGGTGATGGCGTACAGCCCAATCGCGGCCAGGAGCAATGCAGTGACTCCGAAGCTCGAGAGCAAGAGCGTGTCGAGTCGCGGCTGTGCGAGCGACGCGGTTATGAGATCGTCCATCGAGCTAAAGCGGAAAACGCCGACTGTCGGCTCTACTTGGGCGATGGCGCGGCGGATCGCCGGCAGCATGGCGTCAGGCGGACCGACGGTCCGTACAGCGAGGCCGGTCACAAAGACCGGGAATTGCCTGTACGGATGGTATAGGGTCGGCGCTGCAGCTCGGAACGTACGGAAGCGCGTGTCCGGCACGACGCCCACCACTGTCCGCCAGTCGTTCAACTTAGGCCCAGTAGGCCCAGGGTAGCGCAGCCGCTTTCCGATCGGATTCTCGCCGGGCCAGTAAAGGCGCGCCGTCGCCTCGCTCACAATGACGACGAATGGTGCACCCTCCCGGTCGGCCGCTGTGAAGGCACGGCCACGCAGGATCGGCAATCCGAATGTACGGAAGTAGTCAGGACCGGCCAGCTCCACATTGATGTAGGTATGCGCGCGCGGATCGGTTGGGGACTCCCCCTCGGTCATGAACACGCCGGGGAACGCTATACTGCCAGCGAACGGTGGCCGGTGCACTGGCGTCGCGGCGATGACACCAGGCAATGCTTCGACGCGTTCGATGATCCGCTCCATGGGATCGCGCAACTGCTCGGGCGTCGCATACTTGCTATATGGCCAGTCCAGATCGGCGACCGCCAGTCCTTGCGGCCGGTAGCCCAAGTCGAGGTGCTGAATCCGCTCGAGGCTGCGTGTGACCAGGCCTGCGCCGGCCAGCACCACAACTGCGAGCGCCACCTGCCAACCAACAAGGACATTGCGCGCGAGCCGGGCCGAACGCCCGGAGCCGCCGCCGCGGGTGCCGGCCCGGAGCGGCGTGGCTAGGTCGCTGCGCGCACTCCAGAGCGCAGGGGAGAGACCAAAGAGGACAGTGCTCACGAGCGTGACACCGACCGCGATGCCGGTCGACCCGACGCCTAGGTGAATTGTATCCAGCCGCGGTAGCTCGGCCGGCGCGAAGGCCAGGAACGCGCGGACAAAAGCTGTAGCGAGGAGCAGGCCCAAAACGCCGCCCAGTAAACCAAGCACGACGCTCTCCGCGAGAAATTGACGCACCACATGCGCGTACTCTGCACCCAGCGCACGTCGAATCGCCATCTCCTGCCGACGGCCGGCTGCGCGGACGAGAAGTAGATTGCCGACGTTTGCACAGGCTATGATTAGAAGCAGCGCCACCGACACGGCCAGAGCAACGAGTGCTGGCCGCACGTCGCCCAGGAGGAGTTCCGGAAGCGGGTGTACCGCTGCTCCGAACTGTCGCATAACGTCCTGCCGACCCGCGCGACTCCGGTGTAGGACTCCCAGGAATTCCGAACGCGCCTGAGCGCCTGTCGCTCCCGGCGCAAGCCGTCCCACTACGTAGACGTTGGCACCAGCACTGTCGGATGCAGCGTTTGGCTCGAACGGTAGGAGGGGGAACCAGGCGTCCGTGCCGGCGGGGACGTCCAGCCCAGGGGCGGCCACGCCCACGATCGTGGGAGGGAGGCTATCGCCCGACAAGGTGAGCCGGTGGCCGATCAGGTCCCTGTTGCCCGAGAAAAGCCGCTGCCAGACCGCGTAGCTGAGCACCACCACAGGTGCGGCGCCCAGCACGTCATCACTTGGCCTGAGGAGCCGCCCAAGAAACGGTTGCGCCCCTAACGTCTGAAAGAAGTTGCCAGTCACTAACTGCGGGTAGATCGAAAGTGTCGTTCCGCCATAGTGCATCGGTACGCCGGTGGCAGCGGCGTACTCGTATCCGGCAACAGCGCTCAACGTGCGGCTCCCGTCGTGCAACTCCAGGTACGATCGATACGGCAGCGCGATTTGCTGGAGGCTGCCATTCCCAGTGCCCCAGAGCACTACCAAGCGGTCCTGGTCTCTCACCGGAAGGCGACGCAACAGCACCGAGTGATAGACAGTGAAGACGGCCGTTGCCATCCCTATGCCCAGGCCGAGAATAAGCACCGCCGTGGCTGTGAAGCCGAGTGTGCGCCGGAGCGAATGGATGGCGTGGCGGAGATCCCGGACTAGGGCTTCCATATTCCTCAAATCGAACGAGGGACCGAGCAGCTTGGCAGCTTCTGCGGGAGGCAACCAGCGCGCCGCCGGCAATGCTCAACGCAAAGCCGTTGTTCTCCTCGCCGACTCATACCAAACTTGGCCAGTTCGGAAAATTCTTGTAAGCTCCGATTTATTCTTATTTTTCACAGTGGGAATCGAGACGATCCGCCTCACCCGACGGGTCGTGTCTCATCGTCTTTAGGAATGTCTCATCGACTTTGAGAAACGACAGGGGCTGTCGAATGACAAAGTCGTTGCGATTAGAGTAGCCAATATCGATGAAAAGCGTCAAAGTAGTTGCGAATTCGGGTCGCCGCCGGCCAAAGACGATGTGACTAATCGACGCTCGGTCAAAGACGGTGCGGCTGGGGGGATGAAACACCTTACCGCGCGAGCCTACGGTGACGGTTGCACCTATAAGCGGTAGAAGAATCGCCCTCTGTAAGATTCCACGGTCACCAACTCTCGCAGGCCCGCGGGCAAGCGCCGCTTCTGTCCGGAAGTCAACAGACGTCTGATGAACGGAGCTTCCGCGTAGATCGCCTCCCACATCCGATTATTCGCGTCGGTGACTTGCTTGACTGCGTCGCCCGCGTCGTAATCCTTCGGTAGCAATGCAAGCTTGCGTCCGAGATCGCCATAGATCGTGTCGGCCCTGGCAATGAGCACTTGCTCCTCGATCTGTATTTGCTCGCTCTGATCTCGAGTAAGCGCTAGGGAATCGGCGGAACGAAGCATGAGCTTGTACACGTCCATGAAGCCGATCTTCATGTACCTTGCGGCAATCGTATCAGCATTCGTGCGCGTACCGACTAGTGGTGGTTTGATGCGCAGATTGAGATCGAGTCCCTGTTCCACGGCCGAGCGTCCATAGTCGACGCGGACGTCGAGCGTCACACGAAAGGGGGCACGCAATGTGTTGAACTTAGGATTGGTGCTTCCGAATCTAGGGTTGACATCGTACACGAAACGCTGCGCGGTCGGGTCGAATCCGCGGACTTGATACAATGTCCCGTCGATGACCGGCACACTCCCCCAACCGTGAAGATTACCAGCGCCGTGCAGGAGCTGATCGAGACCTCCAAGCGGGTTGGCGAAGTTGAGCGACGCCTGTATACGGTCGTTGGTGCCCGGCACGCTCGCCATGACTACACTTGCGTTCATCGTCGTACTCCACGGTCCGACGCAGCTGTTCCTGCCAGCAATGGAGTTGATCTGTGTGCTCAGGCATGCTCGTGCCGATGCCGAGCCGTACCGCATGAGGTTTTGCAGGCCAGCTGAGATCGACGATTCCGTAACGAGCGTGGGATCGAAGATGAATGCGCGATCATCTGGCAGGCCGTCGCCGTTCACATCTCCTGAGACCGTTGGTGTGTATCGCAGCCCGGACATCACGCGCGCTGACGCAGTGAGCACGACGTTTCCGCCGAACAACAACTTCGCTGCTTGAAGCACAAATTGATGACGTGGCGTGAAGGCCACCGGCGCCCATTCGATCGCCCGCGGGTCGGTCGACGTGCTACCATCGAAGCCGCGCTGTTGCGCGCGGGCTCGAGCATACGTGTATCCAACGGTCAATATGCCGAACCGGAACGGAATGTTTGGAATTGCATACAGGGTGATCTGCCGAGTGTCGCCACGAAGATCAGATACGCGATCCATCACTCGGCCGAATTCGCCTGATCGGCGCGATTGCACCGCTGACACCACGCCCGTGGAGGGCACGATACTCGACGCAGATACGAATACCGGTCGGTTGCCTTCATCGCTGAGTGTGAAGCGCTCGACTCCCGCGAAATTCAGATCGACGTCGCTGGTCTGATCGAGATTGAGCGAGTAGACGCCGTCGAGCGCGATGTAATTGCCGAAAACTGTATTTGTCCAGCCAAGTGTAGCGCGCCAGACTCTGCTCGGCACGAAAGATCGGTCGACGAGGGCTGCATTGGGCACCGTGTCTGCGAAAACACTCGCGCCGCCGTTGCACGTCGTTGGCACGCTGGATGGATCGGTAAGATAATTCTGCCAATCCGGGATCGGCGCCGCAGAGCCAACGCAGACGAGCTGTTCGGCGCTCCCGGGCAAACCCGTCGTACCTATGGCATCGCTCAACAACGTCGATGGCAAGAGGTTGCGGAACTCACCGATGCCAGCTCGGATCGAATAGCCACCGCGGAGCGTCGTGCTTCCCGAGTTCTTGAGGAGGTCAATGCCGTTTTCCGCCGTGGGATACCACGTGACACCGAAGCGTGGGCTCATCGCTATGGAGTTTGGAGACTCGTTGTTACGCACGCCGAAAGTGGAGACCAACTTGGAATTGAGTGTCGGCAATCCCGTGAACGCGTTCCCGTCCGCGCGCACGCCGCCAGCCAGCAGCCAGTGCGTGGCGGAATAACTGCCGCCCAACGCGCCTGCACCGATCCACTCGCCGCCCGAACGATCAGGAATGTCGAGCACTCTGGAAAACGAGCTCGGCGCGTTCGATGCAACGTTGTTCAGCGAAGCGTAGCTGAACGAGCCGAGGCGATTCGCGGCAATCGATCGATCGTAGCCCTCGTAACGCGACTGAAAGTAAAGCTTCGCAGGCAGTGATTGATGACCATTAATCAGAAAGTCGGTCTGATTGGTCGCTTCCCATGCCCACTTACGCATCTCGTGAGCGAACAGATCGTTGCCGCCAAAGTTGAGAAATGCGATTGTCGGGTCGGGATCCGACAATGCAGAGGCGACTAGCACGTTCGCACCCGGCAGAGACAGGTACGGCGAACTGGTCGTGTCCGCGTACGACGCTCCCACAGACGTCACGTTCACGTATACGCCGTCGGTTCCGAAGTTCTTCGTGTACTGCCCCTGCAGGAAGCCGCCACTGTTCGAGACCTTTCCTGTGGTGGCTGGAAGGGTCGTGGGAGACAAACCAATTCCGCGTGAGTCAGCGTAGTTAGCGCCAACGAGCAGGTCGAACGCTGGCGGCGGTGCAACCGTCGCGGATGCCGCGGGTAGCGCGCGATCGAAGCGCCCCAGAAATTGCGCGTTTCGCATGACCAGGTGTTGTGGAACGCCGCCAGCCACGAGCGGGATGTGCGCGTTCTGCAGCAGTCCGGCAAGCCGGCGGGCGGAATCCGCGGAGACACCTGCGTGTTGCAACGCATCGGTGTCGAAATCGAGAAGCGATGAGACGTTCGCGATCCGCTGCGAAGCCTGGATCGAATAGTTATAGAAATACTTGTCGAGTGAGAATGCGCCGGATCGGGTATCGCTGAGCTGAATGTTGGTGAACTTCTGGCCATAGCTCGCGGCGACCTGATCGCCGAACTGCAATGCCGGCGCGTCGAGCGTCGCGTGAGCGCGATGCCTCGTTATGTTGTTGCCCGGCGCCACAGTGGCCGACGTGAGCACACCGCTGAAGCCGCCACGCGCCGGATCCCAAGGTGAGGTGAAAAAGATCGTCGAGGTTTGCAGGTCACGCGGAACCGACCCTCCGCCGAATGACATGCCATTGAGAGTCGTCATGTTTGCGTCGCTCCCCAGGCCGAATGCAGAGACGCCGTTCGATGTGACAGACACGCCCGGAGTGAGAGCCGCCATCGCATCGAAGTTCCCCTGCAGCTCCGGCGCAATCGCATTGGTGACGCCGTCGAAATAGTGATTCGTTCCGGTCGTGCTCTGAAGGAGACCAACATCTTGCGATCGTGACGCGCGAACATGTCGTTTGGCTTGTACCAGTACACCGGCGAGCGTCGTAACGGCGCGAGTCAAGCTGGCGTTCACCACGGCGACAGTGTCGTGTGTCGCGATCGTGACTCGTTTCCGAAACGGCCGATACCCGGGCGCCGAGACATAAAGCAGATACTCACCTGTCGGATTCGAGATCACGATCCGGTACGCGCCCGTAGAATCACTATTGGCAGTAAGGGATTCTGTCGTCGGTGCCACGGTGACAATCACGTCCGCCGCTGGAACCGCCATGCCGCTATCGGTTGAGATGTGACCGCGGATGACCTGCACACTCGCCTGCGCATGCGCAGCCAACGGGAGTGCGGTAACACTCAGGTAAGTCAGAAACGAGCAGAAATGTGGCATGGCTGGCGGGATTGTCGATATGAGTTGTGCGATCGTATCTACGGACTTTCCAGGAGATAGTATGCCGTACCGTGATTCTTGTCAACAGAATTATCAGTAAATGGTCGTTGTCTTCTCGGGGTTGTACCGGGTATGGGTGGGTTAATCAGGGACTGTCCGCGGTTAGTGGGGCTGTTTTGATTACGGAGAAAATAGTTGACAGATCGATCTTACTGACATATCCTACAGAAGAACCAGTCGATGGAGCATCTTGAACGACATTCACTTCCCGCCGCGCGAGCTTGCAGTGATGAGCATTCTCTGGCGGCTTGGCTCTGGCAGCGTGTCCGATGTACGCGATGCACTCGAGGAGCGTCTCGCCTATACGGCTGTCCTGTCTGCGCTTCAGACACTCGAGAAAAAGGGCTACGTAAGGCACGAAGCCGAGGGACGCGCTCACCGTTACTTCCCGACGGTGGGAGCCGATAGAGTGGGAGTGAGTGCGTTGGCCCGAATCCGTGACTTGATCTTCCAGGGTTCGGCCGAGCGGATGTTCGCGCAGATGGTCGCAGACAAGCAGCTTGGGCGGAAGGAGCTGGTGCAGATGCGACAGCTCCTCGCCGAGCGCCTGGGAGAGAAGAGATGATCGCGTGGATGATCTACAGTGCGCTCGTTGCACTGATCGTCGCTGGCGCTGCACGCGCTGCTGATCGTTTCGCTCGACTTGCCGGCTATAGCGTGCGCATGATCTGGATGGGCGCGTTGGTGCTCACGACGGTGCTGTCGGCGTCGGCAGCACTGCACGGATTTACTTCTGGAACGCGTCCCGCAGAGTCTTTGACAATTGACGGCTCCGAAAATACTAGCAGGAGCGTTGCGGCCCCATGGCTCCGTGCGCTCGAGGCTCGTCTCGAACGAGTCCACCTCTGGCTCGATACGCCATTACGGGCGACCATCACGATGGTTCGGGGCAACTTCTCACCTGCGGCCGATGTTTATGCAGCGTCATTCGCTTCGGTAATCGGGCTCGGACTCGTTGTCGTTCTTGTAAGCGTCGGACGCATGTTCCGGAAGGCGCGGCGCAATTGGCCGCTCGCTGCAGTGCATGGAATACATGTTCGGGTTGCGCCGTACGTTGGTCCATTCGTCATCGGCATCGTGCGACCGGAAATCGTCGTGCCACGCTGGCTCTTGGCCCGTCAATCCGACGACCAGCGCCTTGTGGTGATGCACGAGCAGGAACATGTTCGCGCCAGAGATCCGCTTCTTCTTGGGTTTGCTTGGTCTGCTGTGATTGTCGCACCCTGGAGTCCAGGCGTCTGGTATATGCTGTCGCGCCTGCGTCTTGCCGTGGAGTTGGACTGCGACGCGCGAGTGCTTCGTCGCGGTGTCACACCGTGGTCGTACGGCTCTCTGCTCATCGACCTGGCTCAACATGCATCCCCGTTCCGCTTGAGCGTAGTGGCGCTCACTGACGACTCGTCCCATCTACATCAGAGAATACTTGCCATGAAACGCGACATCCCCCGCTTCGCACGACTGCGTAGTGGTCTCGCAGCAGGATTCGCGTTGAGCGGCGTTCTCCTCGCCGCTCAAGCAACACTTCCTGCGGAGACCGTACGCAAGGCGGGTCCGACGCTCGGTCAGATCAATCGTACGCCTCCATCTGTCGTTTTTATCGACGGAGTCCGCGCCACCATGGGCCAGGCAATGTCGCTCGACCGGGAGCAAATCGAGACAGTCGAAGTCATCAAGGGTCGGGCGGCGGTATCGCTTTATGGTGCAGAGGCTAAGAATGGCGTCATCGTGATAACGACCAAGCGTGGCGCTAGCACGCGGTAAGTGACTGCAACCGAACCGGAACGAAATGTATAGACCGGTGGCCCTTTGACCTGAGCTAGCTATGGCGAGGAACACGAGTGCGCCGAATATTACCTCGTTATGACTATCGCAATTGTATTGAAGATCGGAGACGGCTTGGTTTTCGGCGCCGATAGTGCTTCGACGCTGTCCGACGGCACCACGTTCGTGAACTCGTACTTCAATGCAGAAAAAGTCTTCAACGTTGTCAAAGGTCTTCCACTGGGTGCAGTTACCGCGGGACTGGGCGGGCTCGCTGGCCGCTCAGTCATGAGCCTGGCAAAAGATCTACGCCAGAAACTATGCGATCCGGCGCAAGAGGAATGGTTTCTTGATCCGGATTCGTACACGTTGGAAGATGCAGCGCAGTGCATCAAACGATTCTTCGTTGACGACTTATACCAAAAGCAGTTTGCGGCGCTCGATCCGGATCTGCCACGGCCCGCGATGTTCTTTCTCTTGGGAGGTTACGGAGCGCATCAAACACGTTCCGAAATCTGGCGGGTATCGGTCGACCAGCGCGGCAATTCTTCGGTTACGTGCGACGGCACCCGCGAAAGCCCGTGGGGCATCTCATGGCAGGGAATGCCAGAAGCGTTGAATCGTATCGTGCGCGGCTATTCTTCGGGCGTTTACAACGGCTTGATCAAGACCGGTATTCCAGAACCCGAGGTCCAGCGGTTTCTTGGCGGTATCGAAGTTGAACCGCTTATTCACGATGCGATGCCACTGCAAGACGCGATCGACCTCGTCCACTATTTGATTGAGGTGACGACAGGATTCGTCCGGTTTGCACCGGGAGTCCCAATGGTTCATCCTCCGATCGACAGTGCGGCGATAACCTTGCATGAAGGCTATCGCTGGATACGACGGAAGCACTACTTTAGTCGGAAGCTGAACCGCCCGATAGAGAGGTACGAGGTGAATCGGAGGACGCAAGAGTGATGAGATACGCTGGTTGGGGCCAGTCCCGGGACGACGAGGCGTCGGATCCGAACAGCGGGCGCGCTATTCCGAACCCGGACCCTACGTTCGTCCCTTTGTCAAAGGAATCACAAGTACGCATCATCCGCGCTGCGGAAGAGTTCCGTCGCGCAGGTCGACCGATGCATCCTCCACCGCCAACGCCAGTCGGTCCAACGACGTAATCGGCTGTCGAATGACAAAGTCGTTGCGGCTAGAATCGCTAATATCGACGAAAAGCGTCAGAGTGGTTGCGAATTTGGGTCGCCGCCGGCCAAAGGCGATGCGACTGACCCGCGCTCGGTCAAAGACAATGCGACTGTCGCTACCGGGGTATTTTCGGGTAGATCTTTGTCACCGAATAGTCCCAGGATCAACAGGGAGGTGCACCCACGTTCATAAAACTTCAACGCTAAACTGGCGCAGTGGTAAGGCCCATTTGGAGCAGAGCTAGCGGTGCAGTAAGAGGACGCGCTTGCCAGATAAGTTCTCGCATGTAGGCCCGCCGAGTAAAATATGCCTCGCGCCAGTGATCGAACGAAGTTCGTCTATGGTCACAATCGCGACAGCATTCGGCGTAGCGGCGCGCCTCGCCGCAGCCACAATATTCAGACAGACGATCACGTTTCACTCGGGCGTAAGCAGGGTAATGCTGCAGCCCAGGATAGAATCCAATCAGCAATTCGTGCAGCGCCTTTGCGGTCCAGAGCGCGCAAAACGCGACGTAGTCACGCAAAGGGTGTACCCCAAGCAGCCATTCGCCAGGAATGTTTGCGCAGATTGCGTGGTCGGGATTCTCGTGGTGGCTGATTACGAGTGACCCATGCATTGGACCACCTTCCCATACGGCCCAAGCGCGAACATCCGGCACCGTCGTCGGCATTGTCGAATGACGTGAAAGCCGGTCACGGGGTGTCAGCGGCACCTCTAGAGTGAGCCGCGCATGGATCGGCAATTCGTGGAATAATCCGATAGGGATGTTCAAATACTCGACCGTCTCGGAACTGGCGATTACCCGCGCGAGCGGGTGGTACTCCGCAAGTCCCGAGAGGTCGAGGTTGCGGGTGCTCAGCCTCTGCTCGAGGGTGTGTGTGGACGCACCGGATGCGGCGGCTTGGGGTGATGCTGGTCGTGGCCGTTGTCCGGTTTTGGATCCGGTTTCTTGTCGTGGGGATTCTCCCCATGCTCGTGCTCTTGAGGATCTGCCATGTTCATCAAACTCCATTCCGGGCAGCTGTGGTGATATGGCGGGATCCCTGCCCGGGACGATGAACCCGCCAACGTCAATGCATGGGTACTCCAGCGCCTCAGCTTGCAAGCCGAAAGCACAAAGAGCGGCGATACCGTTGCTCGGCAAGGCGCCGAGTTGCGTTATCACGGCTGCAACCGGGCTAGACGCGTCGCTGATGCTGATCCGGCAAGACATCTCACCCGAAAGCCGGCAGCCCGCTGGGGGTTGCGGCATCGAGCAGGAGATGTGACGCGTAACCACTTATCAATCCGATGAGAACCCCCGCTAGCACGCTCCAAAGAATTGCGTTCAACTCTGCGCTGCTACGTTCTCCGCTGCCGACTTGAGACTTTATGGCACGCCGTGTTGCACTGTTGGAGGCGTGACGGCAGGAGGCCTGCCACTCGGTGACCCGGGCGAGCATCAACGCGCCACCCATAGCGGCACTGTGTGCGAGTTTGCGATGGTTGGGTGTGGTAGCGGGCTCCAGGATATCGGGCGCAATACCACCGATCCAGCCACCTAACAGGCCGCCTATCCCTTCCGCGATCAAGCTCGGCGTGGGTGCGTTGTGCGCACGGAACACAGCGACCGTTGCGCCCGTGAGTGCGCCGACGTTTGCGTGTGTCGAACGATCGGGCATCAGCGGCACTCCTGTAGCTTCAGTAGGTTGTCGCGTTCGGTGCTGTCAGCCAAAGTCTTCACGTACTTCGTGCCGCGCAAAGATGTCTGGCCAATCAACCGCGCTTGTGCGGCAGCGACCAGCACGTACGCTTCTCCGCTCTTGTTTACCACGAAATCGTACATCTCGTCACGAGTTGAGAGACCAGTCTCTCCAGTCGCGTCGTTCACCCAGCCAAGATGGCTAATCGCGACATACGGATTTTCATGCTGTCCATTCGCCTTATTGATGCATGTGATTCGAACGGCCACTGTAAGTCTCCTGCCGGCTGCCCCGGCTGCGTGATTATTCTCCTCTTGACGCCAATAGGATCAGGCGCCATTCTATCTGTAGAGAACGCTGCCGCAATCGTTCTCTCGGTTAAGAATATCACCGCAAGGTATTGGTGTCAACTATATAGTACAGTTATGCATATGTTCGTTTTAGATGAAATATGGCCTTAGACGTACGCGCCCTCGGCACGCGAATTGGAGAGCTGCGTGATCTACGGGCTCTCTCGCTCGGCGCGCTCGCGGAGGCCGCGGGGGGTATGGCTAAGAGCTATCTTGCCAAGTTGGAGAGAGGGGAAGTTGAGAACCCCGGGCTAAAGACTCTGAGCGCCATAGCGCGAGCGCTTGACGTCACGGTCGCCGATCTCCTACTGCCCGTAGAGCCACCGCGCGGAACGAAGGGAACAGCCCTCCTCGCAGACCGAGACAATTACGAGCAGATAGTGGCCAACCTGCCGTCTGGTCTGCCGGAATTCTTGGCGGAGATGTCTGAGGCTGGTAGTAGTGTGCCACCCGCGACGGTGCGAGCTCTCGCAATGGCAGAATTCCGGGGCCGTCGTCCAGAGCGGCCATCTGACTGGCGGTTTCTCTACGATGCGTTGGTGCGAAGCATTAGCTCTAAATAGCTCGCGCTGGCGAATACAACCCTCAGATCCGCACCGAGCGTCCACACGTGGTCAATCCTCATCCGAGCGTACAGGCGCTACTCGAAGCAGACGGAGTCGCTGATCCGGTACTCGCCATCCGTCGGCGCGCTCGATCACTGGTTGCTGAGGCAAGTGCGATGGGCTGGGACGGGCCGCCGTTCAGCATGATTGAGTTAGCATCGCTGCGAGGCCTGAAGGTGTCGTCGAGCGGAGGTTTTAACGATGACCAAGATGCATGCGTCACGCCAGGGCTTGTGTTGCTCAACGCACGGAAGCGCGAAGTACGACAACGCTATTCCATAGCGCATGAAGTAGTGCACACGCTCTTCCCTGACTACGAGCAGGAACTACGTCATGCCGGTCAATTATGGCGCCGCGAGGGCGACGACTCAGAGTTCGAGCGGCTCTGCCAAGTGGGGGGCGCTGAATTATTATTTCCGCTCGCCCCGTTTCGCACGGCGGTGACCCAGTCTGGCGTTTCACTGCAAGGCGTGATCGTATTGGCCAAGCAATTTGATGCATCGCTAGAAGCAACGACTCGGCGTCTTGTGGAAGCTGCAACGGGTCGTCTCTTGGGAATCATTCTCCGACCGAAAGATCGGACCACCGGCGAGTGGATCAGCGTCGCCGAAGGAGACGGTCACAGTCCGCGCACGCCGATTGGCGTCGCATGGGCATGGGCAAGCGAAGACTACGGGCCAGTGTACATCACGACGGGTACGTTGCCTCCAAAGGGAGGGGCAGCGGATCGAGCATGGAAGCGCGTGTCACTCGCCCATGGTGCTGTAGTGATCGAGTCGTGCGCGAGCGAGAGCTGGCTATACGCTGGAATAGCGGGGACTTGGGTGAGTGAAGCAATGACAATCCCCAAAGGCAGTCGTGTTCCGCATCAGGTGCTTTGTCTCATGCAACAGGTTACGGCATAGCCAGCATTGCTCGAGCGTGAGGCCCCACACGTCGCGCCAGCTGACGAGACCGGATTCACAGTGCTTCAGAGTTGAAAAGAGATCCGCACGTTAAAGTACGTGCAAGCTGACTCGACTGAACTCAGTGAATATCTAACTGGTGCGCCTCGAGTTCGTAGCGGATGAATGCATCCGTTGATCATATGAGGTTTGCTCGGCTAGGATCGCGTGATTTGTCACCCTAATTCCTTGAGAGAATATTCGAATTGTAGATCCGACATCCCGGATTCGCACAGTCGTTGAAGCGTTGCGATTAACAGGCTGGTTGCGGTGCACCAACAGTCGGATGCGTCACCTAGAAAATCACCCATCTTATCGTCCATCGTATCCAGGTATGCATGCGGGAAATCGATATCGCCGTGAACGAACCGGGATCGGTAATCGTACATCTGGGCAAATTTCTTGCTACCAGTCGGCCGCTGGCCAAGGAACACCGCCGACTTATCCATAAGCTGCTGCTTCGAGCCTTGTCCGCCGACGCAATAGAGCGCTTCCAAAGCTAGAAGTGCCCAAACAAAATCACCGGGTGACGCGTCGCTTGGGCTTGACCTGATCAGAAAGGTGACTGCACTCAAGGCGCGACCAATTCGGCCTGGTACCATGCCGGAATTAAATCCGGGGAGCGAGGTAAGCCATGTCCATACGGCACTAACGTCTAGCTCTTTAATCGGCGGCCACCCAAGATGACGGCCAAACGCAACGGCCTCGCCGATGATCCACGAATACCCGCGGTCTTGGCTAAAGAAGCGGCCATTCCTATACAGATTGGGCGAGTCAAGGTGTACGACCCCTGGCTTTGCAATGTTTAACGCCAGCGCCAAATCGCCGATACGCTGTACGAACTCGTATGTGTAGAGGTTGGCGGTGATCCTCTCGATCGCGCGCCGTGGCAGGTTCGGGTAGTCGCGCCTAACCGCGTCTGCGCCGCCCGGAATTCTCAAGGTCAACCGTACATTCCCCTGCGGAGCTCGTCCTCCACGCGCAAATGCGATGCGTGCCGGGGATCGAGGTATGTCCTTTTTGTGGATCGTCGCTATTTGTATCGGAAGGTCCGGACAGCGGCCAAACTCAACCCCAGCGTAGATGTGTTCGCTTAGCGTTAGGATTTCGGCGATGGCACGCGTTCCTTCGTGTTTATGCTCCTCGTCGATCATGTAAGGTATGACGGCTCTGAGTGTTGCCATTAGGATAATATCCTTCGGTGATCGACTTGCCTCTCTGCGCTGCAAGCTGCAAAATCCACATCGTGGGGACTATGCCCGGGTTGCAGGCCTAATTTACGTGGCGTCTGCAATATGAGTCGCAATCTGCGCGATGCAGGTCGTCACGGTGGAAATGCTGTCACTGGCTCCAGCCGGCGGACGGGCAGCCGCCTTCCTATCGTTGGTACTGGGCCTGTCCCTTGTTCGAGCAAGAACGCTGGAGGTAACCCGCCGTCTGATTTACGTGGGCTAAATCTGATGCGCGATCTATCGTCTCTCGCTTCGCCTGCATCTAATGAGATTCGCTCGTAGGTTAACTGTGCGTTAAGCACGTTCACTCACTCTTTTGTGCATGCCGACTACGGGGCTACTGGGCTACTACGGACTTCTCGGATGGTGGAATGAGGTTCTCGCGAGCAGTGAACAAGAGCGAGTCGAATCAGTATTCGCGCCATTGGGCAACCCACAGCCTCGTCCCCTTACCGAAGGGCCAGTGTATCAAATATTCGGCGAAACGGCCACCGCCGTTAGCCTACTTTCGAGCCTGATCGGATGGCTTCGCACCACGCCTGAGGATTTGGCAATCAGGCACAAGTTGAGGCGGAAGGTCGTTGAGCTTGTCGCCTCCGAGCCTGGTGTAGTCGCCCGCCACTTTGCTCTGCAGGTGTTAATTGGAGAATTCTACCGTGACCGCGAATCGGATCCCTCAGCAATGAAAGCAGCTATCGATGCCTGCCACATGCAAATCGCAATTGCCCCAATGGTTGCTGCATCAATGCGTGGTTCCGGCCAGAATAGTCCACTTCCACGGCACGTGGGCTATGAACAGCTTGCCATCATACTTGAGAAGGCAAAGGATTATCCTGCCGCGATCGCTCTTTGTGAGGAGGCGAAGACGGCGGGCTGGAACTCTGATTGGAACAAACGCATGACACGATGCCAAAAGCGGATGGAGAAAGCGGCAAGAGAGCCGCGAAGTGCCTAGCGACCGGTCGCCGACCAGCAGCCGATCTGTTAATTGCGCGTTCTATTTTTGTTCCGGCTGCGACACAACCACGGGAATTAAGGTCGTGGAATAACTTGACTTTGCGCTTGGCAATGGATCGCGGAGGCGAGCGTTGCCAGGATAACGAGGGTATTGTGCGGTCCTGAATCTGTCTCAACAAACCGGGAGCGGAGCAGGAGGGCGAACAGGTCTCCCCTGCTGCGCAAGATACCTTGTGCACTGCGCCGCAAGCCGCGGCGGAATCAAGCGGCTGGTTGACTCGAGGATTAGCGAACCCGAGAAATCAGGATGTAAACCTCTAATCGGTACGATGCGTACGCATGCGATTCAAGCCTATTCCACCGAATTTCGACTCCTGGCCAAGCCGGACAATTTGTGGGAATTGCGTGAGTGACAACGATCTGAAGCGCTTCATTCGAGACGAAGCTGTTGCCCCGTCCTGCAGCTTCTGCGGTCGCGAAAGTCGCAAGTCGCTTATTGCTGCCGATGCGGACGAATTAGTCGAGCACATCGCGGCATGTCTATCGGCTGAGTATGAGGACGCCGCCGAGCAGGTACCATACGAGTCCCGGGAAGGTGGCTATCAAGCTCGGACCATGGACTCCGAGGACCTGCTTTATGAGGAAGGGCTCGAACGCATTAACGACGAAGCGTTCGACTACATCGCTCAGAATTTACCTGATCTGCCTTGGGTACAACGAGATTTCTTTAGGCTCACACCCTACGATGTTTTGCGGTCTGGTTGGAATAGCTTCGCGGACGCTGTCAAGCATCATACACGGTATCTCTTCTTCACTCCACGTCGAAGCGATTCCTGGGACACGGAGGAGATTAGGCCGGAGCACATGCTCAAGGCACTCGGGCATTTAATTCGGGGTATAGGCCTCGTTAGGACTGTGAAGGCCGGTATGACTCTCGTCCGGGTCCGGGTGCACGCCGAGGGCTTGCATCCAGCGTCTCTTGCAGAGCTTGGCCCGCCGACAAGCGAGCTCGCGCGTTTCTCCAACCGCATGAGTCCCGCTGGTATCTCGATGCTTTACACCGCTGAAGATGCTGATACGGCTATTGCGGAGACGGTTGATGCAGCGAATGGACAGGTGTGTTTGACAATAGCGCAGCTACGGTTAATGGCGTCGATTCGAGTGGTCGATTTCGTGAGACTCCCTCGCCGTCCGAGCATTTTCACGCCGAACATCACTCGCCAAGAGCGCGCTGCACTACGCTTCATACATTCGTTCGCCAGCGACCTCAGCAAGCCGGTTAAGAGAGACGGTATGGAGCACGTCGGCTATGTACCGACTCAGGTTGTGACAGAGTATCTGCGCTTTCGATTTCGTTCGCGCGGCGCACCCGTGCAAGGCATCCGCTACAGCAGCGCACGCCGATCGGGCGGCGTGAATGTAGCAATCTTCGTCGGGCATGAAGACCTTCAGCCGTCACCCTTCGGAGAAGCTAGTCCGATCGTATTGGATCTTGAGTCAGCCGAGTGTCGCCACATGTGAACTTCGGTGAGAGAACCCTACTGCAGTCGACGGCGGGATTTCCCATAATGACCGACCAGGCATGGTCTGGCCCCACTCCGAGTCGCGCGCAGACCAGTGGGATCCAGTGGCTCGGCATCCGCGATGCATCCTGCTCGATTCACGGACGCCGAGCGTGCGATCGCGGTCGAGCGACTGAGACAGTATGAATATCAGGGCACGTTGCCCGTCTATCGATGTGCCACCGGCCGGCTCTCAAGCGAGACATCCCGAAAACGTTTAGGGGGTGAGGTAGCGGCACCTCGACGCCGTCCATCGCAGCGGGTCGCCCACTTTATGGGATCACCAGTCACGGGCTCGAGATACGAAGTTCCAAGTTCTCAGCGAGCGCAACATCGCCAACTTTACGTGCAAGTCGGATCAGCGCTTCGACCTGCTCCCGTCGGAGTTCGAGGCTAACAAGGTCAGCAACTTCGCCGGCCGGGTCCGAAACTTCGATGTCCGGCACACCAATCGGATTGGTGTGCACCGTCGCATAGCCAGCAAGGACAAGCAAGTATGCGAGAAGGTCTTGAAAGACATGTCCGGCCACTGCAGCACCGTGCCTGTCGATTATCGCTTTCACCGAGTTTCTGTGTTCGAGCTCCAGGACGTCGGCACCGAGGACGTGTTCCGCGAGTCTTCCGGACTCGTGTAAAGCACTCAATTCGTTTTGCAGTGCGTCATGGCCAGCGAGTGCCAACTGCCCGAATGCCGCCAAGAATGCCGGCCACGTGCGCTCGACGTGGTCTCGCACTCCGGCGAGCCAGGGCTGGGTCTTTTCGATTCGCCGCAAGTCGTGCACGCCGAGGCTCGTCGTTTCGCTTCCGCTAGAACGGAAGCTCTCTTCAGCGTCGACGATAAACCACCGGCCATCAACAGCATGCTCACCGCACCAGAATAACGCGGCTACTGCTCCGACCGCAGCGCGGTTGCTACGGAGCAGCGCCTCGCGCTCACGCCTTGGAATGGAAATGGTCGTCCCAGTAGTGAACTTCACCTCGACCCGAAGAACACTAGGAAGCCGCGGCAGCGGGTGGGTGTTTTCTCCTGCCTTCACCGCGGCTTGGGCATCGCAGTGGACACCTCCGGAGACCGATCCCAGCCAGTGATATGATGAACTACACAGTCCTTGTCGAAACCGGCATCGCGAAGGAGTGTAACGAAGTCTTCGTCCTGAGTGGAGACTACCAGCTGCTTGTGCGAGCTGAGTTCGGCTACAACCTTCGCCATCGCCTCCTTTCGCTTATGGTCCAGATTCTGGGTGGGGTCATCGACGTAGAGCACGTCGAGCGAGTGCTGACTGGATTCTGCCAGCGCGAAAAACAACGCTAGCGCGGCGGCCGTCATTTGACCGTCAGAGAGCACCAGGCGCGCCTCGCGAGCGGACTTGGAGACGGTCGAACTGCTGACTTCGAAGGAATAGTCCACCTTGTTGGCTTTCACAGCAGTCTTCACTTCAAGGCGGTCGAAAAGTGGGTGCTGGACAAGCTTGCCGTAAAGTTCCTGGGCACGCGGACCG
>Ga0207933_1001050_pt1 | contig 22915 bp, 18 predicted proteins | sample NGESurdeep092012_4_FD_184488 | JGI IMG/M metagenome (GOLD analysis project Ga0207933, IMG submission 184488) | Arctic peat soil microbial communities from Barrow, Alaska - NGEE Surface sample F53-3 deep-092012 (SPAdes) | ecosystem: Environmental > Terrestrial > Soil > Wetlands > Peat ...
GATCTACGTCGCACGCACGGAGGAGGACGCAAAAGCGCAGGCGCAGGCAAGCGGCGACTTCACCCCGCTGCGTCGCGACGAGGACGTGCTAGACACTTGGTTTAGCTCGGGACTCATTCCGTTTAGCGCATTGGGATGGCCCGATGCAACAGCCGATCTCGAGACCTACCTGCCTTCGTCGACGCTCGTCACAGGATTCGACATCATTTTCTTCTGGGTCGCGCGCATGATCATGCTGAGCCTCCATTTCACAGGCAAAGTGCCCTTTCGTGATGTCTACATCAATGCATTGGTGCGCGACGCCGAAGGCCACAAGATGTCGAAGTCGCGCGGCAATACGCTCGACCCCATCGATCTCATCGAGGGCATTTCGCTCGAAGCCCTGGTGGCCAAATCCACCCAGGGTTTGCTCCTGGCCGGCCACAAAACGAAGGTCGAGCGCTATGTTAAGAAACACTATCCCCAGGGTATCCCCGCCTTTGGCGCCGATGCGCTGCGCTTTACCTTCGCCTCACAAGCGACCTTTAGCCGCACCCTGAATTTCGATTTGAGCCGATGCGAGGGCTATCGTAATTTCTGCAACAAGCTTTGGAATGCCACCCGCTTCGTGTTGATGAATACCGAAGGCCAGGATTGCGGACTCGACGCGCACCAACCCGACCAATGCACGCCGCAAGGCCTGCTCGATTTCTCAATGCCGGATCGCTGGATCGTGAGTCAACTGCAGCGCGCTGAAGCGGATGTCGCGCAGGGATTCGCGCAATACCGATTCGATAACATCGCCGGCACGATCTACCGCTTCGTCTGGGATGAATACTGCGATTGGTATTTGGAACTCGCCAAAGTCCAAATGCAAAATGGCACGCCGGCGCAACAGCGCGCGACGCGACGGACCTTGGTGCGCGTGCTCGAGACAGTGTTGCGTCTGGCACACCCCATCATTCCATTCGTCACCGAAGAGTTGTGGCAAAAGGTCGCCCCATTGGCCGGCCGCAGCAAACCGGGGGCCGCCAACTCGATCATGGTGCAGGCTTATCCGGTCTCTCAGACCGAAAAGATCGATGCGGTGGCCGAGGCGTGGATGGCCCAAATGAAGGCGTGCATCGATGCCGTTCGAATCCTACGGAGCGCCATGGCCATCGCACCGGCGACGCGCGTTCCGCTCGTGGCCGTGGCCGAGAGCGAGTCGGCGCGTGTGCACCTGATGCAGTTCAGACCGTATCTGGAGGCCCTGGGACGATTATCGGAAGTCTCGATCGCGGCCGATCTACCGAAAGACAGCGCCGCGCCCGTACAGGTCGTGGACGAATTCAGACTCATGCTGAAAATCGAGATCGACGTCGCTGCCGAATGCGAACGTCTGACCAAAGAAATCGCCCGGCTCACGAGCGAGTCAGACAAGGCCGAGTCGAAATTGGCCAACACGTCATTCGTCGAAAGGGCACCCGCGGCCGTCGTCGCGCAGGAACGTGAGCGCTTGGTCCAGTTCGCCGCAACGCTTGGGAAACTGCGCGAACAACGGGCCCGTCTGGGTTGTGTTTGATCGCTGCAGGACCGCAGTTATTGCAAACGCATCGAAGAGGACTTGGGCAGGACGGTTATCCGACCCGTGCCGTCTTCCACTTTCACCGTCTGTCGGTATCGCTAGAATCCAGTGTTTTCCGATGACGAACAGGCACGATTCACAACCAATCAAGGCTTACACCCAGCCAGACGCCGATGAATTTGCCCGCACATCAAGATCGTTGTCATAAATGGTCTTGTGAGAGAGGTAATCCGTTAGGGCCACGCACAGGGCGGCGGTTTGTTCCCGCGTCTCACCGCGATAGTCGGCCATGAGCGATTCGAGAATGACGGTCAGCGGATAGGTCTTGCCCTTCGCACGCTGGGGTGTGAACACGCGATCGCATGTGGCAGCGCCACAACTGAACCGTCTCAAGCTTCTTTTAGCGTTTGCCTTCGCGGCTGACGTGGCTGCCGTTGCAGACGATGCAGGTTATGAGAGCCGGGGCACCCCGAGTCGATCAAAGTAGGCAATGGTCAGTACCGAGTTGATCAGCCGGTAGGCATTTCGCCATCCACTGCGAGCATTGCCCGCCACCCGACGCGCCACGGTTTCCGCGCCCCAAGGGCTTTCAATTCCCGATGCATCGTCGTGCCACGCTTCCAGTGCTTGAGTTGTATGGCCCGTAGCCGGTGTCGCACCATTCGTCCAGCGTGCGCCAGACCCTCGGGGTTTGCGACAAACGGAAGTATCTTTCTTACCGTGCGATTGGGTGCCGCATCAAAGCTGTGGGCAAATGCTCGGTAAAAGATGTAGGCCGGGGTAGGCGTCTATGCGCGCGACGGTGGCGCAATCGCTTGCTATTAAATTTTATTGGAACCGCATATCGATATCCGCCAGGTTCTCAATCAACGGGCTTCGCATCAACGGTTAGCGCCGACGCAATAGATGAACCCAACCACCTTCGATCTCCACCTGCCGCATCAATTCATTACCCGTTTGGCGCGCAAACGCTTGGAAATCCCGCACTGAACCCGGATCGGTCGAAATGACTTTCAAGACCTCACCTTTTTCCATATCCGACAGCGCTTTTTTGGCCCGCAGAATTGGCAATGGACAATTCAAGCCGCTGGCATCCACTTCCTTGTCGAATTCAAGTACAGCCATCGTCGATCACCTCAAAGATACGGCGTATCCGTTCGTTTCAACCGGTCGCCTCGGGTTCGCAGACGTCTGGAGGCAAGTCGATGAACTCGACCGGTACGCCGCGCGAGCGCAGCCAGTCCGCCATCGCTAACCCCGTCCCCCATACGCTAGGGCCGCAGACGTTCCAGCCCAATGAGCCGGTACTCATCCAACTCCTCGCCCAATTGTACCGTTCCAGACGCCGTCGCGTGAAAAACGATGAGCACCTCGTATTTACGTGAATTCTTAGACACCAACGAGGCTGGTCGAGACGATGCCGAGATACGTCTCCTCGTTCAATTCACGGGCGAGCCCTTCTTCGACCGACCGGCCATGCAAAGACTCCGTTCACGCGCCGCTGGCGGTCGATGCCCATATGCTTGAGCGAGACCGATCAACCCCGGGAGAGACGATCAACTGCCCGCTGTTCTCGAAAAAATGAATCCCTTGTCGAACAGCTGCGCCTCGTCCGCCAGCAGATCCTGCAGCGAACTCTGCGTGCCCTCGATCTGGCTGGAGAGTACAGCCTCCTTGCGCACATACATGAAGACAAAGAGGTCCGGGTTCGGCAATGTCAGCACCGACCCGTCGAGCCGCCCCGGAGCGCGGTCGGCGGCCGAAAGCAGACCCTGCAATTCGCCGGTCAGTGCGACCGCGGGCTTGCGGTGGCAGCGGCGCCGGCACGAAGGCGCGATAGCCTGTCGACTGGGCGATGTACGGCCCAGATCGTGTCGAGAGTCCAGCGCCAGTCTCCATCCAGATCGCAGCCTTTCATAAGGGTCGAAATCGACGCCATGTGATAGGCTGCGTTTAACAAGAACGAAAACTATGGCCTTATTTTAGTTTCGTGAGGCCAGTCGCTCGGGCACGCGACCGGTGGATCGGCGTACGGCGCCTAATCGCCCGCCGGGTTGGCAACCGCCAGCGGCGGAAACGCCCCAGCGAGCGCCTTCTCCATCGCCGCGATCAGGCGCGACGCTGATCATGCGCTACCCGCCCAGCGGTGACCTGGCCTCCTGGTCAATGGGCCCGAGCGCGATCAACCGAAACTCACACGACTCCGGAACTGCGATGCTACGTGAGATGTCGGCGCAGCATGCTGCTGTTCTGGACGAATCCGAGGTGCTGGCCCATCCTGTTGAATGGCGACTGGGCATTAGTGGTTGAGCGGGCTCCCGTGCGACCCACATAGTAGAGCGCCGATCCCCTCTGGCGGCGTGACTTCCCAGACATAGATCCAGAAGCCCCGTTGAAGGATAGACATTTACGGGATGTTGTACGAGATACGCTCTTTGGCCCATCGTTCCACGCTGGCCAGGGCACCCGAAAGCTTGGCCGGATCATTTCCTCCAGCCTGTGCCATGTCGGGCTTGCCACCCCCTTTGCCACCGACCTGCTGGGCAACAAAATTCACCAGATCGCCCGCCTTGATGCGCGCCGTCGCGTCCGCAGTCACCCCCGCGATTAGAGAAACTTTGCCATCGTTGACCGTACCCAAGACAATGGCCGCGCTTTTTAACTTGTCTTTCAGTTTGTCGAGCGTCTCTCGCAGTGACCTCGAATCGACGCCATCGAGCGCCGCAGCCAGGACCTTGATCCCGCCCACATCAACGGCCTGTGCTGCCAGTTCATCCCCCTGGGTCGCAGCCAACCGAGATTTGAGGCGCGATAGTTCGCGCTCGAGCGACTTGACGTTCTCCAGCACTTGACCGACGCGCCCGTTCAGTTCTTCCGGCGACGCTTTCAGCGAAGCGGCCGCCTGCTGCACTTGTACATCGAGGCGTTGCACGTAAGCCAGAGCACCCTCCCCCGTGACAGCTTCCACACGTCGAATACCGGCGGCCACGCCACTTTCCGCAACGATCTTAAAAAGACCGATATCACCCGTGCGGTTCACATGCGTACCGCCGCAGAGCTCGCGTGAACTGCCGATCTCGAGAACGCGCACCTCGTCGCCATACTTCTCACCGAACAGGGCCATGGCGCCTTGACCGAGCGCCTCATCGTATTTCATGACGCGCGCAGATGTGGCCACATTCTCCAGGATCTCGCCATTGACCAACTGCTCGACACGAGCGATCTCGGTCCGTGTCAGCGGCGCGCCATGAGCGAAATCAAAGCGCGTTTTATCGGCATCGACAAGGGATCCGCGCTGTTGCACATGTTCGCCCAAAACGTCGCGCAGCGCCTTGTGCATGAGATGGGTCGCCGAATGATTGCGCATGGAACTGCGGCGTGTCTTGGCGTTCACTTGCGCAGTCAATGAGGCGCCCGGCGCAAGCGTGCCCTGGATGAGACGGCCATGATGCCCAAACGTGTCGGCCTGAATTTTTTGCGTGTCGGTCACCTCGAACACGACACCTGCCGCCACAAGGCGCCCCGAATCCCCCACTTGCCCGCCCGACTCCGCGTAGAACGGCGTAGTGTCGAGAACGATAATCGCATCCTCGCCCTCATCCAACGCCAGGACGGCCACACCCCGGACATAAATTGCAGTCACCCGGGCTTGCGCAGTCAGCGCTTCATACCCGACAAAATGGGTTTTGGCGCCCGCGTACTCCAACTGCTGGGCCGATTTGAACTTGCCAGCGCTGCGCGCACGGTCACGCTGGCGCTCCATCGCTGCCTCGAAGCCCGCCACATCGATGCCGACATTGCGTTCGCGGCCAATGTCGGCCGTCAAGTCCAGCGGAAATCCGTACGTGTCATAAAGATTGAAGACGGTCTCACCGTCCAAAATCCGCTCGCGCTCGGGGGGAAGTGCCGCCAAGGCGCTTTCAAGCACTTTCAGGCCATGCTCGAGCGTTTCGCCAAAACGCTCCTCCTCCTGCTTGAGGACTCGCTCTACCCGGCCAGCCGCCTCAGTCAATTCCGGATAGGCCGCCCCCATCTCGAGAACGAGATCTTTTACCAGGCGATGGAAAAACGGCTGGCTCTGGCCCAGCTTATGGCCATGGCGCAGCGCACGGCGGATGATGCGCCGAAGCACATAGCCACGCCCTTCATTCCCCGGAATGACGCCGTCGACGATGAGAAATGAGCAGGCCCGGATATGATCTGCGATCACCTTCAACGAATTATTCGACAAATCGGCCGTCGAGGTCTCCCGTGCGGCCGCTCGGATCAAACGCTGAAACAGGTCGATCTCGTAATTGCTGGACACGTGTTGCAACACCGCGGTCAGGCGTTCGAGACCCATGCCGGTGTCCACGCACGGCTTCGGCAGCGGCGTCAAGGTAAATGTCTGGGTCGAAGGATCGATCTGGCGATCGAATTGCATGAACACGTTGTTCCAGATCTCGATGTACCGATCGCCGTCCGCGTCTCCGCTGCCGGGTGGCCCACCCGTCACGCCTGGGCCATGATCGAAAAAGATCTCCGAACAGGGTCCACACGGACCCGTGTCGGCCATCTGCCAAAAATTATCGGACGCGTAAGGAGCACCCTTGTTGTCGCCAATTCGCACCACGCGCTCCGGTGCCATGCCGATGACCTTGACCCAGATGTCATAAGCCTCGTCGTCGGTCTCATAGACCGTCGCCCAGAGCCGCTCAGGGTCCAGGCCGTAAACCTGGGTCAAGAGTTCCCAGGCCCAAATGAGCGCGTCACGCTTGAAATAGTCGCCAAACGACCAGTTGCCCAGCATCTCAAAAAACGTGTGGTGTCGTGCCGTATACCCGACATTCTCCAGATCATTGTGCTTGCCACCGGCACGCAAGCAGCGCTGTACCGATGCGGCGCGGACATAGGGCAACTTCTGCGTCCCGAGAAAGACGTCCTTGAACTGCACCATGCCCGAGTTCGTGAACAGAAGGGTCGGGTCATTGGCCGGCACGAGCGACGAGGAGCGCACGATGGTGTGCCCCTTGGCTTCATAGAAGGCCAGGAACTTGGCGCGAATGTCAGCAGCTTTCATCGATTGGTTCAGGCATCGGTCAGAAATAGATCGCGTTTGCGCGAAAATGGGCGTTAGATTATAAGCGATGCGTCTTTCCTCTAAGGAAGATGTCGTCAGGCGCGACGAAAAGCGATCGCCGCCAGGGCGCCGCCCCAGTCGCATGGATTAACATCAATGGCCCGGAAGGGAGATCGTCTTGGCACTGATTCTTGCGCTGGACCAAGGCACCACCAGTTCGCGGGCCATCATCTTCGACGAAAATGGCAATGTGTGCGCTCTCGCGCAAAAGCCATTGACCCAGATCTACCCGCAACCCGGGTGGGTCGAGCATGACCCCAATGAAATCTGGGAAACGCAATTGACCTGCGCCCGTGAAGTATTGTCAAAGGCGGGCAAAACAGCGTCAGAACTCGCGGCCATCGGAATCGCCAATCAGCGCGAGACGACCCTGTTATGGGACCGCAAGAGCGGTCAGCCGATTCACAACGCGCTGGTGTGGCAGGACCGGCGCGGCACCCCCTGGTGTGAACAGCAGCAAGGCCGCGGCGTTGCCCTGGCAGTGCAGGCCAAGACAGGCCTCGTGCTCGATCCGTATTTTTCAGCGAGCAAGATCGCGTGGCTTCTGGATCATGTCGACGGCGCGCGCGGGCGTGCGGAGCGGGGTGACCTGGCGTTTGGAACCATCGATAGCTGGCTTCTGTGGAAGCTGACCGGCGGGCTGCACGCGACCGATCCCAGCAACGCCTCGCGCAGTCTTCTGTTCAACATCCATCGCGGCCAATGGGCGAGCGAATTGTGCGACACATTTGCCATCCCGGTCGAGCTGCTGCCTGAAGTGCGCCCATCGTCGGGCGACTTCGGCGAGTCGTTACCCGAGTGGCTCGGGGCGTCGGTCCCGATCCGCGGCATCGCCGGCGACCAACAGGCCGCGCTTTTCGGGCAAGGGTGCTTGGGGCCCGGTGAAGTCAAAAACACGTACGGCACAGGCTGCTTCATGCTGATGCACACCGGCACTACGGCCACGCCATCGGCTCACGGCCTCTTGACCACAGCCGCCGCGCAGCCCGACAGCACCATCCAGTTCGCGATGGAAGGCAGTGTTTTTTCGGCCGGATCGGCCGTGCAATGGCTACGCGACGAACTGCGCATCATCGAGCAGGCAGCCGACATCGAGGCGCTGGCCGCGACCGTTGCCGATACCGGCGGTGTCTATTTCATCCCGGCTTTCACGGGCTTAGGCTCGCCGTATTGGGATGCCCAGGCCCGCGGCGCCATCGTCGGTCTGACGCGGGGCACGAATCGCGCGCATCTGGCGCGCGCCGCGCTCGAAGCGATCGCGCTACAGTCAACCGAACTGCTGGCCGCCATGAAGGCCGACACACGCCTGCCGCTCACCGAATTGCGTGTCGACGGCGGCGCGTCGGCCAACAACCTTCTCATGCAGATGCAAGCCGATCTTCTGGGGATTACGGTACTGCGTCCGCGTGTGCAAGAAACGACCGCCCTGGGTGCGGCTGATTTGGCTGCGGTTGGCGCGGGAATCTGGTCCAACGCGCGCGATCTGGTGGCATCGCGCCGTGCCAGTGCCACCGATCGTCGTTTCGAACCCAAGGCGTCACTTGATTGGGCCGAAGCGAAACTCGATCAATGGCACCAGGCCGTCAAACGCTGCCTGACCCAACCGGGCCGCTGACTCGCTCCCGGCAAAAATCACTCGCCGCACACTGGCGAGGTTACCAAGCCTTTTAGCCGCGCCCGACTCGACCCACTTTCTCTTCTTCACGGCCATGGAATTTAACCATCTCATCGAGATCAACGACCCGCACAACCCCTTTATCTGCCCCCTGACACGGGACCAGGTCTGGCGCGGACTGGTGCAAAGAGCCGAGGACCCCCGCTCTTTCGTTTTGGGTCTGGATCGCTGCATCGTGACGGAGCGCCTGCCGGATGGCCTGCAACGGGAATTGTCGTTTGGCGAACTTCGAGTCCTGGACCGCGTCACGTACGAGGCGCCCTGGCGCGTGCGCTACGATACAGAGCCGACACCCGATACGCCGGCCGCCACCTTGACGATGTCGATCGAAGAACCTGGCGAAGGCGCACTCTTTGTGCGCTTTGAGTACGACAGCGGCGAGGCCGCACCCCAGGGCAGCGTCGAGGCTCTCTACGATGACTTCCGTCGCAATGCGTACGAACAAGCTGACATCGATACGATTGCACGCATTCGTCAACTCGCCGACGAAGGCCGACTCGACGACCCGGTCAATTCATGACGGCGCCATAAAAGTCCGCACCAATGAGATCAATGCGGTCGGTACAAAACGCGTCGACGCCCCAGACCAGAAGTTCACGCGCGCGTTCAATCGTGTTGACCGTGTAGCAGAAAATTCCGAGTCCGGCATCCATCACGGGCCGCACCATCTCAGGCCCCAAGAAACGGTGATTGCAATGCAGCGAGACACATTCGAGCGCGGCAAGTCGCGCCTGCCAATCGGTGGGCACCTGATCGAATAAATGACCGCGCGCGAACTCAGGAGCGGCGCCTGCCGCAGCCGCGAGAGCCTCACTACTGAAGGACGAGAAAAGCGGCCGCGTTTCGTCGTCCGCCGCGTCAGCGTAGAGGCGACGCGAGACGTCCGCTACGACTTCTCCGGTGCGACGCTCAAACCCGGGCGCAGGCTTGATTTCGACGTTCATGAAAATACCGTGGGCGCGGCAGAACCGGACCACGTCTTCATAAAAAGGCACCGTCTGCGCGGCAAATGCAGCCCCATACCAGCTGCCGGCGTCCAGTGTCGCGAGTGTCGCCGCCGGAGTTGCGCTGACCGAACCCGGACCCCGCACGGTACGTCCGAATTCGGCGTCGTGCATCAGAACCGGCACTTCGTCCAAAGTCAGCATGACATCGAATTCGACCGCCCGAAAGCCGCGTCCCCAACCGATCTCAATGGCCGCCAGCGTATTTTCGGGTGCCAGGGTGCCACCGCCCCGATGCGCCAGAATACGGGGATAGGGCCAGCGCGTCATACGGGCTTTTTGGCTTTGATGATGTGTCGCGGCGCCAACCGTAATACGGGCCTTACCGGGCGCACAGCCTCGCGCAAGACCGCGTTGCCCATGTGTACCGCGTCATCCAGCGCTTCCTTGGGCGCCTCATGGCCGGCCCAAACGGCCTCGAGTTGAGAGTCGATCACATCGCGCACTTTCCAAAGCGCGGGTAGACTCTCCCCGCGCAACTCCGCGCCGCCCGTTTCGGAAGCAATCTTCATAACCTGGGCCAAGCCGGGCGCGCGCGCATAGGCATTGGAAGCCTCGGACGCCGCAAAAGCCCCTGTCGTTAACGGCAACGAACCGGTCTTTTGGGTCCATTCGGCCGCCGCTACCGGCGTTGCCAAATAGGCCAGAAATTCGGCGGTGGCTCGATATTCGGCCGGCTTTTTGCCATCCATGGCCCATAGGCCAGAACCGTTGACCAGCGTATTAAATGGCGTGTGCGTGGCCTCGGCATAGAACGGCAGGGAAGCGACCCCCAAATGGAACGAAGCCTTCGACAAAATCGCGCCGATGGCGTCGCTACCGGTGGTCAGCGTCGCACACTCGCCGGATGCAAAGCGCGCATCCCCTTCACGTTCGCGCCCTGAGTACTTGAACAGGGCACTTTTCAACCAGCTCTCGAGCAGCGCGACGTGGCGCACGTGAAGCAGATCATTGAACGTCAACACCGCACCTGCGCCGGCCAGGCCGTTGTCCTTGGTCGCAAACGTCTCGCCGTCCCATGTCGATAGATTCTCAATATGGATCCACGACTGCTCACTGCTGGTATAGGGGCAGGCCACGCCGTTCCCCCCGGCTTGCAACGCCAACAACTGCTTCTGCAGCTCGGGCCACGTGCGCGGCGGCGAGTCCGGATCCAACCCGGCCTTCCGATACGCATCCCGGTTATAGAGGAATACAGGAACCGCAGCGAGTAACGGGAACCCAAGCAGACGTCCGTGCGCATCCTTCATGAATCGGGCGGTGGCAGGTAGAAAAAAACTGAAGTCGTGTGACTTCACCAACGGCAAGATCTCATAAATCGGACGCACGCCCGCCCGGATCGACAAAAGTCGATCGGTCTGTTCATTTTGAACCTGCAAGAGATCCGGCGCGCTCTTGGTATGCATCGCAAAGATTCCGGCATCGAACGTCTGCGCTGCAGTCCCTTTGTACTGAAGGGTCACATGAACTTTCTTCTGCCCGGCATTGAACCGTTCGACCAGTTCGGTAAAGGTATCCGCCGGCACACCCTGCATCGAGTGCCAGACCTCGATCTCGGTGGCGGCCTGCGCTGGCATACCCAGTACACAGCCCAGTGCCACCCAACAGGCGGCTACGGCAATGATGGGAGATCGCATTTCATTGTCCTTACGAGCATAAAGACCGGATTATAGCCACCGATGTTTGCCGCGACGGCAAAGCGACTATCCGCGCGCACCCGCGGGCCCCATGAGACGCTTGTCGTCGAATAGCGGATTGATGCAGGCGTTGGTGATGTGATCGCGCCAGAGGCCGCCGATAAAGAGATACTCGCGCGCCAGCCCTTCCCGCACAAAGCCCAAGCGCGCCAATAACCGCGCGCTGCGCTCGTTCTCCTCCAGATGATTGGCCTGCACCCGGTGCAAGCCTTTGACCTCGAACATGTAGTCGATCGCCGCCCGCAGCGCCTCGAACATGAGGCCTTGCCCCTCACGCTGCGCGTCGATCTGATAACCCAGCATGCAGCTCTGAAAGGGTCCCCGGAAAATCTGCGAGAAACCGATGCGCCCGAGGATCGGTGCATCCTTCATGGCGAGATCGAACACATCAAAGCGGACAGCGCGATCGGCGTGAAAGTCCTCGACCGAGCGTGCAAGATTGCGGCGCCAGAACGAAACGGTATAAAAATCTTCGGGCGCAGGCGGATCCCACCGCTCGAAATGCGCCTGATTTCGCGTAAAAAAGAGAACCGTTTCAGCCTCGTTTCCCGGTCGCGCGTGACGCAAGCAAAGGCGCTTGGTCGCGATTTCGGGCAGTGCCAGTTCAGGCAATTTGGGCGACCTCGTCGAAAGACAGGCGAATATTGCGGGGAAAAAGTTTGGAACTGTCACCATAGCCCAGATTGATGAGAAAGTTCGAGCGAACAGGCGTGCCGGCAAAAAACGCCGCGTCCACCTTGGCGTTGTCAAAACCTGACATCGGGCCGGCGTCAAGGCCCAGGGCGCGCGCGGCCAATATCAAGTACGCCCCCTGCAAAGTGGAATTACGAAAGGCTGTTGCGTAGGTCAGTTCGTCCTTGCTCTCGAACCAACTCTTGGCATCGGTGTGCGGGAATAGTTTCGGCAGATGCTGGTAGAAGGTCATATCCATGGCCACGATGACGGTGACCGGCGCGGCCATCGTCTTTTCCTGGTTGTTGGCCGACAGGCTCGGTTTGAGTTTCTCCTTGGCCATTTTCGATTTCACGAAGACGAATCGAGCCGGACTCGAATTGGCCGAGGTTGGACCCATCTTCGCCAGGTCATAGACTGCGCGCAACAACACGTCCGATACCGACCGGTCCTGCCAACCGTTGTGGGTGCGGGCATGCCGAAACAATTGATCCAGAAGCACATCGTCAGGTCGGGTCATGGCAATCATTGATGGGGAAGGAAAGAGGCATTCTAAGGGAGCGCCGATTGGCACGGGCCGGCCGCGCGGCCGGCCCCAAGCGGTTCGACCGGATATCCACGCCCGCGGCTCTTATGATAGTGTGGGCGCGCTTGAGAAGACCGACTCAGGCAAGTATTGCGATCCCTTTCTCCTCTCCTCCTCCAATGACTTTATTCGACTGGCGCAACCCCTATTCAAGCCTGCGCTCACCGGTATTTGCGCGCAACGTGGTTGCAACCTCGCACCCGCTGGCCGCGCAAGCGGGCCTATCGATGCTGCAGCGCGGCGGCAATGCCGTCGATGCCGCCATTGCCGCCGCAGCAGCGCTGACCATCGTCGAACCGGTCTCCAACGGCCTGGGCAGCGACTGTTTCGCAATTCTGTGGGATGGCCACGCGCTGCATGGCTTGAATGCGTCGGGTGTCGCCCCCGCAGCATGGGACTTGGCCTACTTCCAAAAGAAACCCCAAGGCGCAATTCCCGAGCGCGGTTGGGACTCCGTCACGGTACCGGGTGCTGTCGCCGGCTGGGCCGCGCTTTCAGAGCGCTTCGGCAAGCTCGCGTTTGCCGACCTGCTGGGGCCCGCAATCGATTTGGCTGAACGCGGGCATCCGGTCGCCACCATCGTTGCGCGCAAATGGAACGCTCAGGCCGACGCCTTAAAGCACCACCCCGGGTTCGCCCAGGCGTTCATGCCGTTTGGCCGCGCTCCGCAGCCGGGTGAGAAGTTCGTTTTTCCGGCGGCGGCCGCCACCCTACGCAAAATCGCCGAAACCCGAGGTGACGCCTTCTATCGCGGGGAAGTCGCACAGGCGTTGGTCGACCATGCGCGGGAACATGGCGCCGCCATGCGCCTGTCGGATCTCGAGTGTTTCCGTCCGGAGTGGGTGACCCCGATCTCCAAGGCGTATGCGGGCTATACGGTCCACGAAATTCCCCCGAACGGGCAAGGAATCGCGGCCCTCATGGCCTTGGGCATGCTAGACGGCCTCGACCTGGCGCAATATCCGGTCGACTCCGTCACTTCGCTGCACCTGCAAATCGAGGCCATGAAGCTCGCGTTTTCCGATGTCTACCGCTGGGTCGCCGATAGTGACGCGATGACCGAGGTCCGCGCCCACGATCTTCTGGACGATGCTTACCTTCAGAGCCGGGCGCGACAAATCGACCGACGACGCGCAGGCGACTTCTCGGCCGGCACCCTGCCCCGCGGAGGGACGATCTACATGAGTTGTGCCGACGAGAGCGGCATGATGATCAGTTTTATTCAGTCCAACTATATGGGTTTTGGCAGCGGCGTCGTGGTCCCTGGTATCGGCGTGAGCCTGCAAAATCGCGGCTATGGGTTTTCTCTCGATCCACGGCACCCGAACGTCGTGGCGCCCGGCAAGCGGCCGTTTCATACCATCATCCCGGCGTTTTTGACGAAGGATGGTCGCGCGCAAATGAGTTTCGGGGTCATGGGGGGCAATATGCAACCTCAGGGTCACCTGCAAACCCTCGTCCGTATGTTGACTTACGGTCAGCAGCCGCAAGCGGCCTGCGACGCGCCGCGCTGGAAGGTCAACCAGGGCATGTCCCTCGATTGCGAATCAACGTTGCCTCAGGCCACCGTCGAGGGACTAATGCAAATGGGTCACCGCATCGAATCCATCCCCGATGCCTACATGGATTTCGGGGCCGGACAATTCATCTGGAAGCTGTCAGAGGATCGGGACCAGGGCTACGCCGCTGCCAGCGATTCACGCCGCGATGGGCAGGCCGTCGGTTTTTGATCCCGCATCAGCCCGTTATGAACGGGGGCTGTCGCCCAGAAACGCACCTTGTCGGACAGCTGGCCGAAGGCCAAAACAAGGCGCTTAATACAAAATAAGCTTACAATCGGTAAATGTACTACAATAAATACACTAATATTTAGTTGTAGGCACGCCATGCTGCTTGAATTCCGCGTCCGCAATTTTCGCTCAATCCGCGATGAGCAGGTCATCAGCATGGTCGCTTCCAAGGACAAAAAACTAGCCGCCACGCATCTGGCCCCAACCGGACTGAAGAATCCGTCCCATGTTACGCGTAGCGCCGTCGTGTACGGCCCCAACGCAAGCGGTAAGTCGACGCTGCTTTTGGCGCTGCATTTCATGCGCGGCGTAGTGGCAGAATCCGCCACCAACTTGCAACTCGGCCAAACTTTCAACGTTCAGCCATTTCGCCTGGACGCTGATTGGGCAACGAAAGCGACCGAGTTCGAAGTCAGCTTCGTCCTGGGTGGCGTACGTCATCAATATGGCTTCATGCTCACACATGAACGCATCGTGGACGAGTGGCTGTTGGTATATCGCACCTCCAAGCCTCAGCAATGGTTCCGCCGCCACTTCGACGAAAAAACGCAAAGCACGACCTACGAGTTCAGCACACATCTTACTGGCCCGCGCAAGCTTTGGCAGGAAACTACCCGGCCCAACGGGCTATTTTTGTCCACCGCCGTGCAGCTCAATAGTGAACTCTTGGGGCCGATATTCCGCTGGCTTATTGAACAACCTGTGTACTTTGGCGCCGGGTTGGGCCCACCTCCGGACTTCACCACCGCGCTGCTCCAGAACGAGACTAGCCAGCACGCGGTAAGCGAGTTTCTAGCCTCTGCAGATATCAGCATCAGCGACGTGGTGACCGTGCCGCGCCAGGGTATCCGCCAGAACATCATGTTTGGGCCGGAGGGCGCACAAGTCACCCGCGAAGAGCACGAAATGCTCATGCCACAATTCGTACACGAAACCGACCATGGCTCCGCCACCTTCGAATTTCACGAAGAGTCCCAGGGCACTCAGCGTCTGTATGCGATGGCCGCCCCCGTGCTCGACGTGCTCAAGCATGGGCGATTGCTTATCGTCGACGAACTCGACAGCAGCCTGCACCCTTTGCTCGTACGCAGACTAGTACGTCTGTTCCACCAACCGGAACACAACCCGCTGGGTGCGCAGTTGCTTTTCACCACCCACGACACCTCGCTGCTCGACCGGACTTTGTTCCGGCGCGACCAAATTTGGTTTACCGAAAAGGATCGCGACCAAGCCACCCGTCTGTATGCGCTCAGCGATTTCAGTCCGCGCGAGACCGAAGCATGGGAGCGTGGCTATCTGGTCGGACGATATGGTGCGGTGCCGTTCTTCGGCGAAACCACTCTCCCGGCAACCTAGCGGCTTCACAATTCGGGGGAACACATGGGGAAAGATAACCAACCCAGGGTTCGGCAAGCCGCGCAGCTCGCCCGCAAAGCCGGTAACCGCGGGGGCTACGACCGTATCTTGATCGTCACCGAGGGCAGCAAGACCGAACCGCATTACTTGGCGGATATTCGTACCGACTATCGCCTGCACACCGCCAATGTGCAATTGTGCCCGAGCCAGTTCGGGACCACGCCCTTGCAGGTGGTGGAATTTGCAGAACATCTGTTCGCCAAGGGGGACCCAGCCCAGGACATCCCCCCACGTGCCTTCGAACAAATTTATGCCGTATTCGACCGCGACGCCCATTTCACCTACCACAACGCCCTCACGAAGGCCGCCGCGCGGAATGGCAGGCTACGCAACGACCTGAACAAGTCCGTGCATTTTGCTGCTATCGCCTCCGTCCCCTGTTTCGAACTCTGGCTGCTACTGCACTTCAACGAGGTGCTCGCTCCGTTGCACCGCACGGATGTTTACCTGCGGCTGCGGCCCTACCTACCCGGTTACAGCAAGGGTCAGCCAGGTCACTACGCCAACACCAAACCGCATTTGGCCGTAGCCCACAAACGCGCCGAGCATCTGGCCACGCTGGCCGATGCCCACGACGGCATAGCCCCCTACACCGATGTTCACCGCCTCGTACATCTGCTCACCACGCTCAAGACCTGAAACCAGAGACTGCCATGCGGATAAGCGACGCCAAGGAGGTTAACGCCCGATTCGCCGCGAGGAAGCGTCGGCCGGACCGCCCATCTAGGACGCGCAGGCCGGTAATGCCAGGGCCTGCAACACTTCGCCGGTGCGCGTGTTTTCGACGAACGCGGCGAATCCGATGTTTTCCCTGCGCGCGTCCTGAGGGAATGGCTGGCGCCACCGTATATCCGCCTCGCCCTGCCGATTGAGGGTCACGGGCGTCGCCCATTGCCGCACCACGAAGCCATGACGCAGCGTCGCGCCCCGGTTTTCACCGGCATTCACCTTTGAGGTCAAGTCATTTTCATAGACGGCGAAAAAAAGACTCCATGCCCCGGCCGCATCGGACTGGTGGGTGACGGCCTGGACGTTTACCGCAACTTCGTCGCCGCGCCCGGGGACTTGTCGGAGTGTGAGGGTGACCGGTGCGGTGAGTGCGTTGATCGCGCGTACCGCCGCAGCCACGCCCGAACTTTGCCAATCCCGATCTTCGCGGCCGCTCAGAAAAATCTCCGGCGTATAGACCGTTCTCCGGTGCGCCGCAGCGGTCAAGACGTATTGGCGCTGGGTGAAGAGAGGATTTGCGAAGCGGTCTTTCCAGCCGATGTAGTCCCAATAATCGACATGCAACGATAAAGGCACCACCGTCTCGGCACTAAAACCCTGCGTATAGAGCGTGCGCACGAATTGATCCGCAGGCGGGCAGCTGTCGCAACCTTCCGAGGTGTAGAGCTCGAGGAGAGCTGTACGTGACGGCCCGCTGGTTTTCTCACACCGGGGCCCCGCAGCAAATACCGGCTGGGCCACGAAAATCCCAAGTAGCACCCGGACGAATCCAAAATAGAACGGTCTCACAGCACCCCCATGCGAAGAGGAGAGGTCGTCCTACGCCCGAAGATCCTTACACGAACCGTTTCGACTCCTCTCGAAGCGTCGCGTTTACAGGGGAGACAAGGCGCGAAAGAGGGTCGGTGTCCTCCTCGTGTCAGTCGATCATCTCCCCGACTTCTTGGGCCCAAACCAAGGCCGCCAGAAGTTCGCGGTTGACGATTTCGGCATCCACGTCGCAAGTACCCGCCAAGCTCGCGATATCGCCCAAACCGCCGCTCTCGCAGGCTATGGACAGGAGAAGAAACGGTGCAAACGGGCCGCTCTGAAACAATACCGCGCTTTGCACTTCCTCAGGAACCGTAACCTTGCTGAGCACCGCTTCGATCGGTTGACCCATCATCTGGTCGAGCAAGGAAAAGAGTCCCGTCAGAAAAAGTAGATCCGAATTGAGACCCCCGGTGCGGGCCTCAGCCCCCAACCGCTCCATCAGCCGGGCGCGCACCAGGGCCTGCTCGATCAACGCGCGCTCACTAAAACCCGCACCCCGTACGTCGAACAACAGGAGCGAGAGCCATCGATAGAACTTCTCGCGACCCAGAACGACCAGTGCCTGGTCGAGTGCCGTGATCTTTTGGCGCAGGCCCATCGCCGGCGAATTGATGTAGCGCAACATCTTGTAGGACAACACAGGATCCTGTCGCATCAACGCGGCAAGCTCCGAATTCTCGGCACCCCCCCGCAACTCATTCAGAAGATGAATGACGTTCGCACGATCCAATTCGGTCTTCGGCGGATGCCAGTGCTCGCGGCTCGTGACAAAGGGCCCTTGAAAAAAATCGAAGCCGGCACGAAAACACAGCTGGAAATCGTCGAACGTATTGATTTCGCTGGCCAGAATCTGCAATGGAGTCGGGGCGCTACGAGGCAATGCCTTGGCGCGGGTGACCAGATCGGCAATCTCGATTCCATCGAAATCGGTTGCAAGGATCTGCATGAAATCGCACGCCGCAGCGACCTCTCCCAGCACCGCGACCGATTTGGGCCGGATACGGCAACCAATGCGGAATCCCCGCGCGATCACGCTGGCCAGCTGTGCTGTTAACGCCGCCGGTTCGCGCGATGCCTCTTCCGGCAGATCGAGCATGAGTACGGTATTCCCAATCGGCAAAGATGCGAGCTGAGGATTGTCCAAACTCGTGGGGGAAACATCGACAAACGCGAGCCTATGCCCGAGGAGGTGTTCAACATTGAAGGAGGCCAGGCTGCGGATCAGAAGATCGTCATAGACGCGACGCACCGTGATGCGCTGGTCTGTAAAGCGAGAATGCAGTCGGCGGTGCAAGGAAAATTCGTAGCCGGCGATGCGCTCGTTGCGATTGAGTACCGCTTCGCGATACACGAACGATGCAGATTTTTTGGAGGTGGCATCGTTGGCGCTCGCGCCATCGCGGATCAAAGGCGCGACCTCATTGAGACGATCCAGCCTCGAGTCAGGCTCAACCGGCGGTCGCTCGCTGGCGAAGAAGCTACGCAGAAATGAGAGCAAGGGAATCCTGATTGATCGCCGGACTGTCAAGAAAACGGCAGCCTATTGTAGCGGCATCTTGCGACCGGATCGATGGACCGAGTGACAAAGAGACGTCGGGTACGACCGATTGTGGTTTCGCGCTACAGTTCTGCGTTGCCCGTGTTCCGATCCTCGCCGGGAAGGCCTATGATCATTCGCGCAAAATCTCACTCCTGTCCTGAACCGCATGCCGGATTCGGCCCCATGGACGGCCCGAAACGACTGCGCCACGCGGCCTCACCCTTTCCGGGTCTATGAAGCCATTGGGCGCGCCCGAGACAGCCGATCCAACCGACTTGGCGGGCCGGCGCTTGACGCGTGGCTTCTATGAACGCGACACGATCCAGGTGGCCCATGAACTGCTCGGTAAACTCATCGTCCACGTCCAGGACAGGGAGGAACATGTTGCACGTATCGTCGAAGTCGAGGCCTACCTCGGACCGCACGATCGGGCCGCCCACTCGTCGAAAGGTCGCACGCCGCGCACGGAGGTGATGTTTGGGCCGCCCGGCCATGCCTACGTCTACCTGGTCTACGGGATGCATCATTGTATGAACGTGGTGACCGGCCCCGACGGTATCGCCGCGGCGGTCTTGCTGCGCGCCGCTGAGCCGGTCAGAAACATTTTGCAGCGCACCACCGGCCCGGGACTCCTCTGCCGGGCCCTGGGCATCGATCGACGCCAAAATGGCCACGACTTGCTCAGCGACGACCTTTTTATCGCCGCGCCGACGCACCCCGAGATCTTTCGCATCACCAAGCGGCCGCGCATCGGCGTCGACTATGCCGGCCACTGGTCCCGGCGACTGTTGCGTTTCTACATCAAAGGCAATGCGTTCGTGTCCAAACCCTGAAAAGCTTTCAATAGTGCATACTGGCTTCACAAACTGCAACAAGTCTCGTTCAAATAATCGGGAACCGTCACGCTCGCCGCAGAACTAACCCTGGAAGCGCGACCACTGTTTCCGTAAACTCAAGCGATAAACGATGAAAATTCTTGTTTTGGGAGGCACCCAATTTCTCGGCCGGCATTTTGTCGAGGCGGCGCTGGTACGCGGCCACGATGTCACTATTTTTACCCGTGCGCGTCATGCCAACCCGTTTGCCGATCGGGTAGAGCACCTCATTGGGGATCGCGATCCAGAGGAAGGGTTCGGCCTCGAACGTCTCGAGAGCGGCACCTGGGATGCGGTTATCGATACGAGCGGCTATTCGCCCGACCACGTCGCGGCATCGGCCGCGCTCTTGCGCGGCCGTGCGCACCGTTACGTTTTTATTTCATCGATTTCCGTCTACGCCGATCTGTCGTTGCCCGGGATTGACGAAGAAGCACCGGTTGCCACACTGCAAAGTTCGGGCTTCCCGCAAGGGGCGGCCCAATACGGTGCGCTCAAAGCCCTGTGCGAGCAGGCCGTCATCGAAAACTTCGGCAAACAGGCCTTGATCGTGCGACCCGGCCAGATTATCGGACCGTACGATCCCACCAGCCGCTTCGCGTACTGGGCCGCCCGTTTTGGCTCGCCCACGCAGTTGGGTCACCGCGGCGAAGCGGTGATCATGCCGGGTCCTCCGGACCGACCCTTGCAATGTATCGACGCGCGCGACCTGGTGATGTGGATCCTCGTCGGCCTGGCAGCCGGTCACGGCGGCGTCTTTAACGTGACGAGCCCACCGGGTCAATGGAGCATGGGTGATCTCGCGCAGGCCGGGCACAAGCTCTCCGTCACGCGCGGCTTCGATCTGCCCGTACATTGGGTCGAGGACGCCCTTTTAGTGGCACAAGGCGTCGTGCCCTGGACCGGATTGCCGTTGTGGGTACCCGCATCCGATCCGCACCTGCAGGGGCTGCACCGGATCGACGTCACACGCGCGCTCGATGCAGGTCTTGTCGTCAGGCCCCTGCTTCAGAGCTTGTCCGACACCCTCGCGTGGCTGATTCAATATCCCGACCCGGCGCGCTGGAGAGAGGTTCTCTCAGCCCCGGCCGAAGACGCATTGGCGCTCGCGGCCGCGGCCTGACCCCTGTTTGAGGTCGTAGATTGACGAGCACAAGGCGCTGTCGCGTTGCTGCGGTAGAATGCTTCATGATTGTGCATTCAAACGCAACCGATGAGTTCCCCCACACCCGGTCCTCCCTCTTTCGCCGCCGATAAGCACCCCGCAAGTAATTTTCTTCGCAATGTCATCGAAGCCGATGTTGCGCGCGGCGCGTATGCGGCTCGCCTGTGGGCCGGCAAACGCACGCCCGATGCCGCAGGCGCCGTGGTCGCAGCCGACCCTGCACACGTGCGCACGCGTTTTCCGCCCGAGCCCAATGGCTACCTTCATATCGGACACGCGAAGTCGATCTGGCTGAACTTCGGCTTGGCACGCGACTATGACGGCGTGTGCCATATGCGGTTTGACGATACCAATCCCGAGCGCGAAGAGCAGGAGTACGTCGACACGATTCTGGATTCGGTGCAATGGCTCGGTTTCGACTGGCACGCCCGCCCGTTCGAGAAAGCCGTCGCGGCCGTCGAGGACCACCTCTATTTCGCCAGCGACTACTTTGACGCGCTGTACCAGTTCGCCGAATATCTCATCGCCACCGGACACGCCTATGTCGACAGCCAAAGTGCCGAGGCAATTCGAAGCGCACGTGGCACCCTCACGCAAGCCGGAACCGATTCTCCGTTTCGTGAACGCTCGGTCGAAGAGAACCTGACGCTGTTTCGCGCCATGCGCGCCGGCGCTTTCGAGGATGGCGCCCATGTGTTGCGCGCGCGTCTCGACATGGCATCACCCAATATCAATCTGCGCGACCCTGTGCTGTATCGCATACGACGTACGGTGCACCATCGTACGGGTGACACTTGGTGCATCTATCCGCTCTACGACTACACCCATTGCATTTCGGATGCGTTAGAGAACATCACGCACTCCATCTGCACACTCGAATTCGAGGATCACCGTCCCCTGTATGACTGGGTTCTCGAGCGCATCGTACCGATCCTGCGCGCGCCCCAGTTTTTGCACGCGTTGGACGGGGTCCGCAACGTACGCGAACAAGGTCTGGAGGCGCAGAAAGAATTCGCGCTGCATTGCCATAACTTTAAACAAAAGCTTTCTTCAAGCGAACCCGAAGCGCAGATGCGCATGCTTTTTTTGAAGTGGGAGCATGATCGCCACGCGGTTCTGGGCGATCTCGACGCTTTTTTTTCGCTGCTTCTGGAAAACGCCGAACAGTTCGCGCCGCTTTTGACGCACGCGCTCGAGGCACACACCCCGAATCCGTTCGGCCTTCCCCATCAGTTCGAATTTGCGCGGCTGAACATGACCTATGTCGTCACCAGCAAGCGTCGCTTGCGCCAATTGGTCGACGAGGGACACGTCGACGGCTGGGACGACCCGCGCATGCCGACCTTGGTCGGCTTGCGCCGCCGCGGCTACACGCCAGAAAGCGTATTGCTTTTGTGCGAACGTACCGGTGTATCCAAATCCGACAGCTGGATCGACTATGGCCTCCTCGAGCAGGCGCTGCGCGACGATCTGGATGTCAAGGCGCCCCGCGCGAGCGCCGTTCTGAACCCACTGCGCTTGATCATCGACAATTATTCCGGCGACGGCAGCGAGTTGTGTCCAGCCCCAATCCACCCGCACCACCCAGACATGGGAGTGCGCAGCCTTCCATTTTCGCGCGAACTTTGGATCGAAGCCGAAGACTTCGAGGAGGCACCGAAGAAGGGCTACTTCCGGCTTTTTCCGGGCAACCGGGTCCGTCTACGCTACGGCTATGTCGTCGAATGCACCGGGTGCGAGAAGGACGCGCGCGGCGCGGTGATTGCGGTACATGCGAATTATTTGCCCGATACCAAAAGTGGCACGGCCGGAGCCGACGCCATAAAAGTCAAAGGCAACATCCATTGGCTAAGCGTGGCACACGCGCTATCGACCGAAGTTCGCCTCTATGACCGCCTCTTCAGCGCCGCGCAACCGGACAGTGGCGGCAAGGATTTCCTGGACAGCTTAAATCCCCACTCGAAAAAGGTGGTGGCCGCGTATCTGGAGCCGGGCATGGGAAGCGTGCGACCCGATGCGCGTTACCAGTTCGAGCGCCATGGGTATTTCGTCGCCGATCGCGTCGACTCCACGCCCGGTCACCCGGTCTTTAATCGGATCACGACCCTTAAGGATTCGTGGGGCGGCAAGACTTGAATCGATGGGGCGAACACCCGCGTGCCGCACGGGTGTGGCCCGTTACGACAGTCCCAGCAGCCGGCCGATTTGCGTCAGATAAGACGCGACCTTGATCGCGTCGACCTCGACGATGTCCGTGGCGTTTCCCAGTAACCCATGCACGTGATGCA